>SPJK01026345.1_pt1 | contig 10478 bp, 6 predicted proteins | sample 3741771 | NCBI WGS metagenome assembly SPJK01 (sample SAMN10925997, study PRJNA522277) | cold seep metagenome | isolation source: Elba SIP-enriched marine methane seep metagenome, extraction at timepoint T2 | place: Italy: coast of Elba, Mediterranean Sea
ATCGAGGACGAACTATTAGAACAGGTCTTTGAGCCTCTCTTCAGCACCAAGGCCAGCGGCCATGGTATTGGGCTGGCGGTAGCTAAGAATATCGTTCAGGCTCATGGGGGCAAAATATCTGCCGAAAACCTCCCTCAAGGAGGGGCGATGTTCAAAGTGCAACTTCAACTGCAAGGAGCCCAGCTATGAGTGCCAAAATTCTCGTCGCCGACGACGAACTGCGGCTGGCACAAACTATTGCTCTAGCCCTCAAGCGCCGGGGCTATAGTTGTACCTGTGTCAGCGACGGGAAACAGGCCCTGGAAGCACTTGAAAAGGAACACTTCGATGCTCTTTTAAGCGATTGGCGCATGCCAAACATAGATGGCCTCGAACTATTGCAGCGGGTTCGGAAAATCTACCCTCAGCTTCCGGTAGTATTGATGACCGCCTTTGCGGACATTAGTTCGGCGGTCTCGGCCATGAAAGAAGGCGCCTTCGACTTTGTGCCTAAGCCCTTTGATAACCAAGCCTTGGCAAGTATCTTAGAAAGGGCGCTTGAGTTCCGCCGCCTCCGTACTCAAAACGAAAATCTACTCGAGCAACTAAGTTCCGATAGCTTGTCTTATATCGCTGAAAGCCCCGCCATGAAAGCTTCCATCAAGCTAGCAGAGCGGGTGGCCTCCGCTCCCTCCGCTGTACTCATCGGTGGAGACAGCGGAACCGGCAAAGAACTTATCGCCAAACTCATCCATCGCTACAGCCCTCGAGTCACTCAGCCCTTCGTAGCCGTAAACTGCCGTGCTTATAGCCAGGGGCTATTAGAAAGCGAGCTTTTTGGTCATGAAAAAGGCGCCTTTACTGGCGCTCACCAAGCCCGCAAAGGCTGTTTTGAGCGCGCCCACGGAGGCACTCTTTTTCTCGATGAAATCGGCGACATCAACCTCGATTTTCAGGCCAAACTATTGCGCGTATTACAGGAAGGCGAAGTTACCCGCGTAGGTGGCGACCAGGTGCATGCGGTAGATGTACGCATAGTTGCCGCAACTCATCGAAACCTTAAAGAAGCCGTCGAAAAGGGTGACTTCCGGGAAGATCTCTACTTTCGTTTGCGGGTGATACCCATTCATTTGGCACCCCTCAAAGAGCGCAAGGAAGATATTTTGCCTCTCGCAAACTATTTCCTGGAGAGAAATGCCCGTGAGCAGGGCCAAGCCAAGCAACTCTCTCAGGCTTCTCAAGACCATCTATTGACGCATCCTTGGCCAGGAAATGTCCGCGAGCTTGAAAACGCTATCGAGCGAGCCTTTGTATTAGCCATCAGTGAGAGCATCGAACCTGAGGACCTGCTCTTGGAAACGGCCTCTAAGCCTGAAGGGGTTAGTTTAAGCCTGCAACAATTCCTCGATCAACAAACGGGCGAGTATATCCAGCAAGTCCTACAAAAGACCGCCGGGCGAAAGGCAGAAGCGGCAGCTTTGCTGGGAGTCGAGCGAACGACCCTCTACCGGCTGATGAAGAAGCTTGACCTCTAAACTATTGGGCTACGCCGTTATCCGGCAAAGAAACCTTCTCAAAACTATCGCCCATTTGCTCACGAAGATTAGACTCGATCATCTCCGACATGTATTTGAGAGGCAGATCATTGGGATCGATGCCAAAGGGGTCTTCTATCTCCCCACCAATAGCGTCGAGGGAGTAGAAAGTATAGCTGACGATAAGCACCACCAAGGGCGTAAGTTGTCCAACGATGTCATAGATACCTAGAGGCAAGGTGACACAATAAAGCCCCACTATACGGTGCATGAGAACAGTATAGGCAAAGGGAATGGGAGTTGATTTGATGCGCTCACAGCCTCCTTGGATGTTAGTGAGATTAGTGAGTTCTTCTTCTAGTGCGGGCAGATAGTAACGATCGAGCTGGTCGTTTTGGCGCAGCTGCCGAAAACTTTGGCCGAGATGAAGAGAGATCATCATCGGCACATTGGTGCTCTTTTTCAGATGCTCGACGAGTTGTGGTGGCAATAGTTTGCCTAGCTTCTCATAGCTCCAGTCGCCGCGAAGATGCATCCTCAGACTATGCACATAGCCAATCACCGACTCCGACAAACTATGTTTGTCCTCTGCAGAGGCTTCGGTCAGAGTTAGTATCTTACGCACCAAAGTACGGCTGGTATTAACCAGACTGCCCCAGAGCTTTCGCCCCTCCCAAAAACGGTCGTAGGAAGTATTGTTGCGAAAACCGAGAAAAATAGAAATCGCCACACCGACCAAGGAAAAAGGAGTCAGGGTTAGATTGAAGTCCAGATGAGCACTCCGGCTCCTCACCACGGTAATCGCCACGGCGATGATCAAGGTCACCAGGACTCGACGCCAGATGGCCGATAATACCGAACCTCGGAGCGCGAAGAAGAATTGAATCCAGCTCGCCTTTTTTGCAACTATCATTGAGGCTCTCTAAACTATCAAAAGCTATTCAAAGATCTTCTGTAGATCGTCGATAGATAGATTCTTTAGTCCTACGTTTTCAGCACAAACCACCGCATCAGCAAGGCGACGCTTATTTTCCTGCATGGTCATGATCTTCTCTTCCACGGTGTTTCGAGAGATCATCCGATAAGCGAAAACTGGGTTCTTTTGGCCCATACGGTGAGCACGGTCGATGGCCTGGGCCTCCACCGCAGGGTTCCACCAAGGGTCGAGAATGAAGACGTAATCGCTCTGAGTGAGGTTGAGACCACAACCACCGGCCTTCAAACTAATCAAGAAGACCGCACAATCCGGATCTTGCTGGAAGTTAGCCACCGTCGCCCGGCGATCGGGGGTGCCGCCATCTAAGTATTCATAGCCAACGCCTTCGCGAATCAGACGACGCTTAACGATCTCCAGCAAAGTGGTGAACTGGGAAAAGATCAATACTTTGTGCCCAGCCTTCACTACCGACAGCAGCTTCTCAAAGAGAACCTCCAGCTTGGAGCTAGTATCATCCATCTTAGCAGGATCTATCAAACCGGGGTGGCAAGCAGCCTGCCGCAGACGTAGCAAAGCCTCCAATACATGTATCTTTGACTTGGAGAGCCCCTGCTTCTCGATCAAACCATCGATCGCCGCCTGGTAATAGTTCTTCAGCTCCTGATACTTGGCCCACTCCTCTTCCTTCATATCGACCATGAGGGTGAGTTCGGTCTTGCCCGGTAGTTCAGTGAGTACCTGCTCCTTTGTTCGCCGCAGCATGAAGGGCCGCAGTGCCTTGGAGAGCAAGTCCAACCACTCTTCGTTCTTTTCCTTGCCACCGGTGCCAAATTCATCCAGCGGCCCCAGCATTCCGGGATTGGCAAACTCAAAAAGCGACCACAACTCATCCAAACTATTTTCGATGGGCGTTCCGCTGATGGCCAAACGATGCTGTGCTTGAATCAAACGACAAGCTTTAGCTGCTTGAGAGCGGGGGTTTTTAATAGCTTGGGCTTCATCGAGAATCACCGAGGTAAACTCAACTTCCAACAGACGAAGTATCTCTTGGCGCAAGGTTCCGTAGGTTGTGACGATGAGGTCAAACTCCTCTAATCTATCTCGATATTGCAGTCGGCCCGGACCTGTATAATCGATGGCCTTGAGGTCGGTGAACTTACCCGCCTCTTCTATCCAATTGTAGACCAAACTCTTGGGCACAACTATCAATGAAGGCGGCATTTTCTCGCCGCTTTCGGGCCGATGGCGCCCAGCTAATAAGCAGAGCACCTGAACGGTCTTGCCTAGGCCCATATCGTCAGCCAAGCAGCCTCCATAGCGATAGTCTTCGAGAAATCGCATCCAAGAGAGGCCTTCGCGCTGATAGTCGCGCAACTTACCCTTGAAAGACTTTGGCTCAACTATCTGGTCGGGCTCTGTGGCATTTTGCAGGTTCTCTCGAAGCCGCTCAAACTTAATATCGACTTCGACGTCTTCATGGCCGTGCAGTAGCGCTTCAATGATACCTGCCTGCGAAGGCAAGAAGCGCAATCTATCTCCGACGCCTTTAGCGACCTTGGCCAAAGCAGCATAGCCTTTGGCCCAATCGGGAATCATCCCGTTGGAGCCATCGCTCAGTTCGACGAACTCTTGTCCCTCTTTGACGGCGCGAATCAGGGCCGGCAACTCGGCTTTAACCCCATCGCCATAGTCTACAGAGCTTTCTACGTCGAACCACTCGAGCCCAGAAGATACTTTGGTGCTCATAGCGCCGGCGGTACGCATCGGAGCGCCGTCGGCTTCAACAAACCAACCCTCGTCCACCAGTTGGCGGACCATTTGCTGAATGTCGGCCTTGGGCAGACGAATTTCGCCCGACTCCTGCTCTGTGTCGGAAGCCGGCTCAATGCCCAGGCTGGCGAGATGCCGCAAGAAGGCCCGTTCCTTCTCGAAGTCCCTTCGGAAAAGACGGCGTCCGTTGGCGTCAGCCACGGCGGCTTGCCGAGCATTGACGGGAACTAATTGCCCACCGTAGTCGAAAGAGACCCGTGCCACCACGTACTTGGCCGAACTGGGGGTCTCTTCTTGATAGAAGGAGACCCGCGGACCAGGCTCAAGGCGTACCTGAGACCAATGCAGCTCCGGAGGCAACTGAACCTCAGGCAGTTCCTGCATGGCGGATAGTTGCACCAAAAGATCATCTTTGGCGTGCTCAGGAACCTGCACCGCTCCGTGACGTCGCAAACGAAAGGCCCAATCAAAGCCCTCATCTAACTCGACTCGGATCACCCGCTGGTCGACCATCGCTAGACCGGAGGCCAAAATAAGCTTGGGAGTCTCAAGATCTATCCGGTCTCGCTCGCGAACTATATGCCCCCAGAGTTGATAGATCTGCTGATCTATCAATCTATCTACCCGAAGTTGAAACTTATAGCCCTCGATGCCATCCCAAGAGAGCGGGCCCTCAGGCTCGATGCCGGGGATAGATAGATCGGAAAAGAAACGCCCGGTGCGGCAGAGTTGGGGCAAGATAAGGTGATACATGCCCCCCCGCACCACGCTACGGGAAAAGCGCAGACCGTGGTCGATATGGGCGCGGCTATGCTCTTCTGCCGAGTTTCCTAAAAGCAGGGAAAGTAGTTTTTGATCTTCTTCGGAACTTAGTTTGCCCAGTTCCGACTCAGTGATGGAAAGGGGTTTGCGCTCGCCCGCTTCATTGGCCCAATGAAAGTCGATCACTAGCTGATCGCGCAGCCGGCTTTCGCGCAAATTAAGGTGATAGCGAATCTCTCCTTGAGACGCTTCGCTAAATACATCCTGAACTTGGTCCCGGTCTTCGCCCCGGCCATCTAACTTGGCCAAAGCTTCTTGCCATCCCGGAATACCTTGGGGACGAGAATTCCTACGACGTGGGGTCGAAAACCCCTCGTCTCGCTCTTCTAGATGCTGCTCCACGGACGTCTTGCTCTACAAGTATCGACCGGCAGGGGCCGGTGTGCGACTCGGTGCGCGCGGCAGCATAAACCTCCCCGTCCCGGTGTGCAATGCCCCTTTTGCCTAGCGTGCACCGTAGTTGTGCGCGGACTTCTCTTCGTTGCGGTCTGTGGCCGGAGGAGGCGTATTCGAGAGCTGGCCAACCCTATGCAATATTTCCTCGGCAATAGGTTCCTTGAGGGAATTCAGCAATACTTCCAGCTGCTCAAGATTACGTGCACCAATGATAGGTGCGGTAATTCCTGGATGAGAGGCCACCCAAGCCACCGCTAAGGCTGCTGGGTGAATACCTAACTCATGCGCCAAAGCGGTAAAGGCCTCGGCCACCTGATAGTTGCTCTTCTCACCATAGCGGGTCTGATACATCTGGTTTTCCATCAAACGACCCGAATGAGGACGACGCTCGGCACCATATTTACCGCTGAGCAATCCGCCACCCAAAGGACTATAGCTGAAAACCGCTAAACCCTCTGCTTGAGCCATGGGAAGTATCTCTACCTCGGCCTGGCGCTTGACCAAATTATACATCGGCTGCAAGCACACCGGTTTGGAGACCTGTAATAACTCCGCCATGTAGAGGAACTTACTGGCTTGCCAAGCCGCAAAGTTACTCAAGCCCAGATAAAGTATCTTGCCCTGAGCGACCAAATGCTCAACCGCCCGCAGGGTCTCTTCTGGAGATGTCCGCTCGTCGAAGCGATGCAAGAAAAAGAGGTCGATGCGGTCGGTATCTAAGCGCCGCAAACTATCTTCTACTGCCCGAACCAAATGATAGCGAGAAAGCCCCCGAGCATTGCCATCTGGGTTGGTAGGAAAATAGGCCTTGCTGGTGAGAACTATCTCATCGCGGCAATCCTTCACCAAGCTGCCGAGAATACGCTCCGACTCTCCACCAGCATAAACATTGGCGCAGTCAAAGATGTTGATGCCTGCTTCCCGGCAGCGATGAAACATCTTGGCTGAAGTTTCTTGGTCAGCATCGCCGCCAAAGGACATGGTCCCAAAACATAGTTCTGAAACCCTTACCCCAGTTTCCCCAAGGAAGTTCTGCTTCATGCCGAAGCTCCTGAGAGCCCCGAACGCTCCAGTAGGGGGTCTAAGGAGGGCTCGCGTCCCATGAAGGCTTTGTAAAGCTCCATGGGATCTTCTGCATCACCGCGAGAAAGTATCTGCTCGCGGAAATCTTTGCCGGTAGTAGAAGAAAAGATACCTTCTTTCGCGAAGCGAGTGAAAGCATCTGCATCTAATACTTCGGCCCACTTGTAGGAATAGTAGGCTGAGGCATAACCAGTCGCGCTGGAAAATAGATGGGTGAAAGCAGCGATGAAGCCGTAGTCCTCATCATATTTGGCCGGAGCAAAGCCCTGCATAATTCCCCGGCAATAGCTAAGTATTTCTTCGTCAGAGTCTGGTTGATAGCTACGATGTAAAGCCAAGTCGACGGAAGCAAAACCGAGCTGGCGCATCATCGCGGTACCTTCTCGGAAGGTACGGGCCCTTGTCATGGCTGAAAATAGTTCCTCGGGTATTTTCTCATCGGTTTGGTAATGAGTAGCAAAAAGGTCGAGGGCCTCTCGCTCCCAGCACCAGTTTTCGAAAATTTGCGAAGGCAACTCCACAAAATCCCAAGCCACGTTAGTTCCTGCCAGAGAACGAACCTCCACCTGCGAAAGCAAGTGGTGCAATAGATGGCCAAACTCATGAAAAAGGGTGGTCAACTCCCGCTGGGTCAGCAAAGCCGGAGTATCTCCCACTGCGGGAGTCACATTGGCGGCGATCAAACCAATGTGGGGCTGACTAAGTTTGCCCTCAACAAAGGTTCCGCTGACCAAACCATTCATCCAAGCCCCACCCCGTTTATCCTCCCGAGGATAGAGGTCGACGTAGAAGTATCCCAAGGTCTGCTCTGCATCGAAGATTCGATAGGCATCTACCTTCTCGTTCCACACCGGAAGCTCGGACGCAGGCTCGATCTCGACCCCATAGAGGCGCCTGGCCACCTCAAAGACGCCCTTGGTGGCCTTGTCTGCCGAGAAATAGGGCCGAAGCGCCTCCTCGTCGAAGGCGTAAAGGGCCTGGCGCTGCTTTTCTGCATAGTAGGCCAGGTCCCAGGGATTGAGTTCTGGGGCCTGCTCACCTTCTAGAGTACGCCGATAGTTGAGCAGGTCTTCTTTCTCAGCCGCAAAAGCCGTTTGGCTCTTTTCCGCCAGATCCTTCACAAAGTCCTGGGCGGTCTGACCATTTTTGGCCATGCGCTCCTCTAAGATGAAGTTGGGAAAGTCATCGTGGCCCAATAGTTGAGCCTTTTCCTTGCGCAGCTTGAGGATAGTTGGGATGCGGTCTTCGTTGCCCTTTTCACCGCCTACACCCCGCTGATTATAAGCCCGATATACATTCTCCCGCAGGGAACTATCTTCAGCATAGGTAAGTACCGGAATCAGCGAGGGCGCTTGCAAAGTAATTCGGTAGCCTTCCTTGTCTTTGCTTTTGGCACTGGCTTTAGCTGCCGCCAAAGCGGATTCTGGCAAACCTTTGAGAGCTCCGGCATCATCGAAATACATCTCCCACTTGGCGGTATCGTCCAAGACCCTTTGGCCGAAGTGAGCGGTGATTTCGGAGAGTTCCCGAGATATTTCCTGAAGACGCTTTTTGCCCGCGGCATCTAGCTCTGCGCCGTGACGTTTGAAGTCCCGCAAAGTCTTTTCCAAAAAGCGCTGCTTAGTTGCCGAGAGAGTTTTGGCCTCCTCGGTGGTGGCAAACTCATTAACGGCTCTATAGAGCCCTTCGTTGAGGGCGATGCCGGCGAAAAAGGCACTCACCTCTGGCTGCATCTTATTATAAGCCGCACGAAACTCATCGGTGGTCCGCACCGATTCCAGATGGCCCACCACAGTGATGGCCAATTCCAAGGCCTCGGTAGCTGCTTCTAGGCGCTGCATAGTATTTTGATAGCTACGAAGCGCTGACTCCTCAGCAATAGCAGTGAACTCAGCATCGGCCTCCTTCATCAGTTGGTTGAGGGCAGGCTCGATATGTTCGGCAGTGACTTTGGGGAAATCAATGCCTTGGTCCAGGGTCAGCAGGGGATTCTTGATGGTCTCGGACATAGTTTAACCTTGTTTTTCGTACTTGAAATCAGGCGGGACGGATATTGATATCGACCACATCGGCTGTGCGCGGCAAAGATAGCGCTTGGCAGACCATAGTAGATACATCTGGAGGCTGGATATAGTTATCAGCGTGATAAGATTGGCCTTCTAAGCGGCGAACTTGTTCCTGCATCGGAGAGGCTGTACGGCCAGGATAACAACTCATCACCCGAATGCCCGCACCCTTCACCTCATGCCGGTAAGCATCTGCCAAGGCTTTCAAGCCATGTTTGGAGGCGGCATAGGCGCCCCAAGTCCTGTTGGCATTTAGGCCCGCTCCAGAGTTGATATAGACCACCTGGCCTTTGGCTGCCTTTAGTGCCGAAGTACAGGCGCCGGTGAGCACGAAAGGCGCTCGCAGATTGACGTGATAGTTGAGATCGAGATCTGCCAGACTAGTCTCTTCCACTGATGAAAGGGTAACCGTGCCAGCGCTGTGCACCAAAATGTCTAGCCATTGTAGATGGCTACGCAGGGTCTGACATAGTTCCCGCAGGGATTCGGCGTGGGCCAAGTCATTGTGAAAGGCGCGGCAACTGGTTCCCAGCGCTTTCACTTCCTCACTTAGCTCAGCCAATACTTGGGCTCTGCGGCCCACCACCAATAGTTCGGCGCCTTGGCGAGCCAAGTCCAAAGCGATGGCTCGGCCGATCCCACTGCTGGCGCCGGTAATCAGGGCTACTTTTGATTGGAAAGCGGATTGCTCAGTGGCCATAGATGCGGCGCATCCTAGCCTAAGGCGGGGAGAAAAGTCCTAATTTGGACGGGGACTTAGTTGAGTTCTTTGGAGTCTGATTGCTCACCTTGGGCCATCATCGGCGAAGCACCCAAGTTCATATCGGGGCTTGCATCATAGCCCTCAGACAATCCCGGATGCCCACCACCAGTCCCGCCCATCAGACCACCGGGAGGGCCAGTGGGAACTGCAGGAGCCGGACCTTCCTGTTTGACGCCAAGAATTTTGCCGAGAATCAGTACGGCAGGCGCTGCTAAGGCGGAGAACAAAGCGCCCATCTTAGCTGCACCTTGAAGTCCAGGCTCGGTAAAGGCCACACCAGCTACAAAGAGCGCCACAGTCAGGCCCAAAGCTGCAGTCAAACCTGCCACCACTAGGCTCTTCATGTTCATTCCCTCAGGCAACTTGAAGCCAATCGCATGTCCAACGGCTGAGAAAGCGAAGATACCTACGGTCTTACCCACGACCAGGCCGGCCAAAACCGCCCAGGTGGCATTGCCCATGCTCGAGAAAGCGACGCCAGCATTAGCCAAACCAAAGCCAAAGAGGCCCACGTCGACAGGCAGCTTAAAGAAGTGCTCAAAGTTGTTCAGGGTATCGTTGTGCGCGTGACCAGAAGACTCCTCAGCGAAGAGGCCTTCGTCGTAGCCCATGTTGGGCATGAAGGGCACCACGGGCACCAAAGCCAAAGCGGGGTGTAAATGCGCTAGCATCAGGCCAGCCCAAGACATAACTCCGGGTACCAAAACGTAGGGCCAGAAGTTTTTGACCTTCATCTTGCGTAGGGCGAAGGCGACGCCAACCGCGGCGAACACCAAGCCAAGATATGCAGGCTGAACGGGGTTGTTGGGGTCGGGATAGAAGACGGCAATGATGCCTAGGCCCAGCCCGTCATCAGCCACGGCCAGTAGCAACAAGAAGCTCACTGCCGGGTGGCTAGCGCCAAAGACCAAGCGAGCCACCAACCAGGCCAAAGCAATGTCGGTAGCGGTGGGGATGCCCCAGCCACCCTTGATGGTCTGGTCGCCTGAAATGGCTACATATGCCAAATAGACCCCGATAGGACCCAAAACGCCGCCCATAGTGCCGAGCAAAGGGTTGATCGCCTTGCTTGGGGGATTCAGCGCGCCACCGGGCAAACAAGCCTCGGTGATCTCTTTGGCTGCCAA
>SPJK01028754.1_pt1 | contig 10478 bp, 5 predicted proteins | sample 3741771 | NCBI WGS metagenome assembly SPJK01 (sample SAMN10925997, study PRJNA522277) | cold seep metagenome | isolation source: Elba SIP-enriched marine methane seep metagenome, extraction at timepoint T2 | place: Italy: coast of Elba, Mediterranean Sea
CGATCCATCAAACGCAACGACACGTGTGTTAAGTGCCACTATACGCAAAAAGAGATCAATGGTCGCGTACGAATTGATTCGGGTATCTCTTGTGAATCGTGCCATGGTCCTGCAGCCGATTGGGTGAATCTGCATGCTGACTATGGACCTGGCGCCACCCGGGAAACAGAATCTTCGATCCATCGTTCACAAAGACGCTTGGCGTCTATCGAAGCGGGGATGAATAACCCAAGCAATTTGTACCTCCTTGCGCAACAATGCCTTGATTGTCATACGACGCCAGAAGAGAAACTCGTTGACGTTGGTGGACATCCAGCCGGCAGCGCCGACTTTGATTTGGTCGCTTGGTCGCAGGGCATGGTCAGACACAATTTTGTTCGCTCGGGCGGTACTGTTAACGCTGTTAGTTCGACCGAACGCCTCCGAGTTATGCATATCGTCGGCATCATGACCGATTTGGAATACAGCCTCCGAGCCGCTGCCAGAGCGACTACGGCAGGTACTTTCGGAAAAGCCACGGGAACACGAGCAGCTAAAAAGAAACAAGCTCTCCGCCAAGTTCAGGAACTTATAAATCATCCACTGATTGATAAAGCACTCCTATCGGTAGCGGCTCTCGAACTCCGAATTGGAAATAGCGAGGCTATCCTCCAAGCGGCCGATGAGTTAAGCGCCTTAACGTACCAATTTGCTGAAGAAGCTAATGGCAATAATCTGTCGGCTATCGATTCTCTATTACCAAAACCTGAGCAATACAAAAAATAGTTCGTTCAAGAAATAATGAGCAATCTCGATCCAATCCGATCACAGCCTCTCCGTTGGGAAGAACCCTATGGAGAGGAGATGAACGACGAGTTAGTCGCTCGTCTGCTGAAGATTGCGCCATTTTCACAAATGAACGAACGCGATTTCCCACGTTCGTTACCTCTTGAGGGAATTCTAGTTTATGACGCACGCATCGTGCGATATGAAGCTGACGAGTTGATCGTCCGAGAAGGAGAATACGGTGATAGTGCGTTCATGCTACTGGATGGTTCTCTCCGGGCAACAATCGATAGTTTGCCGCCTGAAATCTTAGGCCGTAAGAACGAAAATCGAACTTTATTTACCAAAATCGGAAAGGCATTTGCCCAGCTTCTTCCTCAATCAGGTGTACCCGAGACAAGAAAAGAAAAAGACGCCCGATCGGTAAACCAAGAATCACTTCGAGGCGTTTTCTTGCAAGATGTTCCCGGGATTCTTGATAACACAAGAACGGCAACGATTAATCCGGGTGAGTTGTTCGGGGAACTTTCGGCACTTACTCGCTCTCCCCGACCTGCCACGATCTTTGCCCAGGCTCCCTCCACTTTGCTTGAGATCCGTTGGCAAGGGCTGCGCGACATGATGCGTTATACGCCCATGCTAAAGGACCATATCGATAAACTCTATCGCAAGAATAATCTTCGCTCCCACTTACGCGAGACACCTCTTTTTCAACACCTTCCCTCGGAGGCATTATCAAAAATTGCTGATGCCATTGAGTTTGAAACCTATGGCTCATTCGAATGGCGAGATGTCGCTCCTAAATCGGAACAATTTGAACTGCATCAAAGGGTTAATAAAGAACCCTTGGTTATTGAAGAAGGGCAACCGGCTGATTCCGTTCTGCTAATTCGGAGTGGATTCGCTCGAGTAACCATCCGGCATGGCGAAGGCCATCGGACTCTTGCTTACTTAGGTAAAGGTCAGGTATTCGGTGCGGAAGAAGTTACCTACGGTGCAATACACAACGAGACAATTCCGTGGCGGCGCTCGTTACGATCCGTCGGCTACCTGGATGTCCTCCGACTGCCTCGTAAAAACTATGTTGAGCAAGTATTACCTCACCTAAGTAACGATCAGTTAAAAGAGCTACATACCGATCCTCTTACGGGCGGGAACGAACTAAAAATTGGTAGCAATGATGCTCGTCAGCTCGATTTCTTGGTTGATCATCGATTAATCAACGGCACCGAAGCAATGGTGATTGACCTTGATCGTTGCACACGTTGCGACGACTGCGTACGCGCCTGTGCGACGACCCACAACGGCAACCCCCGGTTTGTGAGGCAAGGCGTTGTACATGACAAGCTTCAGTACACGCAAGCGTGCATGCATTGTGTCGATCCGGTCTGCATGATTGGCTGTCCTACTGGAGCAATACATCGTGATCAAGTAACTGGTGCTGTCCAAATCAATGAATCGACTTGCATAGGCTGCACTACCTGTGCGAACAATTGCCCTTACAACAACATTCAAATGGTTGAAACACGATCAGCCGACGGTGCTATTCGGATAGATAAAGAGACAGGCCAACCAGTCTTGCAAGCAACCAAGTGCGATCTCTGTGTTGATCAAATGACTGGTCCCGCTTGCCAAAACGCTTGTCCACACGATGCCTTAGTTCGCATTGATTTGACCCTTCCAAACTCCTTAAGCGAATGGTCAAAGAAAAAAACCGCATGATTCACTTAGGCAAAAAAACTTGGGCTAACTTTATCGTATTCGCGATTACCGTTGCCTTGTTGTGGCAATGGATGAATTGGCTTGAATCATCCTTGGCCAGATCAGCTTATGCCTCTGGATATCTTCTCTATGGAAGTCTCCTGTTTCTTGCTCTCTACAATCTTCGGAAAAAACTACCTGGCTTGCCGCTTGGAAGTAGTGCGTTTTGGCTAAGACTTCACCTAATAATCGCCTGGGCAACTCTGCCATTCTTCGTTTGGCATATTGGCGGACATTGGCCCAATGGCTGGATTGAGTCAGCACTAGCGCTACTCTACGTCAGCACATTTTCTAGCGGACTCATCGGTTGGTATCTTTCAAGAACCATTCCGAAGCAACTGACAAGAACGGGCGAACAGTTCATCTTCGAACGGATCCCTCGCCTGCGATTTGCTGTTCGTCAAGAAGCTCGGCAAACTGTTTTGCAAGCGGTCGGTGAAACTGGTTCGACAACCTTAGCAAGCTTCTATATCGATCGGCTTCATGGATTTTTTCAAAGACCACGATCCTTTAGCTATGTGCTCTATCCAACAAGCTCAACACGCCAGCGCCTTTTTACGGAACTCGACGGCATCCGAAGATTTCTTACTGAACAAGAGAAGCAAGCGAGTGAACAACTTTATCGATTGATTCGCAAGAAAGACGATCTCGATTTCCACGACTCGCGTCAAAGGGTGCTTAAACTCTGGTTGTTTGTGCATATCTCTCTGACTAGTGCTCTCATGGTTGCTGGGACTTTTCACGGTCTGATGGCACTCGCTTTCCAAGGAGGGCCTCCTTGAGAAAGTTAATCAACCCCGACAATTCCGATGGTCTTCAACCCTACGATCGGCCTAATCAAGCATGGCAATGTGGTAACACCGAACAAGGCTGCCCCTGTTCGGTCGGACCAACCAATTTAGGTAAATGTCCCGAAGCAACCGAATGCAATCCTATTCGCGACGGAGATCGCTGGGTTTGCAATCGCCCGGCAACGCGAGGTGGGCCATGCGATCACCTGACTCCCGGCGGAGGTCCTTCGCCCGATGGCAAATGCTGCTTGGTACATCGTTGCCAACCTAAAAAAACGCTTCGAGCCCATCGGAAACATTGGATCCGAGGCGCTGCGTTTTTTGCATTCGGTGCGTTGCTAATGCTGTTTGGATCGGGAAAGACCAATACTTTGCTCGCGCCCGGTCCACTAACAACGCACCACGCTCAAATCATTCGCAAAGATGCTTGGGAGCAACGTTGCGCCTCTTGTCACCCGGCCGGAATAGATTCTCCCTTAGCATGGATTGGTCATGCGACAGGATTACGCAATATCGAAGACGATACCGGTGATCCAATCACCCAATCATCACTCTGCTTGCGTTGTCATGAATCGCTTACTCAACCTGGTGCTGGTCCGCTCTTTGCCCATGGCCTTCCCGTAGAGACCCTTGCTAGATCAAACAAAAATCAAGGATCACTCTTTCAGTCTGTAAGCTTTGCAGATGCGGCGGAATTAGAAGAGGAAGTCGCCTGTGCTGCCTGCCATCAAGAGCACCATGGAGCCGATTTCAACTTGGCGCACATTAGCAATCAGCGATGCCAAGCCTGCCATCAAGAGCAATACGCAAGTTTCGCTGATGGTCACCCTGAATTTAATTCATGGCCATCGACAAGTTCAACAGGTATTCTCTTTGATCATAAATCGCATCAAACAGAACATTTCGCGAAGTCAAACCAAAAATTTGACTGCCGATCTTGCCACCTAGAAGATCCCCAAGGCGATATAACTCAGCTAGCTTCGTATCAAACAAGTTGTGCCAGTTGTCACGAGGGAGAAATTCGCAACAGTCTATCCAAAGGCGTTGCTATATTCAGTCTACCGATGATCGATGACGAAGCGCTCATTGAAGCTGGTCTATCTGATAGTAATTGGCCTCAATCAGCTCGAGGCGATTTTGATGGCCCGATTCCGCCGATGATGAAACTGTTGCTTGCCGCCGATGATCAAGCGGCAGCTGCAATGCGTCATGTTGGCGAAGACTTCAGCTTCTTTGACATCGATGCGACCAATACTGAGGATCTAAAGCAAGCAGAGATTCTGTTACAAGCGATTCGATCACTTGCCTACGATCTTCAAGAAGAAGGGCATGGAGCGATTCACTATCGACTCCGAAAAATACTTCGAGCTTCTGATCTTCCAGACAAAGAAGCCAATTATGTTAGCAGTTTACCAATTGAGTTGATTGATGAAATGCAAGCAAGTTGGTTTGATGAAGAAGGAGTTACGAAAAGTCAAACCTTTGAAGAAGCAGAAGAGCGGACTACGGGTGGTGGTTGGCAACTCGACTCAGATGGATATCAGCTGCTTTATTTTGGTACGGAGCATGGGGATCCCATGATCAAAGCTTGGCTAGACGTGATCGCCACTTTGCCAAAAGAACGGCACGCTTTACGAGATGCTCTTCTTAAGGAAATGCAATTACCTAACGCGAGTGGCAAATGCCTCTCGTGTCATGAAGTACAACCAACAGGTAATGATCAACTAACCATACGTTGGCACGGTCGTGAACGATCAGCTGAATCGAAAGGGTTTACCAAGTTCTCCCACCGACCGCACCTTACGCAGCCTGGACTGGCAGACTGTACCCACTGCCATCGCCAGGCAGATGGAGTCTCAATACTCCTTAGTTTAAACGATCATCACGATAAGCAATCTGATTTTGCTGCCATAAAGAAGCAGGCCTGTATCGATTGCCATCATGCCAAGGCCGCAGGGGATCAGTGCTCGCTCTGCCACAACTACCATGTCGATCCTAGATCATTAAAGACGCATACACTTAAGACGCATAATCGACTTGCATCCGAGCCTTAGAATTTCCATCGGTACTCAACACGTGCACCGGAAATATCGTCCGAACTTTCTAAGAAGCCAAACATGGCGTCAGCACGAACCAACGTTGAGGTTGTTAACTTCTTCTGCCATCTCATCCCGATACCATACTGATTCCCTACAGCGGCATTGACAGAACTTGAATCATGAACATGTAAGGCAGCAAATTCGAGGAACAGTTGCTGGTCATAGGTTGGGTTAATTAGCTCTAAGCCGATGGCAGTTCCAAGCGTGTTGTTACCCGATGCGTCAAGTGTTGGATAACCGGTAAGCGCATCTGACTGAAATAGAATACCCGTATTAAACAACACACCTCCAAAGGCCCCTGCTCTTGCGAGCGGTTGAGGTCGGTCGAATCCAGCGAAGAAATTCATATACGGGAAGAAGTTGTAGGGATTCTTTGTAATCAAAGTATTCTCGACCAAGAGCAAGACTCCATCCGCGGTCTGGGCAGATCCATTCGGATCTTGCCCCGCATTAATAATCGCTCGAACCGAGTTCGACACACGGTTCAAGTAACGCCGCGTATAGCTGAGGCCCATATTGTGGTAACCGCGCCCTGCTCCTTCCTGATCATCGACAAAGGCATAACCGGCTTCGAAATAACCGCCGCGTGATTCAATGAAGGTATGCATTCCGAATAAAGCACCGGAATCTTCATCAAACTCGAGCGCCCCCGTTGAAATGCGATCGAATGCCGCGAAGAAAGTAATGTCGTAGTTGGACCAATCAAGGTCGGGATTATTCCTCGCTGGCAACGTCGCTGCTACGCCAACCATCGCATCAAGCGCCCAAACTCCATTTTGAAAAAGCAATGGGACCAATCCAACTGTGAATGGCAAATCGTACTCAGCATGGCGACCCTCCATGCCACCCATGATCTGACCAAGATCCCCTTCGAAGAAAAAGGTGTCCGTGTCGGCATTGAAGAGATCAAATTCGCCCTCAAAATTGCCATCTTGGATTCGTGTAAAGTTTCCACCATCTTGGAAAGGCCCAACAAAAGCGTGCACCCGTTCGGTTGCTGTAATCCAGTAGTCCAGTTCCAAATTTAACCGAGTCGCCAAAACCGTATTTTCGGCATTCACCAAATTGTTTTGGGCAAGACCGGTACGCCAATCGCCATAGACATAAAACTTTTGCTGGGTGAGATTGGTTTCCCCAAACTGAGTTCCTGAGATTGGAATAGGTCCACTGCTATAAAATGGCAGTCCCCATTCAACTAAAGGTCGTTGGGTTACGATCTCTTGCTTGCCGTTATAGATGTGTTGCTCTACCGCAGCACAGTAAGCTTCGTCGAAGAAGTCAGTCTTGCTAAAGTCACCCGAATCATAATGCACCAAACATGTGCTTGGATCCTTACAAGGTGGATGAAAGACCGGCTCAGGTATCTTGGTGGCATACTTTTTATCGTCTTGCTGAATCGCATTTTGTTCCGGATGTTTAATGGCGGGATGCGGTTCAGTGATTGGTGGAGGCGGAAAGAGACCGAAGCGACCAACCACGGGTTGATAGTCGGTTTCAAGCCGAGGCAATCTAACAATTCGGGCGGGCTCGGAACTAACTGCCATCGAAACCGCTTGAGCTAATGCCGATTCAACAAACATCCCCGATGCGATCAAAAGCATCGTAGTCAGCCTGGCAATTTTTGAGATGCGAATCATCATCGGACTTCAAACTCCACACTGTAAGGATGGATGTCCAAAGTCTGTTCGGTCATGGACCTAATCATTTCGTTCGTTGCATCACAGAATCGCATAAAGTAAATCGGTTCTAGTCGACTTCGCAATCGGAAACTGAGTCGATATCGGCCTGGCTCACACATGAGGTCCGCTGGTACCGAGTACTTCACCCGTTTCTTACCAAGCGGGGCGATTGAGCGACTCTCCATCCGAATAAACGGTGGATGGTTCAGCACCGAGATAGGAACTGCTCCGGGGCGTAAATGAGGGACTTGATCAAACGAAATGTTAACCGGCAGCGTCCACTCTCGGTCAGTTCCGACAGCGCCTGTATAGAGGAAAATGGTCTGAAGATTAAACAATTGCTCGTCGAATCGAGCTTGGCCATGACGAACTTCCTCAGAATGGATGTCGCACAAATCACCCTTTTTATCGAGATAGCCGGTCTCCCAAAGTCGCTGCCCTCGCGGTCCGATTAGCACCACATTTGCCCAAAGCTGAGGTTGAGCTCCTAAAGAAGCTGTCGGCAAGTTGTGTCCTTCGTTCAAGTTGGCAACGATGAAATCGAACTCCAACTTTTCACCAACTCTTGGTGACTCACGGAAGAAGGGGCCGTCAACTTTCGAGCCATTCTCCATCACGAGCTCGCGCAGATGTTGTTTACGAGCGAGCTTCTTCTGATTGTCCGAAATGATGTCGCGGGCATCACATCGATCATCAATATCTTGCCATGCAGGTGGGAACCAACGGCTCGTATCGATTCCTTGATCCTCTGCCTGTTCAACGCGCTCTTCGAATTCATCCGTACCCCAACCAGCCCGCCAATCAAACGTTAGCCACTCATCCATGGTCCACCGCCCAGCATCTTTGTGCTGAGGAAAGATTCCGGGATGGGCGATGGAATAGCCGGGGCCAAAGAAAGAGTGGTTCGCCTGCTTGCGATGATTGTTAACAGTTTTGCCACCAACTTCGGCAATCGGGCCGTAGTTGTAACCTGAAGGCACACCAGGAATGCGTCCCATGTGGCAATCTTGGCAGCTGACACCCTTCTTGCAGGCAGGCGAATTGCGGTACTGCTCCCAGACAACCTCTAGTTTGATGCCAGGATGCACTGCCACCTGATGACAGCTTGTGCAGGCTTCTGATTTCGAAAGTTGATCAAAGAAACGACCTTCGTTGTGAATAAGCTGGCCAGGGCTCTTGTCGTCAGCTGAAGTCTTCACCTTGTATTTATCTCGTTCAGCAATCGCTTGTCGGACGCCTTCGCCACCAATGCCGCCATAAATAGGATCCTCGAGGCTTCCGGGAACGATACGTCGATCACCGTTTGTCTTGCCGTAACGTTCATTAACACGATGACAGACAATACACGTTACCCCTTCGACCTGAGCACCCGAAAGTTGCTGCATGGGAACACTACGAGGCAAGCCCATGGTCGCAGTCACCGGCGAGTGACAACGGGTACAGAAGTGCCCGACGGTTCCCTGGCTCAACATAGAAATCGTCTGTTCAAACTTGTGGAACATTGGCGAGACGTACGCGTAAGCATGACTCGATGTGCTCCACTCCTCATAAATTTGCTTATGACACTCAGCGCAGTCCCGTGCCGAGGGATAGCAGTTCTTCAAATAGAGATCTCGGTGAGCTTCGTAAGCTGACTTGCCATCCGCTGCCTTGCGAGCTTCGGCTGCTAAAGCTTCGCTATTTCCGTGCGGATTTAAATTCGGAACTTGAGTCGGCTGAACAATAGGTTCTGGCTTTTCAATTTGGACTGGCTTGTTCGGCAGCGGTAGAGCTTCCTCGGAAACAACTGCCGGCTCAGTAACTGATGGCGCGGTAAACAGTTCCTTTTTCGGCTCTGGTGGATTTGGCTTAATTGGTTTCGACTCAGCAGGCAGAGACAATTCGGGCTTTGCCTTAGGCAACTGTTCGACCGGTGTTTCTACCGGCGCGATGAAATTTGGACCCAGTGGAACCGATTCAATATTTTGAGGCCGCAGCAATGGTGGTTCTTGCTCAGGAATCGCTTTATCAACAATCGGCTTCATAGGAGCAATCAATGGCTCATCCGTCTCAGGCAAGCTTGGCTGCTGAATCCGTACGGGGGGACTAAAGACCGGAGGCTCCGTCACGCTTGGTTCGACTGACTTTGGTTCAAAGGGCATTGATTCCGCTTCGATTCGAGCTGGCTTGCTTGGCTCAGGAATCTCTGGTTTGGCAGTAGTAACTGACTTGGGTTTGATTTCCTCTTCAGCAGGTTCATTCTCTTTTGCTTCCCCTGATCCAGGTTCCGTTATGGCATCCGGAATCCTTTTAGTTGTTTCAGAATCCGGCGCACCCTCAGGGCCATACCATGTTTCGGGTTCAACTAGCCAATCACCTAGCTTGCTATTGTTCGATTTATTGGCGACTCGAATTCTGCCATCCGCAGGCCAGGCGCCAGGTCGGCTAGCAACGCGCAGGTCGGGCTGCGGCTTCAAATCACTAGGTAACTCCGCCGCTCCGGTAGGACACACACTCATTAGCATCGCGTATTCGGATGCCGACATGGTGGTTTGAGTGGCAGATGGATCCACAGTCGCACTTTCAGCGATTGTAGCAGCAGCAACAATAGAATCAGCGACCGTAGGAGCTTGCGCCTTAGCGGATTTTGCTTCGGGAAGATCGGCGGTTGCGATCCAAAGAGCGCGCAGCAAGAAACCGACCGATAGCGTCGCCACGATTAAAAACGGAATCTGGCTCGACTGGTTCGGTGCTAGCGTTTCGGATTCCCTTCCGAATGGCTGGCTCATAGATGTAATAATTAGTAGCTAAAACAAGCCAAATCCCTGGCTTTTGAAGGGCAATATCAAGGCATACCGCTCCCGCTATCTAAATCGATCAAAGAAGCCGTCCAGCAACGGTTATTCTGCTACAGACCCGACCCACTCCCCAGACCGTAAAGTTTGCCAAGCTTTGCTAAACGGTACTTTTCTCTCGGCGCAATAAAAAAGGGTCCTGACCGAAGTCAGGACCCTTAGTCGTTTATCTCTGATCACTCAGCCGAGCAAGCTTGGCGTTGTGTTCTCTTCAGCTTAGCTGCGACGACGAACAGCAATACCAGCCAAACCTAGAGCCACAAGAACAGCTGAGGTTGGCTCGGGAACTGGTAGTACGCCCGATACGCTTTCGAGGATAGCACCACTGCCGGTGATAACCGTGAAAGTACCTGCGAAGGTAACTTCTTGGCCAATTGGAGCGGAAATTTGAGCGAAAGCGAATGGACCGCTGATAGCGTTAACAGTACCAACGTCAATAGCTGCTTGTAGCGAGTTAGCAGTTTCATCAGCTCCAACAACGGTACCGTCACCTGAAGCTAGCAAGAATTGCGAGTCATCAAGAATGTCAGCACCTACGAAACCGAAGAA
>SPJK01078724.1_pt1 | contig 10476 bp, 12 predicted proteins | sample 3741771 | NCBI WGS metagenome assembly SPJK01 (sample SAMN10925997, study PRJNA522277) | cold seep metagenome | isolation source: Elba SIP-enriched marine methane seep metagenome, extraction at timepoint T2 | place: Italy: coast of Elba, Mediterranean Sea
GATGGGTATTCGTGGTAGCTCTACCTGTGCCATCTCCCTGGAAGATGTGCGTATTCCCAAGGCCAACCTACTGGGTGAAGAAGGCAAAGGCCATAAGATCGCCTTCAACATCCTCAATATGGGTCGCTTGCGCCTCGGCGTAGCAGTGATGGGAGGCGCTAAGAAGGTTCTCCAGACGGCCACAGAATACGCCAAGGAGCGTAAACAGTTTGCTACTCCTCTGGCTGACTTTCGAGTGATTCAAGGCAAACTGGCCGACATGGCCTGCGCGGTTTATGCCACCGAGTCTACCAGTTATCGAACCACGGGAAGTATCGATGCAGCCATGGAGGAAGTCGCAAAGGATGATCCTGCTCGCATCCAAAAGTTAGTCCAAGCTATCGAGGAATATAACATGGAAGCCTCGATCATGAAGGTTTCTGGTTCCGAGGCTTTGGACTTTATCACCGACGAAGCGGTGCAAATCCATGGTGGCTACGGCTACTCTGAAGAATACGCTGTAGAGTGTGCCTATCGCGATAGTCGCATTAACCGCATCTTCGAGGGTACCAACGAGATCAACCGGATGCTGATTCCGGGAACTATCTTGAAGCGGGCCATGAAGGGTCAGCTGGATATCCTACCCGTTACTCAGGAGATTCAGAGTTCCTTGTCCCGGGCAAGCTCACCAGTACCTGCAGCCCCTGATTCCAAACTATCTGAAGAGATAGTTCTGTCGGAGTTAGTCCGCAAGGCCACAGTATACACCATGGGTACCGCTGCCATGAAGCTGATGACCGAGCTGGAAAAAGAGCAAGAGCAGCTCACCATGCTCGCCGACATGGTGATCGACGCCTATACTATCGACACCGTGGTTCGCCGGGCGCTGCAAGCACAAGACGAATCTATCAGCGATAATGCCAAGGAGCTGCATGTTGATTTTGCGCAGCTCATCGCTCACGAGGTCTACGAGCGCACCATGGCTCGGGCGCGCCGCATTGTGGTGGAGCTCTTTCCCGACGAAGATCAATATACTCGCTTCATGGAGCTCAAGCGCCTACATCTAGATGTTACGACTCCCTTGATCCCACTCAAGCGCAAGATCGCTGCCGCAGTTATCGAAGCTGATGGCTACCCGCTTAGCTACTAAGTAGATCCGGTCCCTCCCGCTAAGTCAGGGCAAAAAGGGTTCCCAATCCCTGGGGACTCGCAAAACGATAGCCAAGTTTTTGCACCCGATTTATCAAGAAAAGATGTCCCTCACGGTTAAGGCCGCCCTGGTCTTTGCAATGATGATTTTTGCAGGGATTCTCACTATTTTTGCCCATCGCCGGAGCTACGATAAATTCCGGAAGCAGCATAGTCGGCGGAAGTATCGGGTTCCCTTGGATCAGATAGAGCAAAATCAGCGCCTTCCCTCCCATAGTTCACCCTCACTCGACGCCACCTCCGATTTGCGGGAGGATGCATAACAAGGGGGAAAAAGGCGCGTGGATGAGCGGACATGATCAGTATTCAAGCCTGTGGCTGCCAGACCCCTTACGGGTGTCAGGGCGCCTTTTCGTTTGGCCCAACGAAGAACAAACCTGGTTCCATATCCTCAACGCCGTAAATGGCCAGCCGGTCGATGTGTTTGAGAAGGATGGATGTTTCGCGTTACACAGTGAGGCGGGATATATCATCAAGCTGCTCGACGTCCTGCGCCGAGAACTATCCCACGAAGCGCTTCAGCAAACGCGAGCGCTCTTCAAAGAAGGAAAGACGCACCCTACCGTAGCCGACTTTCCTGAAGCAGATAGTTTGCACGGCTTTATTTGCTTTGCTCGCGCCCAATGGTTGGGTGAGTTGATTATGGGCCGCAAACTTAGGGCTCATTATCAACCTATCGTAGATGCTCATCGGACCGAGCTAGTATACGGCCAAGAAGCTTTGATGCGAGCCCACCATGGCTCCGAAGACCAACTCATTTCTCCTTCCCGTTTGCTCTCCGCCGCTCGAGACGCAGGCATCATGCCCTCCCTCGACAAACACATGCACTCGGTAGCATTAGATCACGGCGGCCGTGTGGGCCCAGATACCCATATTTTCATCAACGTGACGCCGAGAACTTTGGAAGATAGAGAGTTTAATCTCAACTATCTGCTGCGGCTGGCTCGCGAGCATCAAGTGTCTCCCGATCATATCACTCTAGAGGTGATCGAGTCAGAAACTATCCAAAATTTGGATCATTTCCAAAGCGTAGTAGCCCGCCTCAAGAAGCATCAGTTCCGCATTGCCTTAGACGATATGGGTGCAGGCTTTTCAAATCTTAATTTACTGCATCAACTCCGGCCCAATGTGGTGAAGCTGGATATGCAGCTCACCCGCAATATTCACAATGATGAATACAAAGCGGTGATTGCTCAGAAACTATTAGAAACAGCTCAGAGCCTGGGAATTCTGACTATTGCTGAAGGCATCGAGAACGAAGAGGAACTAAAATGGTTCCGCGAGCACGGCGTCGACTTTGTGCAAGGATACCTGATCGGCAAACCCAACCCAGAACCGGTCACCGTCACCCCGGTTCTCTAGCTCTATTTGTCAAAGCGCCCGCGGTCGTGAGGCGCCAGCAAATCTTGAATAGGGCCCATGGGAACTATCCGAGTGGGATTCACCGACTCATGGCTGCGATAGTAATGCTCTTTGATGTGCTTGAAGTTCACCGTCTCGGCCACCCCAGGAATCTGATAGAGATGGCGTAGATAGTTAGCGAGCTGCGGATAGTCGATGATGCGCTTGAGGTTGCACTTAAAATGTCCATGATACACCGGGTCAAAGCGCACCAAGGTGGTAAACAAACACCAATCAGCTTCGGTTAAAGTATCTCCGCATAAGTAAGCCTGCTGAGAAAGTATCTTTTCGCACTCTTCTAACCGAGCAAAAAGCTAGCTGACCGCCTCTTCATAAGCAGCTTGGCTGCGAGCAAAGCCGGAGCGATAGACGCCGTTGTTGATCGCTTCATAGTTAGCGTCGATAGCCGCATCTATCTGCACTTCCATGCCTGGTGGGCAATAGGTGACCTCAGCGGTGCCTAAACTCATCATGGAAGTATGCATCATACGAATAATCTCCCGTGATTCGTTATTGACAATAGTTTGCTCTTTTTTATCCCAAAGGATGGGAACAGTCACCCGACCGGTGAACTTAGCATCGGCCTGTAGATAGATGTCGCGGAGATACTTGGCCCCGTGCAAAGAGTCGGGAATGGCGCCCTCTTCTTCAGAGAAGAACCAACCATCTTCGCCCATGAAAGAATCCACCACCGAAAGGCCAATATGATCCTCCAAGCCTCTGAGCTTACGAATGATCAGCGTACGGTGGGCCCAGGGACAGGCCGAAGAAACATAGAGATGATAGCGCCCCGACTCGGGTTCAAAGCGGCCGCCGGGCTCAATCGAGTGCCGAAAGGTCACTGGTTTGCGGCGAAAATGGCCGGATTCATCTGTGGGAAAGGCTTTCTGTGTCCAGACGCCGTCGACGAGCATGCCCATGAAGATGCCTTAGCATTTCATCGTCCAGCCTGAACCAATTATCCACATCTGTCTGATCCTGAGAATCGGGCGGCCGGCGCCTTCCCAGCTCTACTGAATGCCCCTATCCTCCGCCCCGCGAAGAGCACACCATGAAAGCAATCAAAGTATTGGGGGCGGTCGCCCTCTCATTAGGACTGGGAATCGCGGGCTGCGGCAAGCTGGCCAAAATGGGAGCCAAAGCCGCCTCCAAGGGTAAGGGCGCCGGCGCAGCAGCTGCTGCCACCAAGGCTGCGGGCCATGGGGACGAAGCTGCCAAGGCTGCCAAAGTCGCTGGCAAAACTGATGAAGCAGCCGAAGCTGCCAAAGCTGCTGAAAAAACCGCCGAAGGCGCCGAAGCTGCCAAGGCCGCTGACAAAACCGCCGAAGCAGGTAAGGCAGGTGAAAAAGCAGCCGGTGAAAAAGCGGGCGATACCGTCGAAGCTGCTGCGGATGTGGCTGCTGAAGCCGCGGGTGGCGAAGAAGAGGAAAAAAAGGTCGAGGAAAAAGCTGAAAAGTAATCAGTACTTAGGAACTTTCTCCGTTTTTCGAGGATTTTTTTTGAGGCCGCTGTCGATCTCTTGATGGCGGCTTCGTTGTTAGTTCAAAGGCCCCACGGGGCGCTTACAAAAGGGAAGAACAACAATGAGTGAAATCAACTACACCTCCGGTCGTTTCGTTTGGCATGAACTAGTCGCTAAGGACTTAGACAAAGCTCAGGCTTTCTATTCAGAACTCTTCAATTGGAAGATCGAAAGCGTCGACATGCCTGGTGGCATGAAATACTTGATGGTCAAGGTGGGCGAGCAGGCTGTCGCTGGGTTGGTAGAGCCTCAAATGGACGGTGTGCCCAACCATTGGCTGCCCTATATCTCCATGGAAGATATTTCTGGCGCCACGCAGCGGGCTAAAGATAACGGAGCAACTATCCACGTTGATGAAATGAACGTGGGCATCGGTATTTTCACCATCATGCAAGATCCTCAGGGCGGCGTGGTTGCTCTTTGGAAGGGCGCCGAGGGCGACCCTGCTGAAGTTGACCAGCCCGGTGTAGGAACCTTCTGCTGGGATACTTTGAACAGCACCGACGTGGCGGGTTCCAAGGACTTCTACAAGAAGGTTATCGGTTGGACCGATACTTCCTTCGAAGGTGCCGAGCACATCACCGTTTTCCACCGAGGCGAGCGGCAAGCTGCCAGCATGAACCCCGCGCCCGAAGGCGTGCCCTCCCACTGGATGAACTATATCGTGGTGGAGAACCTGGCTGCTGCAGAAAGCCGCCTCAAGAACCTGGGCGGCCAAGTGATGATGTCCGGCATCGAGGTGCCTAACGTGGGTACCTTCTCACCTTGCGTAGACAACCAGGGCGCCGGATTCGCCCTCTTTGTGCCCCTTCACCTGCAAAAATAACTGCTAAGATAGTTTAGCATCCCTAAAAGGCTCGGAGGATACTTCCTTCGGGCCTTTTCTTTTGCCTGCAGCTTTAGACAAAAAACCATTAGGGTGCTCTCCGTTTTGACTCCATGAAAGGGCCAGGTTAGGCCAGGCTCCATGAGTGCGCCGACCAGCTTAGCCGAAGCGCTAAAGACCTACGAAGCCGTGATTGGTTTGGAGGTCCATGCCCAGCTCAAAACCAAGAGCAAGCTCTTTTGCGACGCCCCTAATCAATACGACCCCGAAAGGCCTAATCACTTTGTGAACCAATATTGTTTGGGCCTGCCCGGTGTCTTGCCGGTGCTCAATGAAAAGGTCGTCGAACTCGCTATCAAAGCAGGTTTAGCGCTCAACTGTGAGATTCGCACCTATTCGGAGTGGTCTCGCAAACAATACTTCTATCCCGACCTCCCTAAGGGCTACCAAATCTCTCAATTCGACAAACCCATCTGCGAGCATGGATACTTAGACGTACCTGCCAAAGATGGCGAAAAGCGAGTGAGTATCGAGCGTATTCATATTGAAGAAGACGCCGGTAAAAGCAGCCATGTGCAAGGTGCCAACTATTCCTTGGTGGACTACAATCGCGCCGGAGTCCCTCTGGTAGAGATAGTTTCTGCGCCGGACTTAAGGTCGGCCCAGGAAGCCTCTGGCTATCTCAAAACCCTGCGGGCAATACTTCGTACCTTAGACGTTTGCGATGGTAACATGGAAGAGGGCAGCTTCCGCTGTGATGCCAATGTATCTATCCGCTCCCGGGGAGAAACTAAGTTGGGCACGCGTTGCGAACTCAAAAATATCAACTCCTTTCGCTTTGTGGAGCAAGCAATCGAGTTCGAGATACTTCGCCATGCTACAGTTCTCTCTACCGGTGGCGAAATTCATCAGGAAACCCGCCTTTTTGACTCAGCCAAAAAAGAGACTCGCTCCATGCGCTCCAAGGAAGAAGCCCATGACTATCGCTACTTTCCTTGCCCCGATTTGCCCCCCTTACGCATCGAGCAGGATGAAATCGACGATATCAAAGAGAGTTTGCCGGAGCTTCCCGAGCAAAAGCGTAAGCGCTACCTGAGTGATTATGCCCTGCCCGCTGAGCATGCTGCGGTTTTTGCTGAGGAAGCAGCAGTGGCCAACTATTTCGATGCCGCAGTGAAGGGCAACGAGAAGCAAGCGGTGGGTATTGCTAACCTGATTAAGGGCGAGGTTCTGAGGGAGTTAAAAGACAACCCCGAGGCGATTAGCGAGTCTAAACTATCTGCTGAAGACCTAGGCAAGTTGGCGCTCTATAAAGAAAAGGGCAAAATATCTTCCAGCCAGCAAAAGAAGCTCTTCGCCAAAATCTGGAAAGACGGTACTCCGCTGGCGGAGCTGATGAAGAAAGAAGGTGAGCAGCTAGGGGATGCCTCGGTGCTCGAACCCATTTTAGACGAGATTTTGGCTAAGGCGCCCAAAGAGGTGGACAAGTATCGTCAGGGCAACAAAAAGGTCGCTTCCTTCTTTGTGGGACAAGTCATGAAAGCCACCAAGGGTAAAGCGAACCCTGCGGTGGTCAATCAACTGCTGGCAAAGAAGTTGGGAGCACAATAATGTCGGCCAACTTTCATCCCATTCGTTTTCAGCAAAACCGCGTTCAGCTACTCGACCAAACTAAGCTTCCTTTGGAAGAAACCTATCTTGAGTGCGCCGACTTAGAAGCAGTCGCCCAAGCGATTGAGAAAATGGTGGTGCGCGGCGCTCCCGCCATCGGCATCACCGCCGCCTACGGCATCGTCGTTGCCGCTGAGGCGGGTCTGTCTTTAGCGGAGGCCGATGCTCGCTTGCGTAAAACGCGCCCGACCGCGGTGAATCTTTTTTGGGCCCTAGACCGGATGAAAGGGCTTTGGTCTCATGGCGCAAGCCTCTCAGAACTATCTCAAGAGGCTGAAAAGATACATGTGGAAGATGCTGAGTCCTGTAAAAAAATGGGCGAGATTGGCGCAGAACTCATTCCTGAGGGTGCAACTATCTTAACCCACTGCAATGCAGGCGCCCTGGCTACTGCGGCTTGGGGGACCGCCCTGGCGGTAATTCGCATGGCCCATTTGCAAGGCAAGAATATCAAAGTCTTCGCTGGTGAGACTCGCCCTTGGCTGCAGGGTGCCCGCTTAACCACCTGGGAGCTGATGAAAGACGGTATCGAGGTTACTTTGGTCTGTGACTCGGCAGTGGCCCATCTATTAGGCCAAGGCGAGATAGATTGCGCAGTGACTGGGGCAGATCGCATCGCTAAAAACGGTGATGTAGCCAATAAGATTGGCACTCGCGGCATCGCTTGCTTGATGAAGGCTCACGAAAAGCCTTTTTATGTCGCAGCGCCTTGGTCAACTATCGATATGAGCCTCGACTCCGGCGAGCAGATAGTTATCGAGGAACGAGATAGTTCTGAAGTGGTGGCGATTCGCGGACAGCGAACGGCACCTGAGGGAGTCAAGACCCGCAACCCTGCTTTTGATGTCACTCCAGCATCTTGGATAGATGGGGTCATTACCGAGCGTGGTTTTACTGGAAAAGCGATCGCCCAGGGTCTCGCCAAACTCGACGAGCAAAGCTAACTGTCTCTATCTAATAGTTCCTTCATGCTAGTGGTAACCTCCGCATGAAAGCTCTCTACCTGCTCATCCCTATTCCCCGGCTCCAAAACCGGAGGATGAATTAGTTCCGCCAAATGATGAGTGAGCTTCACCTTCCTAGGAATGGGCAGCCCCTTGCGCCCTTCGAAAATCGGAAAAGGGAACTTGAAGTTCATATAAAAGAACTTGGTGAAGTTGTTTTCATGCACCGTAAAAAGGTCATCAGCGGCGCGACAGGCGGAGAGAAGTATAGGTGCCCCAGTTTCAATCGAGAGCCGAATGAAGCCTCGCCGTTTTTCCCAAAGTATCTGATACTTTTCCTCAGAGGTTCTTAGCGCCTCGCGCATGCCTCCTGGGGCCACGGTCACCATCTTACCTTGAGCCAGCAATTCAGCGCCATTATCTGGGTTTGCCGGGCGAATACCTAGATCGCGGGCGATGTCGCGTATGCCGGGGATGCGGAAGATGAGATCATCTCCCAGCCCCATGGGGATGCGTCCAGTGGCGTGATAGATGGATGAGGCGAGTAGTAAACTATCGTAGGTGGCTAAACTATGGTTGACCACCAGTAAGCAAGGCCCCTCGTGAGGCACATGCTCTAGGCCATGAACCTGGTGTTGATGATAGTCCTTAAGAGGTTTGAGCACCCGATCGACGGTGCCGACCAGCTGCTCGGAAATCACTGCTTGGCCACAGCAAAGCGGAACTTAGTAAAGCCCGCTTTCGCACAGGTTTTCATAACCCGATCGATAGTTGAGAACTTTAAACGCCGGTCAGCAATAAATAGCACGATGTTATCTTCGTCTTTGGGCTGCTCATTTTTAGCCAAGCGCTCTGCTTTTACCCGTCGCAAAGCCTTTTCCAGAGCGGGCAGAAAGCGCCTATTATCCAACCCTACCAAGACGCCCCCGTTGAGCTTTCCGATAGGTTCGTCTTCTACAAAGAGCTTCTCCATACCCACTGCCACGGAAAGAGACATACGCAGAGATAGTTCAGAGGTAGAATGAGGTAGTTTGACCTCGCTGGCGGAGGCTAGATCGAGGGTTTGAGCACCAAAACTAGCCATCAAGAAGAAGATGATGTTGGAGAGAATGTCCATCAAGGCGGTGAGGTTCACCCGGGTTGGGTTACCGCCTTCGCCTTCGGGCTCCGCAAAGGGGCTGCGTCTCTTTTTATGTGAAAATGACATCAGCGTACCTGCGAAGAAACGACAACTGCGGGAAAGAGTTCCGGATAGACGTTCTTTTTGCCCACCTTCTTTTTCATCTCTCGCGAAGCATCCATGGCCTCGATGATCAAGGCGTAGGTCGCTTCATCATCGGGCACCAAAATAATATCTTTGGAAGCGCGATACTCCCGTTTGATATCGGCAAGATGCTGATTGATGGCTTCAGCTGAAACGGTCCCTTCTTTTCCGGGAATGCGCTTATCAAACTTAGCAAGGTCTGCCGGATCTATCTCTGCATTAGCTGCAGATATATCTACCGCCCCATCAGCGGCCAGTTTCATGGTGACCGTGACCTTAGTTTTGTCTCGGGCAACATCTGACTCACCGCTCTCGGAGATAGTTGGCACCGATGCAGAAACCTGAGCCACAACCGCTGCACCAAAGCTCGCCATCAAAAAGAAGATGATATTCGACAGAATATCCATCAGCGCCGTGAGGTCGAACGCTGTGGCATCGTCGTTATCGCCACCACCTGACATGGATTAGCTCAACTCGAACGAGCATTGGCACGCATTGCTCGGTTCCTATCGAGAATACGCTCACGAACTCTGTTCAGAGCATTTTCCATTTGTTCTAGCAGCAGTCCTTGGCGACCATTGACGATGATATAAGTGATGGCACAGAACACCGCGATAGATAGACCAAAGAAGGTATTATAGAAGGCCACGGTAATACCTTTAGCCAGAACTGCCGCTCGCTGAGCCGAATCCTCTGCCTGCGCACCACCAAAAGCCTGGATTAGGCCATGAATGGTCCCCAGCAGCCCGATCAGAGTGCCTAGATTGCCCGCCTGCGGGAGAAATGCCGTATAGCGCTTGAGCCGGGGCAACTCCCGGGCTGCAGAAGCCTCGTAGACTCGCTCTAACTCACGCTCGGATCGGTCCGCCTTGAGCAAGACATCTTTGGTCATCACCGCCAAGGGATGGTCACTAGCGCTCGCCGCTTGAATGGCGCTGGCGTAGTTCCCTTGGTCTACCTGGGCGATCACGGTGTCCGCGAAGCTCGAGGCCGACATCCGGTACCGAATCCACAGATGATACACTCGGAGCAACACAACTGCCGCGGCAGCGATGGATACTCCGAGGTTGATAAACATCATTACCCCGCCCTGGCTGAGGGTATTGAAGATCTCCCACATTGGTTGGACGGGACGCTAGCACCGCCCCTCACCCGGCCGCAACCGAGCGGTGCTTCGCCGACCTTCGTGTTGCAACCGAAGCAACGGATGGGGCGCAGCTGAACGTTGACCTAAGCATCGAGCTGAGCCCACCTTGGGTCGCGGTGCAGAAAAGTCGGCGAAACTTCCTCATCGGGGGCCTAGCGGCCACAGGACTCAGTGCGGGAACCTGGGCATGGCTCAAGTCTCGGGACCTGGTCGAGCTCCCCAGCCTCAGCTCTGAGCTTCCTACGCCCCCAGAGAAACCCAAAGCTTTAGCCTCAGCTTTCGACCCCCGGGCCAGAGAAACGCTGACGGTGCTCTTGGGTCATCTCCTGCCCTCTCAAAGTCCCAGCAAGCTTCTCGGTGCTCAGGAGGTACAGCTGGACGGCTACTTGGAGACCAGTTGCCGGATTCCCGGACCTGAGCCGCAGCGTGTCCGTGGTGTCGATGCCGGTGGCAACCATGCGGCTGTGACAGTGCTCGCACCGGTGCATGTGCGGCGCCAGGCGTTCGGCAAGC
>SPJK01089513.1_pt1 | contig 10472 bp, 6 predicted proteins | sample 3741771 | NCBI WGS metagenome assembly SPJK01 (sample SAMN10925997, study PRJNA522277) | cold seep metagenome | isolation source: Elba SIP-enriched marine methane seep metagenome, extraction at timepoint T2 | place: Italy: coast of Elba, Mediterranean Sea
ATTAGGAAACAGTGTGTGCTTGGGTTGACCACCATGGAGGTTTATCTATATCGCTAATATACGGAAGCTTGCCTGAACTCAGATATAAAAAGTTTAATACGTTTAACCACACTACCGTTCTCAGTCAAAACACCTCCGCTCCAAAAGTTGTGCAATTTTCGTATAAATTATTTTTAGATAATTGGAACAAGGCATGCTTACTTGCGGTATACGTAAGCGAGGAGTTAGGATTTACTAGCTTCCAATGCAGTAGCGTCAACAAGCAGTCATCTGAGGCGCTGCGCCGAACAAAAATATTTTCCTTCGAATGCTTCTTGCATATAAAAAAGGTTAATATATTGAGTAGATATTAGTCAGAAACACTATATTTTGGGTATACCCAAGCTCATTTAATTGTGCTATCTATGCAACCGACGACTTACCGTAAAATTTGGTCTATGAAAATCCTAAAAACTATTCTTTTTCTGTTCCTGACCTTGGGAGCAGCTCCAGCGCTTTTTAGTCAAACCGATTGCATCGAAGGCGTGATATCGGTCGTTGGTGACGACCCTGGCACGCTCTGTCAGGGAGACGGGTTAGCTGATGTGGTTCGGTTTCGAACAGACAATACCGCAACGCCCTTCGCATTCGCTGTAGTTGATGCCACAGACGGCACCATTCTGCACATTGGTACAAGTAACAACATCAACTTTGAAGACTTGCCCGTCGGTGACTTGCGAGTATATGCCTTTTCCTTTTTGGGCAATATCCTGGGAGAAGTTGGCGACGATTTCTTAAATACGGAGCTAGCTTCCGTTTGCTACATGATCTCTAGCAATTTTATTTCACTGACTAATGAAACACCGGATGGTGGCCAGGTCAGCACCATCGACGGAGAGCAAAGTATAGTGCTATGTCTGGGTGTCGGCTTGCCTAGTGAAGTAACATTTACGACCAATAGTGATGCGTCACAATACATTTTCGTTATCACAGATGAAGACAATAATATATTAGGATTAAGCCCAACTGGTATAGTGGATTTTGCGGATGCCGACTTTGGCACTTGCCGAGTCTGGGGCGTGAGTTATATCGGTGATTTTGTCGGCGAAATCGGTGCTAATGTACTAACCGCTGACCTCGCGACCGACTGCTTCGACATATCTTCGAATTTTGTTGAAGTACTTCGCCTATTTCCAGATGCCGGTACCGTAAGTTATGCCGATGGCAGCACGTCCTTCCTCTCCTGCACAGGCCAAGACCCCAACACGGTAGTTTCCTTTGCTGTGAGCAACAATGATCCGAATACAGAATTCACTTTTGTATTGGTAGATGCTAGCAGTGGAAACATCGTGCAGTTTATTGACGGATCTGATTTAGACCTCGGCACTATTCCTGCCGGCTCATTTCTAGTCTATGGTATTTCATATACTGGTAACCTTATTGTTGGGCCTGGTGACCCGTTTGCCGGAGGGCCTCTTAGTGATGAGTGTGATGACCGTTCCGACAATTTTGTTGAATTGATCAAGCGGGTCATCGATGCTGGTCCAGTTAGCCTAGCTGATGGGAGCACTAGCATCACACTTTGTGTAGGGGATGGTATACCAGATGAACTCGACTTCATCAACAGCTATTCCGGCCCCGACGCCTTCACTTATATTATCACCGATGACAATAATATGGTGCTAGCCATTCCTGGCGGCTCTAGTGCTGATTTCGAATCAGCCGGTGCTGGTATTTGCCGGGTCTGGGGATTGGCCTATTCTGGCGAGTTGAACATCGGCGAGGGAGATGTACTAGACGGTAGTACAGTCTATTCCACTGAATGCTTCGATCGCTCCGATAACTTCATCACTATTAATCGGAACGGACCAGTCGGCGGTACGCTTTCTTATGCGAATGGCGACACCGAATTCTTAAGCTGTAGTGATGTAACTCCAAGCGGACTAGTTGAATTCGGAGTTGATGGAAATGACGGCAGTTTGAACTACCTGTTCATTCTGGTGAACGATGATAACAATACCATTGCTGCTTTACTAGATGATCCAAGCATCGATCTAGCCACCTTAGCAGAAGGCTCCTATAGTATTATTGGTCTATCCTATTTTGGAACCATCATACCCGGGCCAGGTGATCCCTTTGATCCAACTAACCTGGTAGATGGTTGCGCTGATTTGAGTGACAATACGCTCTCACTAATCAGTGAAGTCATTGTGGCCGGCTCGCTTACATTTGACGATGGCGACACCGTTGCCTTCATCTGCCCAGACGATGGCGATACCGATATCTTGAACTTTGTATCCGACTATACCGGTAATGAAAATTTCGTCTACCTCATCACGACCACGGATAATTTCATCCTCCAGATTTCCATCGCTGATGCGCTGGACTTTGACACGCCTGGGCCTGATCAAGTACGGGTGTGGGGATTGGCGTATACCGGTGACTTCCTATTACAACCCGGTGCGACCCTTGATGAGACTACATTAGTCTCTACCGAATGCTATGCGTTGAGCGACAACTTCCTTTTGGTCGATCGCGCTGGCCCCGATGGCGGTGAAATTGCCCTAGACAATGGAGAAACAAGCATTTCTATTTGTGTCGGTGATGGCATTCCTGATTCACTAACTTATTCCACCACCGGAGCTGGCAGCAATTTCGCCTGGCTCATCACTGATGCTGATAATAACCTACTGGATATAAACACATCAGGTACTTTTGATTTCGAAGAAGCACCAGGTGGTGTATGCTTAATCTATGGCCTCGCTTACTCAGGCGAATTGCTGGTGCAACCAGGAGAGAACATCTTCTCCATCGCATTATCTGAATCATGTAATGACCTCTCCGATAACTCGATTACCGTAACCAGAACGTTTGTTGATGGTGGATCGGTTAGTTTATTGGATGGCAGTACGGAGACCTTTGCCTGTGGCGGTGACGGTGTTCCTGATTTCTTTGAGTTTGAATTCGTAACTACCTCAAGTGCCAACTACCAGCTAGTCATTACCAATGATCAAAATGAGATCCTGGCAATCTTAGATGGTACAGCCATCGACCTCGATCAGGCGGCAGCTGGCATTTGCCGTGTCTGGGGATTATCCTATACCGGCAACCTCGTAGCTGAGATCGGTGATATTGCAAGCGATGTTCAACTGTCTGATGACTGCTTCGAACTGTCCGCTAATTTTGTAACCATCCGCCGCGAACAGGTGGATGGCGGAGAACTTAGCTTCGATGGCGGGGGCGACACTCGCAACATCTGTCCAAGCGATGGTATAGAAGACATCCTGTCGTTTGTTAACAGTGGTTCGACTACCGCTGAATATGTCTATGTCTTGACAGGACCAACCAACGACATTATTGGCGTTATTGACGGGGACAACTTGAATTTTGACAACCTCGCAGCCCCGGAAGAAGTACGGGTGTGGGGTGTAGCTTATAGCGGGATCCTGTCTGCCCCTTCTGCCGACGACATCGAGGAGATTATCCTTAGCTCAGAATGCTTTGATCTTTCCGACAACTTTCTGACCATTATCCGAGAAACACCAACGGGAGGTTTCGTCTTCACAACAGGAGGACAAACAACAGTATCGCTTTGTACTGATGATGGAATTAGTGACCTAACGTCCTTCTTCAGTACCGGGGCGAGTAATACGGATTACGTTTTTGTCATTACTGATGACAACAATAACATCTTGGATGTCATCACTGATGGAAACAGTGCCGACTTTGAAGGCGTTCCAGACGGTACGTGCCGTGTTTGGGGTTTAGCTTACACAGGCAACCTTATTGCACAGGCCGGAGACAACGCAGCAGAGGTGGCTCTTTCCGATGACTGCTTCAATTTATCAGAGAACTTTGTTGAGATCATTCGTGGAGAGCTCAATGCTGGTTTTGTAGCTCTTTCAAATGGCAACACTAGCGTTGCTACTTGTCCTGGTGACGGAGAGGCTGATCTATTGGCGTTCGAAAATGCCAGTGACGGTATTGGCAGTTATGCTTATCTCTTAACCGACGAAAATAATAACGTGATTGCTATCCTTGATGGCAACCAGATTGACATGGAGGAAGTTGGTGAAGGCAGCTACCGTATCTGGGGGTTAAATTACACCGGAGATCTACTCATTCAGCCGGGCGATAACGCAGCTGAAGTTGTATTAGCCTCTGGCTGTGCCGACCTTTCCGACAATTTCGTGGAGGTGACGAATGTTCAACCAGCTGCTGGCACATTGGCTACCACAGATGGCCTGACAACTGTCGAGATTTGCATTGGTGATGGAGTACCCGATCCGATCGAATTGGCGGTTGATGGTGCAAGTGATGCTAACTATCTCTTCCTTGTTGTCGATATGGATGGCTTCCTTATCGGAACCTTAGAGAGCAATACATTCGATTTTGAAAATGCTGCTCCGGGCAACTGGACGATCTATGGATTCTCTTATACAGGAACGTTCTCTGGCTTACCTGGCTCCAATATCTTTGAAGATGTGCTGGCGAGCGGTTGTTCAGAACTGTCTGCAGAAGGTGTAGTTGTCCTTAAGACGCAGGTGGATGGCGGTTTAGTCTTCGCAGATAATGGAGATGAAATCGTATTTACTTGTGCAGACGATGGTGAGGCAGATATTGTCACCTTTGTCAATTCGAGCAGCGCTCTCGATGCCAACTACACCTATGTGTTAACCACCGATGACAACTTCGTGCTTAGTGTCCTCCCGGGTTCAACCGTAGATTTCGAAGAAACCGCCGGCTTTGATAACCTTCACGTTTGGGGTGTTTCTTATAGCGGTAATCTGACCATTGGTTTGGGGCAAGTCATTACCGAAATCGCCCTATCAGATGATTGCTACAGCCTTTCAGGCAACTTCGTTGATGTCTATCGTGACCAACCTGATGGAGGAACACTCTCTGTAAATGGAGCGGAAGAATTCCGTCTGTGCCACAGCAATTTCATGCCAGGTGTTGATGTAGATAACAACAGCAATAGCTTAGCAGGATATGCCTACTTCATTACAGATAGCATGAACGTCGTGCTATCGGTAGATCTATCCCTCGATAACAATGTAGATTTCAATGATGTAGAACCAGGCACCTACCGTGTTTGGGGTATCTCGTACACTGGTGACCTGCAGGTCGTTGTTGGCGACACTGTTCCAGAAGTAGAGATGCCAGCTAGTAGCTGTTTCGAATGGTCTAGCAATTTCATCACCGTTCAGCGTACTGAAAGTCTTGACGGCGGTGACATCAGCACCTCTACTGAAGAATCGACAATTTACGTTTGCCAAGGCGATGATGTCAGCGACATTGTTATTCTCTTCACCACAAGCACCGACTTGCTCTACAAGTACGTCGTTACGGACACCTTTAATCGGGTACTTGTTCCAGATATTGAAGGTAACGTGATCAATTTTGATCAGGCGGCTCCGGGAGTTTGCCGGATCTATGGTGTAGCCTTTACCGGCGAATTGAACCCTGGTTTCATGGATGATGTATTTGTTGATCCATTATCAGACGATTGCTGGGCATTATCGAACAACTATATCACCATCGTCCGTCAGGTACCTGAAGGCGGTGAAGTAAGTACGGTTGATGGCGAGAACGATGTTCTTATCGTTACCGATGATGGAGTCCCAGATGAGATCACTATGGTAAATACTGGTGCTGAAATCACCCCATACGCCTACATCGTTACCGACGAGAACAACGTCATTCTTGGTGGCACCGATGAGTCTACGATCGATTTTGAAGGTGTTCCTGAGGGAGTATGTCGTATTTGGGGACTCTCTTACACTGGTGAAATCATCGCTGAGGTAGGTGATGATGCCGACCTCGTAGCCATCACCGATGACTGCTTTGACTTATCGGATAATTTCGTGACAGTTACACGAGTACTCGATGGTTTCTAAGGAGGAGCCGGACAAAGCATCAATACAGCGCCTGATACTGGCCAAGAAACGGATGAAATCGCCGAACCAGAACCCGAACTTGAAGTTTGGCCAAATCCTGTAAGCTCTGTCTTGAATCTGCGCATGCACGCTGTAGAAAATGGTCAGGCGCGGCAACAAGTTGAGGTAATTGCTCTAACTGGTTCTCGTGTAATCCATCGCGAGCTAGCACCAGACGAGGCTGAATCAACCTTGCAACTGAACCTTGAAGGCCTGCCTAGTGGCATTTACTTTGTACGCTGGCACAATGGCAGAGAAACAATTGTACAACGCTTTATGAAGCAATAAGAAAGAGCAATTAATTGCTATCGCAAAGGGCGTTGTCATTTGATATGGCAACGCCCTTTTAGTATCTTCCCTTCAAAACGCTCCTTATGCAAATCAGATCTTTTCGCTTTGTTCTATGTCTTCTCCTAGTTGTCCTCACCTGTTCCACAAACTATGGGCAAGATGAACGGGAACGAATCATGGCGGCCGCTGAAGAAGCCTTGGCAGCTTACGATGTTCCTGGATTTTCCCTGGGCGTAATCAAGGATGGCGAAGTAATTATTGCGAAAGGGTTTGGCGTATTAGAAGCGGGAGAAAGCGAGCTCGTTGATGAGCATAGCATTTTTGCAATTGCTTCCAACACCAAGGCCTTCATCGGTACTAGTTTAGCTGTTCTAGATCATGAAACCGATTTCAGCCTGGATGATTACGTGCAACAGCATCTCCCCTACTTTCGATCATACGATGCGTACGTAAGTCAGCATGCCACTGTCCGCGATCTGCTGTGCCACCGTATGGGGTTGGGCACTTTTAGCGGTGATGTGATTTGGTATCGTAGCGAACTACCAGCTGAGCAGGTCGTTCGGCAAGCCAGGCACGTGCCGCAGGCCTATGAATGGCGAGCAGGCTACGGTTACACCAACCTGATGTTTATCACAGCCGGTGAAGTGATCCAAGCCGTGTCAGGTCAGCCATGGCACAGCTTCTTGCAAGAGCGCTTCTTTGACCCTCTCGGCATGGAGCGAACTTTTACTTCTACCAATGACATTGCCAACTTGAATAATGTGGCTACTCCCCACATCACTCGCCAGGATAACAAACCAATCCCCTATGTCAATTGGGACAATATGGGCGCCGCTGGGGGCATCTTATCCAGTGCTGCAGACATGCTCTCTTGGATTCAATTACAATTGAATGGCGGGCAGCACAAAGGACAGTGGTTATTCCCAAAGTCCGTCCGCAATACTTGCTGGGCCCCGCACAATGCCCGGCGCAATAGTGAAACCCTATTGAGTTATGGTCTTGGCTGGGGTATCTCTCTACGCAACGGTCAACGGGTCATTGCTCATGGTGGCGGTTATGATGGCATGTATTCCAGAGTAATGATGCTTCCTGATCAGCATCTAGGTATCGTCATTTTGACCAATAGTATGACCGGCTTACCCTCGCGCCTGGCCAACTTCATAGCAGACACTTACACTGACACACCTACTGATGGCTGGCTAGAGCAAGCCATATTTCAACACAAGAGAGGCTTAGATCGATGGGATGCCCGTTGGCAAGAACGCCTTGATGCACGAGTAGAAGGGACTAGCGCTAGTTTGCCAAATGCAGCATACCTAGGCACCTATTTCGATCCGATGTATGGGACAATCACGGTTGGTCAACAAGAAGAGGAATTAGTTCTTTCATTCGAGCATGCTCCTGACCTAAGCGCACAGCTCAGCCATTGGCACTATGATACCTGGCAAATCCATTGGGCTCAACCGCAAGCATGGTTTGATTCGGGAACAATCCAGTTCCTCATCGATAATAATAGAAAGGTGAGCGGCATTCGCTTCGATGTCCCAAATGACGACATCTTCTTTCATGAAATTGAAGCAGAACGAGTCGAGGACTAATCAAATAGGCTACAGGACATCCATTGCTTCGACGATAGTTCTAACCTGCGCTTCTGCAAAGCGTTCGATAATGTCTTCATCCATCAATAGCTTGGCATCGGCCAGATTATCGAAGAATAGATGTTCAACCAAAATAGCAGGCATTGACGTCCGAGTTAAGACATAAAACCGGGCTTCTTTATCGTGATCTCCATCCGAGCCATCGCTGCGATATCTACTGATTCGATTACCTACTAGTTCTTTCACATTATCCCAGTGCAATTCCGCCACAGTGTCTGAACGTGTCTTTCCTGGGCTGGTATAGATTTCAAAGCCACGTGCCTGGCCACCGCCGGCATTCGCATGATTTGAGACGTAGAGTGACTTTTTCACTTTCTTGGCATAGTAGTTAGCCAGCCCCACACGATAGTCTAATTTCACGTCTGCTACCTGATCGTACACCAAGTAAAAAGGTATAGATAAATGCCCTAGCTTCTCAGCAACTTTATTCGTAATGGTACGATTCCAGACTCCCTCATAAAACCAACCATCGCCATGCAAAGTGACACCACTATGTCGGAACTGTTTGCTAGGAGCCGTCACATAGTTTCCTTCCGAATCAATTCCACCATGTCCAGCATCGAGAAAAACCAAAAAATCGCTTACCATCAGATTCTTGTTTTGGGTGAATGAGGGATCAGGGTCTGTAAATTACCATTCCTGGGCCGCTTTTAATAACGTACCTGCGTTTTTCTATGGTATGTCTTGTCAGGGCAACAACTTGCTCAGGCAACGACCAGTAACTACCTTTGGCCAACATTAGTAAATTCCATTTGTAAAATGAAGAAGCTTCTAGCAATTTTCCTTGGTGTCACATTATTAGGCACCGCATGCAAACAGGAAGACCAGCGCGAGATTGATCGAGATATGATCCTCGGCTACCTCTCAGAAAACAACATCGACGCGGAGGAACACTCTTCCGGTCTATTTTACCGCATTGACTCCCTGGGGAACGGTGAAAACCCAACCTTATCTTCTGATGTCACTGTTCGCTACAAAGGGTACCTCTTAAATGGAACAGTATTCGATGAAACACCAGCTGGTGTAGAGCGTACTTTCCCACTCAACGGCCTTATTGAAGGCTGGCAGATTGGCATACCTCTACTAGACAAAGGTGGTAGTGGCACCTTCTTTTTACCATCGCGTCAGGGCTATGGTTCCTTCCCACCTCCGGGCATCCCCGTAAATGCCGTGCTGATTTTCGAAATCGACCTAGTCGACTTTGAAGGTTAAGCTTGTGCGGTCGGGGTATTAAAGGAGATTGGAGGGACTCCTCCACCAGTTGGGTCCGATTCTTTGATCGGGCCGAACTGCGCTTCGAACTTTTGGATGTTGTCGCCTAGCGCCCGCATCAATCGCTTGGCGTGCTGAGGCGTAAGGATTACTCTTGACTTGACTTTAGCCTTTGACACGTTAGGTACCAGGCGTAAAAAGTCTACGACAAACTCACTATTGGAGTGAGCAATTACGGCCAAGTTGCTGTAGATTCCTTCGGCGACTTCTTCCGGAAGTTCAATACTAAGCTGATTGGGTGTTTTCTTATTTTCTGCCATGTCTATTTTTTCTTAGTTCCGTTTTTCTTCTCCTTAAAGGAGCCAGGAAGTTCTGCTTCAATGATCTCTTTGACATCCTCCAGGCTCAACTCCGCTGCTTGTTCCGCAGTCATCTTGTCACTACCTACCTTTGGTAGTTTCACATTCTTGCGGCCAAAGCGAATGAAGGGGCCCCAGCGGCCGTTTTCTATGCTGATCTTTTCTTTTTCCCACTGTTGTATGTAGCGGTTGGCTTCTTTTTCTAGCTTGGCTTCTAACAAGGCAATCGCTTCGGCCCCAGACAGGTTGTCGAAATCGTATTTCCGGGGTACGTTGGCATATGTGCTACGCCATTTCACGAATGGCCCAAAACGACCTTTGCCTTTAGTAATGGGCTCTCCTTGATAAGTCGCCAGTGGTTCGTCCGCTTTCTTCTTTTCCAGAATCAATTCCTTCGCCCGTTCCATGTCCACACCGTGGGGGTCTTCCCCTTTGGCTAGAGAGATGTACTTATCGCCCCACTTCACGTATGGTCCATAACGGCCCGCGCCGACCATTACCTCCTGTTCTTCGTAGTTACCCAACGCTTTTGGTAATTGGAACAAACGAAGGGCTCCTTCCAAATCGATGTCTTCCATAGACATGCCCGGAGGGAAGTTAGCATATCGAGGCTTTTCACCTTCATCTAATTCATCCGGTGCACCTAACTGAATCACGGGCCCACGGCGAGAAAGACGGGTCAGGACAGTTCTCCCCGACTCCGGGTCAGCACCCAGAATTCGCTCGCGGGTAACCCGCTCAGCCTCCTCCATGGTCTTCTCCACACCAGCATGGAAGGGATGATAGAAGGCACGTAACATTTCGCGCCAATCTTTCCCACCTCCTGCAATGCCGTCGAATTTTTCTTCAATATCTGCTGTAAAGCTATAATCCATGATATTGGAGAAATGCTCCCCTAGGAAGTCGGAGACGGTCATCCCCATATCTGTTGGGAACAAGCGATTCTTAACCGCACCCGTCATTTCCGTATCTGTTCGGGCATTGATCTGTCCACTATTATTTAGCGTCAGCACTTGGTAGGCGCGCTCTACGCC
>SPJK01025069.1_pt1 | contig 10471 bp, 13 predicted proteins | sample 3741771 | NCBI WGS metagenome assembly SPJK01 (sample SAMN10925997, study PRJNA522277) | cold seep metagenome | isolation source: Elba SIP-enriched marine methane seep metagenome, extraction at timepoint T2 | place: Italy: coast of Elba, Mediterranean Sea
CCACCAGGAGCTCGAGAACTTCATCGCCAAGCACGATCGGTATACGCTGGCTCTCGTACTCAAGGCGCTCGCGGACAAGACCCCCGAGGCCAAACGACTCAAGGAGATCAGCGATGAAGAAGAAACCGAGCAAGGGCAACATGGGCTTCGGCGGAGCGGGCAAGAACACCGGAGTGAACGTCCCGAACCACAGCAACACGACCAAGCCGGGGCAGAAGCATGCGACCCCGAAGAACGGAATCACGACCAAGGACGGGCAGAAGGGGAACTACTAGACGACCCCGCAGCCGACCTCAAGAATTTCGTAATCAAGACCGACGAGTTCCAGGTTCCCGAGCCGGTGGTCCAGTCGCTCATCGATGGGGTACCGCACACCAAGCCTCCGCAGGATGACCTGTTTGGGGTCAGCCCCGCCGACCTGGAGGAGGACCCCGATGCGTAGCCTCACCATCACCCGCGACATCCGCGTCGGCCGCGTGGTCATCCTTCACCAGTGGGAGGAGACTCCCGAGCCCACACCCGAGTACCCGGAGCCGGTCCCGGCCACGATGACTGACGAGCTCAGTCCCCTCGAGCTCACCCTGGAGGAATGCCAAGCCCTCGCCCAGTCCCACGGCTGGATCATGGGGGACCTGTACTTCGAAGCCCTCGAGCAAATCCGCATGGCGGCGGAGGTGACAGGTGGATAACCTGATTCAGACTTGGCGAGATCGGGCGGATGCCCTTGAGGAGGGCAAGTTTGCCAGCAGCATCCCCAAGGAGGCGCGCCAGGCCATGGAGGTGTACAACGAGGCCGCCGCCAACATCTACCGGCTGTGTGCCCGGATGCTGGAGGCCGCTCACTTTGCCAGTAGGAGGCTACCCAATGGCTAAAGGCGACGGATACAAGAAGGATTGGCGTTGCCCCGAGTGCGGCAACTACAACCCCGGCCACCGCGATCGATGCACCGAGGGCTCGTGCCTGTTCCTCAGGAACAAGGTCCCCGACGATTACCCGATGCCCACCTTCGAGGAGCTCGCCGCCCAGGAGGACGCGGAGGCCGTGGCCGACGAGGAGGAGAGCGAGCGGTATCAGGAAGCGATGCGAAAGCGACGACGGAGGCCCATTTGAGCAAGCATCCCACCCTCATGCTCAAGATACCCACCACCAAGGGCTCGCTCTGGGTCAACGTGGCCTCCATCGACTACTTCGGAGGCTACGAGGACAACGCGGCCCCGGGTATCGGCCTCGGCACCTCCATCCACTTTCGCAACGGATCCCACCGAGAACTCCCCGGAGTGGACAAGGACGAGCTGGCCAAGTGCATCATGAGTCTGGTTGGTCAGTACAACCAGAACCCCGAAGCCTCGGGCGCCGAGCTCGAGGAGAGCGACAAAGCCCCCAGCCCCAACGCGAACTAGGAGACCCCCATGAAAGAAACCCCCGCCAACCTGGAGGAGCTAGAGCAAGCCCTCGAAGCTGAGGCCGAAGAGGAGGCCATCCGCGAGGTGGACAACCGCGCCCGCGACGACCTGAGCTTCCGCGCCAAGGTATTCCGCCCACACACCCGCTGGATGGTCATCCAGCTCCAGAAGCCCAAGAAGATCAGCGGCATCATCCTGGACAACTACGAGGGCCAAGGCGTCCGCATGCTTGTCCAGGACGTGGGCCCTGACTGTACGCGCGTGAAGGTGGGAGACTTCATCCTGGTCGGCCCCGGCGCGATGACCACCGAGGTCTGCGCCTTCCGGCTGGACCTCCGCCTCATCCACGAAAAGGATGTGTGCGGCGTGGTCGAGTACTGTTCGCAGATCGAACACGACGCGATCGAAGCCCAGAAGCTGGTGCACACATCCCAGAGCAAGGATCTCCACGTATGAGCAAGACCAAGAAGCCCAAGAGCGACCAAATCCGAACCGAGACCCGGACCCGCAAGAGCGCCCAGAAACACAAGGTCCTCAAGCGCGTCCAATTCCCGTTCCCCATCATGGTCCCAGGACCAGGCGGCGGCCGAGCCACCAACACCTTCAGTGAGCGCGCCGATGGCAAGTGGCCTGGGTTCAAGGCCTCCGAGACCAAGACCCACGTCTTGCTCGAACACAAGGATAGCGGCTGGTCGACCACGGTCCCGCTCGCGCTCGCCGTTCGCCATCACCGGATGGAGTACATCACCGAGACCTACGAGGTGGAGGTCCACCTGGACGACGAGGGCGAGCCGTTCCGGGAGATCGACGACAAGGGGAACGTGACCGAGCTCCAGGCCGAGGCCGCGTGAGCTTCCGGGAGTGGCTCTGGTTTATCCGCAGGAGCCGCGAGTATAACCAAGGCGTTCGGTTCTGGTGGTTGGGTCTACCTCGAGCCGCATGGAGGTACCGCAAGCTCATGCGCTCGTGCCGAGGGTGACCCCTGGACTATGTCCGATTCCGTCGTCTCATGGAGACCGCCGCGCGCCGGCGGAAGGCCTCAGAAGCGCTCGCGGCAGCGGGGGGCCAGTATGAGGCGACGGTGGAGGGGCTCCGAGCCCGTGAGTATCCCGCTCAGGCCGCCTGTGTTTCCGATCTTCATCGCCTCATTGCTGTCCTGGGTACCCGCCGCTCCGGCAAGTCCTCGAGCTGGCTCCGCAAGATGCTGTACGACGCCAAGCACGTTCCGGACAGCTATCAAATCTACATCAACACGACCGAGAAGGAGTGCAAGCGCATTGCATGGCGCGGCGCCAACCCAAAGGATGGGCTCCTGGCCCTCAACAAGGCCTATGACCTGGGCGGCATCGTCAACAAGTCCGAGCTCACCCTCACCTTCCCCGACAACAACGCGGTCATTGAACTGGTACCCGCCGATGACGTCAAGGGCATCGAGCGCGCGGTGGGAACCGCCCCTCACCGTATCTTTCTTGATGAAGCTCAGAAGATGCCCCACCTCGAGTACATGCTCCAGGAGATCCTGGGCCCAGGCCTCGAGGACTTCGATGGGCAGTTCATCCAGGCCGGGACCGCGCACCGCAATTGCTCCGGCCTCTTCTTCGAGCTCACCAACGTCATCTTCAACGAGGACGGCACCATCACGTGCGAGCACAAGGACCCGGACAACTGCGTTCACGCGCACTGGGGCATCCACAAGCTCAGCATCTTCGACAACCCATGGTTCCAGGCCAAGCCCGGCGGCGCGATGGGCGTGGTGGAGCGCTACTGCGCGCGCTTCAACCTCAGCATGGACGACCCCGAGATCCGCCGCATCTGGTTCGGCGAGTGGGTCCTCCAGGACGCGAACTTCTGCTATCCGGTCCACGCGGTGGACGAGGAGACCCTCATCTACGCGCCGGCGCGCTGGGTGGAGCCGCCCAAGCACCTGCCCCCGTACGGTACGCCTGATGGAGGTGTCCCGGACATCCCGGCCTCTATCGCCGACCTCCCCGAGGAGTCGGAGGGCAATCCGTATACCTGGCTTTTCGGTTGCGCGATCGACCTCGGTTACGAGCCGGACCCGTTCGGGATGCACGTGTGTGCATGGACGCCCGAGCTCCCTGACCTGTTCGAGCTGTTCAGCTGGAAGCAACTACGCCTTACGACCGACGAGCAGATCGGGCGCGTTCTGGCGTTTGCTAGCCATCCGCGTGTCGAGTATCGGATTGCGTTTTCGGTCGCCGACGCGGGCGGGCTCGGGAAGCTCATCGTCAAGAGCTGGATTGCCCAGTTGCAGGAGCGGTTCCCGATCCCACTCGAGGCGGCCGAGAAGTCGGACAAAGCGGGCGCGATGACCCTGATGGGGAACGACATCCGCGCCGGGCGCTACCACATGCGCTCGGGCTCGCCGCTTCTGTCCGAGATGCGGAAGCTCACTTGGTCCAAGCCGAACGCCCTGGGCAAGCGGGTGGAGAATGTCCAGCGCGACGGCAACGGGACCAAGCGCGCACCCAATGACCTATGCGACCCGGCATTGTACGCGCACCGTCGGGCGCGCCACCACACACACGTGCCCGAGGCGCCACCGGTGGACCGCGAGGAGTTCATCCGGCGCGAGGAGGAGGAGCTTGAGGCCGCGGCGAACGACCGCGCCCAGGTTCTCCGCTCCATCAGCGCGGGCGAAGGATGGGAAGGCTGGTAATGGCGAAACCCCCGAAGAGCAAGACCAAGCAACAGATTTACGATGACTACGTAGCCAAGGGCGCCGAGGTTCGGGCCCTCCGGAAGGTGCTGGCAAAGACCGACGTGGGCCGCGCCCAGGAAATGCTCGAATGGTGCATAAAGCATGAAATTCACGTGATGGCCATCGACGTGGGTGACGTGAAACTTGGCTTCGCCGTCCCGCCGGGGCAACCATTGGGGACCAAGTTGCCTCCGGGATACGCGGAGGATGTCGCAGAGCGAGAAGCCAAACGCCCCACGTCGTACCTGGGGGCATACGCCCAGCAAGAGCCGCCACCCGAACCGCTGGCACCCTATGAGGACTGATGATCGAACTAGAAAACGGGCAGTGGTGGCTACGTAGGGACCAGGACACATACCGGAAGGTCAACGCGCATGTATCGACGCTCGAGCAGATGCACGCCTACGACAACTGGGAGGACCGCGCGGCCGAGTCGCTGTACGAGAACCCCATCCTGGCCAGCGGCGGCCAGTACTCCGGCGCCCTAACCCTCTTGCAGCGCTATGGGTTCACCCCCGCGCGCCTGAACATCACCCGGTCCATCGTCGATTCTGCCCTGGCCCACCTGGGCAAGCGGCGGCCCTCGGTCAAGGTCACACCGGACGATGCGGACTGGAGTTTCAAGCTCAAGGCCCGGCAGATGACCCGCTTCGGTCGCTCCAAGTTCGAGCTCGTCAACGCACACGATAAAATCCTGGAGGCCATGAGGGACGGTATGGTCCGCCGCGCCGGTTGCCTTGAGATCTCCAGCCAATTCGGCGAGATCACCCTGGACGTGGTCCCCATCGAGGAGATGTACGTCGACAAGCGGGAGGCCAAGTACGGCACCCCGCGATCCCGCTACCGCCGGTTCAGCATCAACCGCCACGTGGCGATGAAGATCTTTCCCAAGCACGCCGCATACATCAAACAGGCTCCGCCGGCCACCCAGCGCACCACCGAGTTTATGACCGTCGAGGGCGCCTCGATGGACATGATCGAAATCACCCGCGCCATCCACCTCCCGAGCAAGCCCACCCACAAGCTCAAGGCCGGCGAGAAAACGGACGGCCGCGAGGTCTACACCATCCACAATCGGATGCTGTGGTGGGATGACTGGGACCGGCCCACGTTCCCCTGGGTGTTCTACGGCTGGGCGCCCTCGATGCGAAAGCAGGTCAACCCGTACTTCACCAGCCTGGTGAGCCTCATCGCGGATATCCAGTACAAAATCAACGAGATCGTTATGGACATCCAGCAGGCCCTGTACTACGGCTCCCAGCTTCACGTCTGGGTGCAAAAGGGCACCGTCCCCAAGAACCACCTAGGGCGCACGCGCGGGCCGACCTTCCACGAGATCATGGGCCCGCCGCCCAAGTTCGAGATGCCCAACGTGGTGGCCGCCGACGCAGTGGCGTTCCTGGAGAAGCTCGAGGCCAAGGCCCACGACATCGCCGGTGTGTCCGAGCGGATGGCGTTTGCCCGAAACGACCTGGGCGCCGGCGCCAGTGGTATCGCCATGCAAGAGCGGTACGACTGGGACTCTCAGCGACTATTCGTCCCCGAGAAGATGACCGCCAACCTGTGGCGCGATGTGTTCGGGTGCTTCATCGATGAGGGGCGCGACGTCTACGCCGAGAACAAAAACTACTCGGCCAAGTGGCACCAGCGGACGCTCGTCCAGGTCATCCCGTGGAAGAAGATCCACATGGAGCGGGACCAGTACCAGCTCAAGGTGGAGCCCTCGGGCTTCTTCCCCGAGACCCGCGCCGGCAAGCTCCAGACCCTCGAGACCCTGGCCCAGTCCGGGTACATCTCCGGCGCCAAGGTGCTGGCGAGCTTCAACGAGCCCGATCTCGAAAAGCTCATGCAAACCGAGAACGCGGTCTATCACCTGTACGAGTTCATCATGGAACTGCTGGCCGACCCGGATGAGGATATGTCCCGCCTGCAACCTGACCCGTATATGGCTGGTTCAATCACCGAGATCGGAATCCCCATGGCGCGCTCCGAACTATTCCGCGCGACCATCGAGGGCGCCCCCGATGAGGTCCTGGACCGCTATCGCGACTGGATCGACCGAGCCGAGGCTGTGGAGGGTACCGGCGAGGCCGCCGCCCCGGCCGACCTACCTACACCCGAAGAACAGCTGGCCCAAGGCATGATGCCCGGCGGCCCTCAACCCCCAGCGCCTGATATTGGCGGAGCCCCCGTTCCGCCACAGGCAATCCCCGGAGCCGCATGAGCGACAATCCCTATACTCAATTCGACAAGTCCAAAATCATCGCCGAGAGTGATGTAGTTCTCGAGGACCCCACCGAAGTCTCCCACCTGGACGAGGCCACCCGCCAAGCTATGCGGGACTTCAACGCCGCGAACGGCCTCCAGTCCAGCGAGGAACTCCAGGCCAAGGGGCCCGACGCCGGCGGAGACCCACCCGAGCTCGGAGGAGGCGACAGCACCCCGACACCTCCGCCCAGCACCGACCCGGCGGCCGGCCATGAGGACGCCAACGAGGCCCTGGAGCAAGCGGCGGCCGAGGCGGCGATCACCGGCGGCGACACCACGCCACCCGCCGACGACCTCCCCGCGTTGACCGAATCCGACCTGGGCCAGCACGGATTCGCGAAGCTCCGAGCCCGGGAAGCTGTCCTGGCCGCCCAGGAGGAGGAGTACAACAGGGCGAAAGAGGCGGCCAAGAAGACTCAGGAGCTCCAGGCCAAGTTCAAGCGGGACCCCGTTGGCGCCTACCACGACTTTGTCCGGATGATGGCCGGCGAGGACGCGGACAAGGTGACGGACGAGCTGTACGAGTCGCTAACTTTACATTATGCCGGGGACGGCTCAGACTCCGAGTCACGACTACTACGAGAAACCCGAGGCATCGCATCGAAGTTCGATGAGATCATCAACGCAAACCGGGAAAAAGAAGAACAGCAGCAACGGGAGGCCGCGGCCCGCGAACACGAGGCCAACGTCACTCAGGCAGTAGATCACATCAAAATGGAGCTCAATTCCCCAGCCCTCAAGACCCAGTTCCCCCATCTGATGGCGGAGGACGATCCAGCCGTGACCATTTACGGCGTGATCGAACAGGTCTATACGCGCTCGGGCGGGAAACGGACGCTCAGCATCGCCGAGGCCGCCAAGCTGGCCGAACCAATTTTCAAGAAGCAAAATGAGGCCAAATTCGCTCGCTTGGGAGTGGACCCCTCGAAAACCTCGCTCGCGCAACAAGGCAAGCAAGGCGAATCCGCCCCCCCGGCTACTACCCGCACCCAGCCAAAGCCCCGCGTAACCAGTACGGCAGCGTCCGAAGCGGACACCATGGATGACATGGGCTACATCGCTGACGATGAGGAATCGATGAAGCGCTCTCTCCGGATGCTCCACAGCAAGATGACCTAGCCAGGTCACCCGCGGGCGGGACTCTCACAACCTAGGAGAATCCCGTGGCTCTAAATCTCACCAGCTACGATCCAATGCTGAAGGTGCATTACGTGCGGCAGCGCGTATTCCCGATGGCGGATCTGAAGAACCCAACCCTCGGCATGATGGTCAAGGACCCGAAAGCCGGCGGTAAACACTACAATCAGCCCCTCGACTTCGAGAACCCAACCGGCGGCTCGGCGACATTCGCCAAGGCCCTGGCCAATGCGGACACCTCTGAGTACGAGGACCTCGTTATGTTGCGCGCTCGCGACTACGTCGTGGCCAACATCGATAACGAGACTATGAAGGCCTCCGAGACCAACGCGGACGCCTTTATGCCGGCCTTCAAGGAGATCAATAAAGCGTTCAAGCAGGCCGGACGCTCGCTCTCCGTGAAGCTGTTCCGCACCAAGGGCGGGGCCATCGGTCGCATCGCGTCGGGAACCAACCTGGCCGCGGCCGTCATCACCCTGGACGACAAGGCCGACGCCTTTGGCTTCCAGATCAAGATGAAGGTCACGTTTGCCGCCGCCGACGGCACCGGCTCCGAGCGCGACTCGAGCGCCACGCTCACCGTGAGCAAGGTGGCCAGGATCGCCGGTCTCATCACCATGACCGCGAACCTGAACACCATCTCCGGCATCGCGGATACCGACTACATCTTCCGTGAGGGTGACTTCGCGTTGACGATGGCCGGCTTCGCGTCCTGGTTCCCGGTGGTGGCCCCCACCTCCGGTGACAGCTTCTTCGGGGTTGACCGCTCCGAAGATGACCGCATGTATGGCGTCATCCGCGTTGCGGACGGTGAGCCACTCGATGAGTTACTCGAGCGCCTGATCGCCGATGTCGCCTCGATGGGCGGCGAGCCGGACATGGTGGTGTGCAACCCGACCACCTTGGCCAACCTGTCCATCATCCTGGGCGCCAAGGCCCGATACGACAAGAAGGCCTTCACGGGCCGGGCCGGTATCGGGTTCAAGGGCTTCGTGGTCCACTGCGGTGGTTACGAGGTCATCCTGTACGGTGATGTTTCCTGCCCGAGTTCGCGGCTCTACGTCTTCACTAAGGAGACGTTGACCTTGCGGAGTGCCGGAGACGCGCCGCACTTCCTGAACCGGACGGGCATCCTTCAGCAGAGCACCACGGCGGACGAGTACCAGGTCCGCGTGGGCGCATACCACCAACACGGCTGCGCGGCGCCTTGCTGGAACGGAGCGGCGAATATTAGTTAACCCGAGCGGGGCGGGGCCTGGTTCGCCGGGCCCCCTCCCCTTCGAGGTTCGGGAGGACCTATGATCAATCGCAAAGGTAACAACGTACAACGCCCGGAGAACGAGGTCTGGGAGATGTCGGGAAGCTTCGACACGAACAGTACCTCGGCGCCGGATGGGGTCACCAAGAGCCTCACAGGGGTGACCCGCACTGGCGTGGGTACGTTCGAAGTCGAGTTCAAGTCGTGGGGCAAGTCCCTGTTTGACATCAAGGTGGGGGCCATCTCGGCGGTGGGGACCCGGGCTTCTGTGAAGTCCGAGACCTTCACGACGGACGGCAAGCTCATCCTGGAGCTCCGAGCGGGCGGTGCGGTCAAGGCAGGTGGCACTATCACCTGTACGGCCCAGGCCAACTACGTCGACGGCGAGAACATGGCGGTCATCACGAACGAGTATGGTGTGGTCACCACGTTCGAGGCGGACCCCGCCGCCGATGGTGCCACTGCCGGCTCGATCGCAGTGGACATCTCTGGCGACACGAGCGCCATCGATGTCGCGGCCACGCTGACCCCGCTCATCAACACCAACTGCCCCTGGCTCACTGCTACGGCGGTTGGCGACGGGACCATCACGCTCAGTCACGACCGAGCTGGGGCCTCTGGGAACGCGGTGACCATCACCGAGAACGTGGTCAACGCCGGCCACATCGTACCCGCAACCCTCACCGGTGGTGTGGATGGCGACAACACTCTGGTCGACACCAACAACGAGAAGGTGTGGATCGAGGTGGTCAACCGGCGTAGCTCGGTCGAGTCGAGGTAACCAATGGATACCCGGACCCTTGCGCAACTCCGTACAGACATCCGCCAGCGGGGAAACTACAACCGCTCAGCGGTCTTCACCGATACGATCCTGACCCGATGGGTGAACATCGCGTGCAAGGAGCTGTACCGGGTACTGCGCAAGGTGTTCGGGGCTCATTACTACACTAAGGAGGACGCCACCCTGGTCTCGGTCGCGGACCAGGACACCATCAACCTGCCCAGCGACTTCCTGACATCCATCGCCTTCGAAGAGAAGGTCTCCAACGAGTGGGTCCCGGTCCCGCGCATCAACATCAAGGACCGCCCGCGGTTCAACGATGTCCGGCGGGTCGCTTACCTGGGCTCGAAGTACGGCTATTTTCTTCGCGCCAACACCATCGTCTTGAGCCCTATCCCGTCCACCGTTGACACCTTCCGGCTCACCTACGTTCCGACGTTCACGGACCTGAGCGCCGATGGCGACACCTTCGACGGCATCATCGGTTACGAGGAGTACGTCATCCTTCGGGTAATGGCGATGTGCGCCGCTCGAGATAAATCCCCGGATGGAGCCGCCAAGGCGCGCACCGCCGAGCAATACCTCAAGGACATCTCCATGGACGCAAGCCCGCGGGACGTCGGCGAGCCTGAACTACTGCCGGACCACACGCTGGGAGACGCTGTCTATTGAGCTCGCTCCGTCGAAAGCTGTTCGAGCTGTTCGAGCCGGACATCACCGGTCGCGAAGTGGTGGACCTGCTCTTTCGCAAGCTGCGCGACCTCATCAACCCCATCCTGGTCAACCCGGTGGTGAACGGGGTCATCCTCGAGAACCGAACGGTCCCGGCGAACTCCATCGGGAGGCTGGACCACCCGCTGGGCCGTGTACCGCGCGCCTTTTTCATCATGACCTCCACGGC
>SPJK01033130.1_pt1 | contig 10471 bp, 4 predicted proteins | sample 3741771 | NCBI WGS metagenome assembly SPJK01 (sample SAMN10925997, study PRJNA522277) | cold seep metagenome | isolation source: Elba SIP-enriched marine methane seep metagenome, extraction at timepoint T2 | place: Italy: coast of Elba, Mediterranean Sea
AGGAACGGATGAGCATCAAGGATGCCCAGGACATGTCGCCGCGGTCGTTGATCAACCCCAAGAGCGTGTCGGCGGCGATCGATTACTTCTTCGGCCGCGGCGAACTTTCGCAGGTCGTCGACCAGACCAATCCGCTCAGTCAGCTGACGCACGAACGACGCCTTTCGGCTCTTGGCCCTGGTGGTCTTAACCGTAAGCGTGCTGGCTTTGAGGTGCGTGACGTTCACGTTTCTCACTACGGTCGTATCTGCCCGATTGAAACACCGGAAGGTACAAACATCGGTTTGATATCGAGCTTGGCTATGTATGCCTCGGTCGACGATTATGGCTTCCTGGTTACCCCTTACCAACGCGTGAAAAATCGCAAGTTGGTTGATGGGGATGACTCGGTTGTTTGGCTTCGAGCTGACCAAGAGCACGAGGCTTATGTGGCTTCAGCTGACTCGCCTATCAAAGATGGTGAGATCCAGGGTGACACGATCGTTGCTCGTTACCGTGCTGACTTTAGCTTGGTTCCGACCGACAAGATTGAATTTGTTGACGTCGCACCAAGCCAAATGATTGGCGTCTCGGCTGGTCTGATTCCGTTCCTTGAGCACGACGATGCTAACCGTGCTTTGATGGGATCTAACATGCAGCGTCAAGCAGTTCCATTGCTTGTCGCTGAACCACCGATTGTTGGTACAGGACTTGAGCAAGAGGTGGCTCGCCACTCGGGACTTTTGGTTCGTGCTGGTCACAAGGGGACCGTCACTTATGCCGACGCAGAGCGCATTGAAATTGGCCCTGAAGTTCACCATCTACGTAAGTATCGTGGCTTGAACGAACGCACCTGCCAAAACCAGAAGCCAATTGTCAAACCGGGCGACAAGGTCGAAAAGGGCCAAGTCATTGCTGACGGTGCGGCAACCTGGCAAGGTGACTTGGCTCTAGGCCGAAACGTGCTTGTCGCGTTTATGTCGTTCGAAGGCTACAACTACGAAGACGCGATCATTCTTTCCGAAGAGCTAGTTCACAAAGACACTTACACTTCGATCCACATCGAGGAGTTTGATGTTGAGATTCGTGAAACAAAGCTAGGTCGTGAAGAATTCACCCGCGACATTCCCAACGTTAGCGAAAAGATGCTTCGCAACTTGGACGAGGGTGGCGTCGTTCAGATTGGTACCTACGTGAAGCCGGGCGATATTCTTTGCGGTAAGGTTTCGCCAAAGAGCAAGACGGAACTAACACCAGAAGAAAAACTGTTGCACGCAATCTTCGGTCGTGCCGGTGAAGATGTTAAGAACGATTCACTCGAAGTGCCGTCGGGTGTTGAAGGGATCGTCATCGATACCCAGAAATTCTCGCGTCGCATGAGTCTCTCGGAGGAAGAGCGTAAGGAATTCGAACGTTCCCTCAAGGCAGCCGAAGCCGATGGAGCAGAGAAGATCACCGCCGCCTTCACGGAATTGGTCGTGGCGATCGAAGAGGTTCTTAAGAAGAAGCTAACCGACGATGACGGTAACAGCTTGGTCCATGAACAAGATCCGAAGTTCGTTGCTGAACAAGCGGCGATCTTCCGCTTGGACCGACTCGACATTCGAAGCCCTGAGCGTCAGAAAGATGTTGATCGAGTCCATAAGCAATTCTGGCCAGCCGTTGAAGAAGCCATCGATGCTCGCGATCGCACGCTTAACAGCATGAAGCGTGGTGACGAACTTCGCAGTGGTGTTCTTCAAATGGTTAAGGTTTACATCGCCACGAAGCGAGTTATCTCGGTTGGTGACAAGATGGCCGGCCGCCACGGTAACAAGGGTGTGATTTCGAAGATCATGCCAGTTGAAGATATGCCGTTCTTGCCAGACGGAACGCCTGTTCAAATCATGCTTAACCCACTTGGGGTTCCGAGCCGGATGAACGTGGGACAGATTCTTGAGACGCACCTTGGTTGGGCTGGAGCTCATCTTGGTTTCCGTGCGATTACGCCGGTGTTCAATGGTGCTTCGGAAGAAGAAATCAACGATTGTCTCGAAGAGGCTGGCTTGCCTCGCCATGGTAAGGCTCGTCTGAACGATGGCCGAACGGGCGAACCGCTCGAGCAAGAGACCACCGTTGGTTACATCTACATGCTCAAGCTTCACCACTTGGTCGACGACAAGGTCCACGCACGTAGCACCGGACCTTACTCATTGATCACGCAGCAACCGCTTGGTGGTAAAGCTCGCTTTGGTGGTCAACGCTTCGGTGAGATGGAAGTTTGGGCGCTGGAAGCTTACGGTGCAGCTTACATTCTTCAAGAATTGCTGACCGTTAAGAGTGACGACGTCGAAGGACGTACGAAGATTTACGAATCGATGGTTAAGGGCGAAAACACCCTCGAAGCTGGTACACCTGCAAGCTTCGACGTTCTTACCAATGAAATCCGAGGTTTGGGTCTGAACATGCAGTTAGAGAAGCGAGGGTTGTAAAACGCTCAATTCTCTTTGACCCGCTGCCAGTTTCATTCCCACACACGCAACAATCGCTCCCCAGGAGTTTTAAATCATGAGCTTGCTCGAGACCTCGAACTACGACCGTATTAACGACTACGCCTCGGTGAAAATTAGCCTCGCCCGGCCGCACGATATTCGTAGCTGGTCTTTCGGTGAAGTGAAAAAGCCGGAGACGATTAACTACCGTACTTACCGTCCGGAAAAGGATGGCCTGTTCTGCGAAAGGATCTTCGGACCCGAAAAGGACTGGGAATGTGCTTGCGGCAAGTACCGTGGCATGAAGTACAAAGGAATGATCTGCGACCGTTGTGGTGTGAAAGTCACCCACAGTCGTGTTCGCCGCAAGCGAATGGGCCACATCGAATTGGCCGCACCGATTGTCCACATTTGGTTCTTCAAAGCGATGCCAAGCCGCCTTGGTTCGCTGTTGGCGATGAAGACTACCAGCCTTGAGAAGGTGATTTACTTCCAAGACTACGTGGTGACGGATCCAGGTGACACACCTTTGAAGTCTGCTCAGCTATTGACCGAAGAAGAGTACCGTACTGCTCGCGAAGAGCATGGCGAAGGCTCTTTTGAAGCAGATATGGGTGCCGATGCCATTCGCAAATTGCTTGGTGGTCTTGACCTTGTTCAGCTATCGGAAGACTTGCGTGTCGAGCTCAAAGAGACTGGCAGCAAGCAAAAAGCAAAGGACCTAATCAATCGCTTGAAGACCGTCGAGTCGATCCGTGACTCAGACAACAAGCCTGAGTGGATCGTCATGGACGTGATCCCCGTGATTCCACCTGACTTGCGCCCACTTGTTTTGCTTGACTCGGGTAACTTCGCAACAAGTGACCTAAACGACCTTTACCGTCGTATCATCAACCGAAACAACCGACTTAAGAAGTTGATCGACTTGAATGCTCCTGAAGTGATCATTCGGAACGAGAAGCGTATGCTTCAGCAGTCGGTCGACGCTCTGTTTGATAACAACCGTTGCAAGCGTCCTGTGCTCGGTTCCTCGAACCGCCCTCTGAAGTCACTGACCGACATGATTAAGGGTAAGCAGGGTCGTTTCCGTGAAAACCTTCTCGGTAAGCGAGTTGACTACTCAGCACGTAGTGTGATCGTGGTTGGTCCGAAGTTGAAGCTTCACCAATGCGGTTTGCCTAAGAAGATCGCGCTTGAGCTTTATCAACCATTCATCATTCGCCGACTGAAAGAGCTTGGTCATGCCGACACGATTAAGTCTGCGAAGAAGATGTTGGAGCGTAAGGACGAAGAGGTTTGGGATATCCTTGAAGAGGTGATTACCAACCACCCCGTTCTTTTGAACCGTGCTCCTACGCTTCACCGAATGGGTATTCAAGCCTTTGAACCAACCCTGGTTGAAGGTAACGCGATCAACTTGCACCCACTTGTTTGTAAGGGCTTTAACGCTGACTTTGACGGTGACCAAATGGCGGTTCACTTGCCATTGTCGATTGAAGCTCAGGTCGAAGCGCACACGTTGATGATGTCAACGCACAACATCTTCAGTCCTTCGAACGGTGCTCCGATTATTAGCCCGTCGCAAGACGTGGTGATGGGTTGTTACTACATCACCATGGACGTTCCATCGGCTCCTGGTGAAGGAATGGTCTTCAGTACTTTCGAAGAAGTCGAAATGGCTCACTCCGAAGGCAAAGTTCACACCCACGCCAAGATCAAGGTTCGCTTGCCTGTCGGACGTTACCTTCGTGAAGAAATGGATGATCCTTCGAAGGCTGGCCGTGTTATCGAAACGACCGTCGGCCGTACGTTCTTCAACGAGATGCTGCCTGCTGGCATGCCTTACTACAACGTAGCGATGCGTTCTGGTCAGCTTTCAAAGGTGATTAGTGACAGCTACGAGTTCCTTGGCCGTCGTCAGACGATTGACTTGCTAGACGATATGAATCGTCTTGGCTTCAAGCGTTCGACGCTAAGTGGTCTCTCCTTCGGTACCGACGACCTTGTCACGCCTGACACGAAGGGCAAGATTATTGCCTCGGCTGAGAAAGAAGTTATGAAACGTAACAAGCTTTATCAACGTGGTATTATCACCGAGGGTGAACGGTACAACGGTGTTCTTGACGCTTGGACACACGCTCGTGAAGAGATCACCGCCGAAATGATGTCCGCTTTGGAAATTGACTATCGTTCGGACCAGTACGTCAATCCGATTTATCTGATGGCCCACTCCGGTGCTCGTGGTGGTGTCGAGCAGATGCGTCAGCTTGGTGGTATGCGTGGTCTGATGGCTAAGCCGTCCGGTAAGATTATCGAAACGCCGATTAAGGCTAACTTCCGTGAAGGTCTGACCGTTCTTGAGTACTTCAGTTCGACGCACGGTGCTCGTAAGGGTCTGGCGGATACGGCTCTTAAGACGGCTGACTCGGGTTACCTAACACGTAAGCTTGCCGACGTTGCCCAAAACGTGGTTGTCACGATGGATGATTGCGGCACGACTCAAGGGATCACCAAGGGGATTATTTACCGAGGTGAAAAGGTCGAAGTGGGCTTGGCCGAATCGATCAAGGGTCGCGTGAGTCGTCAAAACATTGTTAACCCAATCACTGACGAAGTGATCATAGCAGAAAGCGAAATGATCACAGCAGAGATTGCCCGTAAGATCGAAGCCCTTGGTCTTGAAAAGATTCAAGTCCGTAGCCCAATGACCTGTTTGGCACCGCTTGGCATTTGCCGACGTTGCTACGGTATGGACATGTCGACAGGCGCGCTTGTTGAAGAGGGTATGGCTGTCGGTATTATCGCTGCTCAAAGTATTGGTGAGCCGGGTACGCAGCTTACGATGCGTACGTTCCACATCGGTGGTGTTGGTCAGCGTGACGTTGAGCAGTCGGACATCAAAGCCCAGAAGGGTGGTATCGTCCGCTTTGCTAAGCTGAATGCTGTGAAGAACGAAGAGGACGACCTCGTGGTTCTCGGACGTAACGGTGAGTTGGCTTTGGTTGACGAACGTGGCCGCGAAATCGAGAAGTACGAAATCCCAACCGGTGCGGTCATCAAACTTAACGAAGGTGACACCGTTAAAGCGGGCGACATTCTTTGCGAATGGGACCCTCACTCGATTCCAATTCTTGCTGAAACGGGTGGTAAGATCCGTTACGAAGACTTGATCGAAGGTGAAACCATTCGTGGCGAAAAAGACCCAAGTGGTCTCATGCGTTACGTGGTTATGGAACACAAAGGTGACCTGCATCCACAGATCGTTGTGGAAGATCCCAAGGATGGCAAGATTCTTGACTTCTACTACATGCCTGAGAAGGCTCACTTGGAAGTTAAGGAAGGCGCAAAGATTAAACCAGGTGCGATGATCGCGAAGACGCCACGTGAAGCAGGCGGAACGCAAGACATCACCGGTGGTCTTCCTCGGGTTACCGAAATCTTCGAAGCACGTAAGCCGAAAGACCCAGCCGTTATCGCCGAGATCGACGGTAAGGTTGAGATCATGGCTGAGAAGAAACGTGGTAAGCGTGCCATCGTTGTTCGCAACGAAGCGGGCATCGAGCGTGAACACTTGGTTGCTCACAACAAGCACTTGCGTGTTCACTCAGGTGACATCGTTAAAGCGGGTGACTCGCTTGTTGATGGTCCTTTGGTACCGCACGACATCTTGGCGGTTTCTGGCGAAGAAGCGGTTCAAGAGTATCTGACTCGCGAAATCCAAAACGTTTACCGTAGTCAGCGTGTGGAGATCAACGACAAGCACATCGAGATCATCGTTTCTCAAATGTTGCGTAAGGTGAAGATCGAATCGCCTGGCGATACTAACTTGCTTCCCGGTTCGGTGCTCGACAAGTACGATTTCCGAAAGGCTAATGAAGAAGTTGATCAGTGCTTGAAGATCAGCGACAAGGGTGATAGCGAGTTTGAAGTCGGTGCCATCGTGCCGAAGTCAGCACTCGAACAAGCCAACGCTCAGATTGAAGCTCTTGGTGGTGACAACGCTAAGGGAACCAAGCCGAAGAAAGCGACCGCATCCACGCAGCTTCTTGGTATTACCAAAGCATCGGTTCAGTCAAGCAGCTTTATCTCAGCCGCGAGCTTCCAAGAAACCACGAAGGTTCTAACCGAAGCTTCCCTTGCTGGTCGTACCGACCACTTGGTTGGTTTGAAAGAGAACGTGATCCTTGGACACTTGATTCCTGCTGGTACCGGTTTCCGAACCACCAACGAATCGGAAGTACGAATTCGTCCCGAGGCATTGGAAGCTTTGGCAGTCGAGACGGCCGGTGTTCTCGATCAGTCGTTCCCACTGCTCGAAGATGGTGCGGCACCCGAACCAATGGCACCGATTGGTGGTATCGAACCACCACCAGTTCAGCCAATGGGCGACGCGGTGATTCCAAGTTCCTTGGATGCCTTGCTAGGAGGAACCCCAAGCTTGGGCGGTGGCAGCGATCAACAACCGATCGATCCACTCCAAGCCGCAACTGAGATGGGTTTGTCAGTCGATCCGACTCAACTTGTTCCTGGCTTAGGCCAACCCGAAATGCCGCCAGCGGCACCATTGCCTGAGGAACCAATGCCAAGTGATTTTCCACCTGTGGGCGAAGTGCCCGAACCGGAATCTCCCTTTGCACAGGATCAAGTCACACCTGAACAGGATGATGAGACTCCACCACAGCCGCCCGTCGAGTAACGTTTGGGCGGTCGGGATAAGAAAACGTGGGCGAAACGAGGGTAAAACCTCGATATTGCGAGACAATCGTCTCGTTTTGCCCAAATTGCCGACTCTCTAGCTGCCGATCAGCTATTAGCCGGTTGACATAAAAACAGATTATTTTACGATGCGGGGCTCTCAGTTTAGTCTGATGAGCTCCCTTACCGATTAACCCGGGCGAGCTGAACGCGGCACGCCCAACGCTTGGACAGCGAAACCTTATGCCAACAATTAACCAACTTGTTCGCCGTAACCGCAAGAAAAAGCGCAAGACGAGCAAAGCTCCTGTTTTGGAGCGTTGCCCACAGAAGCGTGGTGTTTGCTTGCAAGTTCGTACGATGACCCCTAAGAAGCCAAACTCGGCTCTCCGAAAGATCACTCGTGTTCGCTTGTCAAACGGCAAGGAAGTTACGGTATACATTCCAGGCGAAGGTCACACGCTTCAAGAACACAGCATCGTTCTTGTCCGTGGTGGCCGTATTCGCGACTTGCCTGGGGTTCGTTACCAAGTTGTTCGTGGTGCACTCGACACACTTGGTGTTGATGGCCGTAAACAATCCCGCAGTCGTTATGGTGCTAAGAAGGAATAAACCTTCGGACATCAAAGGCTGACTGATTAATAAATCATATTTTCACAAGGTGCCGACCTGGCATCAAAACCTTTTGCGAATCAAAAAACTATGGCCCGCATTACCGCAAGCCGAAAAACTTTGAAGCCAGATCCTGTTTTTGGATCGTTGTTGGCAAGCAAGTTTATCAACTGCCTCATGATTGGTGGCAAGAAGAGCACCGCACAGAAAGTCTTCTACGATGCTCTTGATGTCATCAAGGAACGCATGCCAGATCAAGAACCTATTGAGGTCTTCACCCAAGCCGTTGAAAACGTGAAGCCAGCGATCGAAGTTCGCTCGAAGCGGGTTGGTGGTGCTGCTTATCAGGTTCCAATGCAAGTTAACCGAGCTCGTCAGCAGTCGCTATCGATTCGTTGGATCATGATGGCGATTCGCGAAAAGAAGGGTCGCCCAACCCACCTCAAGTTGGCCGACGAACTTATTGCAGCATACAATCGCGAAGGGGTTGCTATGACCCGCCGCGAGAATGTTCACCGAATGGCTGATGCTAACAAGGCATTTGCTCACTTTGCTTGGTGATCAACAGAGACAAATCAAGGCTAGAGGTCAGGAGTTAGGATTCATGATAGAATCCCGGCTTCTGGCCTTTAGCCTTTTTTCGTAGGCTGTTGATACACAATCCATTTCGACCCAAATCGAAAGCTTTCCCCACACAACGTCATGCCTTCCGACTTAACCAAGCTCCGTAACATCGGAATCATTGCCCACATTGATGCGGGCAAGACGACCGTTACGGAGCGAATGCTTTATGTTTCTGGTGATAAGCACCGCGCAGGCGAAGTCGACAAAGGGACCACGACGACGGACGACGACGCTGAAGAAGCTGAGCGCGGCATCACGATCTATTCGGCTTGTGTGCAGTTCGACTGGAAAGATGTCTGCATCAACTTGATCGATACCCCGGGGCACGTTGACTTCACCGCTGAGGTGGAACGTTCATTACGTGTTCTGGATGGAGCGGTTGTTGTCTTCAGTGCTCGTGAAGGAGTCGAAGCCCAAAGTGAAACCGTTTGGCGCCAGGCAGACAAATACCACGTGCCTCGGATTGCGTTTATTAACAAGCTTGATCGCGAAGGTGCAAACTGGGAGTCGGTCCTTGAAGAGGTTGAAAAGCGACTCGGTGCGAAGCCAGTTGCGATGCAGATACCTGCTGGTCAAGGTCCGTCTCATACAGCTGATCCCTTCAGCGGTGTGATTGATCTGATCACCATGAAGTTACTCACTTTCCCCGATGGGAAAGAGGGACGCGAAGTCGTTGAGTCAGATATTCCCGAGGCTTTGGCAGACGAAGCACAGCTTTATCGTGAGCGGATGCTGGAGCAGCTATATGATTACAGTGATGAATTGATGGAGCTTGTCCTTTCAGGAGATGAAGTACCAAACGAGCTAATCAAAAAAGTAGTACGTTCAGCCACAAGTCATCAATTTATTCAGCCCGTTTTTTGTGGCTCAGCGCTACATGGTGCCGGGGTCCAGCCATTGCTTGACGCAGTAGCTGATTACTTGCCGCATCCGCTTGAAATGCCACCGGTTGTAGGTGTTGATCCTTCAGGGAGAAAGTCGGGCGGATCAAAGAAACGTCGCAGCATGGCAGTTGAAGCTGATGCTGAAGCTGAAAATGAAAGCGATCTGCCAAAGACCGAACGTAAGCCTGACATTAAGGAACCGTTCTGCGGATTGGTATTTAAAATATTGCCTTTCAAGACAGGTGATTTGTATTGGGTTCGCGTCTACTCGGGCGAGATTAAGCCAAACAGTCGAGTGCTTAATCCTGGCAAAGATAAAAAAGAAAATGTTGCTCAGATTTGGCGAATCCATGCGACCAAGAAAGATGAGCAGCTTGATGGTGCCCAAGCGGGTGACATTGTCGCGCTGCTTGGTCTTAGAGAATAAGTGACGGGTGATACGCTCTGTGATAACCGATCGCAAATCTTGCTTGAATCAATCGAATTTCCTGAGACGGTTATTTCGATGGCGATTGAAGCAGAAAACTCCACCGAGAAGAAGAAGCTGCTCGGAGCGCTCGACATGCTTCGCAAGCAAGATCCGACTTTCTCTGCCTTGGATAATGAAGAGACCGGCCAGATGCTCATTAGCGGCATGGGTGAATTACATCTCGAGGTGATTCAGCATCGGCTGCAACGTGATTTTGGTCTCAAAGTAAAAGTTCATAAGCCACGGGTTAGCTATCGTGAGACCATTGCTAAAAAGGCAGAAGTCGTTGGCGAGTGCAATCGAAACATCAACGGGGTGCAACACATTGCGGGGGTTAAACTTCGTGTTGAACCATTCACCCCAACCGGCCCCTTAGCGCATTTATCACCGCCGGTTGTTGTGTCACTTGATCCAGGGCATGGTTTGCCAGACGAGTTTTTGGAAGTTGTCTTGGAGGAACTTGAGAATGCAGCCAATGGTGGTGGCACGCTTGGCTTCCCTTTGATGCGGCTCAAGGTGACCGTCATCGGCGGCGAGGTCCATGAAATGGATTCAACCGATATCGCATTTAGGACGGCAGCCTCACTTGCGTTTGACAAAGGTCTCCGCGAAGGGGGAACCGTCTTGCTCGAGCCGATCATGTCGCTCGAGATCAGCACGCCTGAAGAGCATATGGGCGACCTCGTGGGCGATCTTCAACAACGCCGTGCTATCATCGAACGGACTGAGCAACGGGG
>SPJK01069514.1_pt1 | contig 10469 bp, 3 predicted proteins | sample 3741771 | NCBI WGS metagenome assembly SPJK01 (sample SAMN10925997, study PRJNA522277) | cold seep metagenome | isolation source: Elba SIP-enriched marine methane seep metagenome, extraction at timepoint T2 | place: Italy: coast of Elba, Mediterranean Sea
CAACCGCTGCTACCGCCTCGTGTAAGCGGATTTCTTCAAAACGATTCGGGTTGATCGTCACTAGTAGTTGGCGGGAGTCTACGTCCCAATCAGCAGAGCGTACGCCACGCACATCTTGGGCTGCTTCCTCAATGCGCGTCTCGCACATACCGCAGATGCCATCCACGAAGATGGATAACTGATTATCGGTATTCACCGTTTGGGAGTGAATGGGGGCCGACCAAAGTAAGCTTAAGGTCAACACCACCTTCATTATATTATTCATGAGAGTTGGGTAATGATCAATGAATAAAGGATGTCCTACTGACTGATAGAGGACATACTTTAGCTATACGTGAAAGTAAAAGGATCGTTACCCGGCTTGCGGAGGGTGCCAGACGGCCTCACCGAATTCGAACAAATAAGGGGAGGTGTAGGTGATTGGGGAAGAGAAACCCTGACCTGCCCTGGGCTTAACATCAGCTGTCATCGTGACCGTTGTAGAAGAGAAGTGACAACAGGAACAGGAGCAATCGTCTCCACAATCTTGGTCCTTATCTTCTTGTTGATCTTCTTGCTCTTGAGAGCAACAACTGGAACGCTCATTGTCAGCAGTTTCGCAATGGCCTGTTTCTTGAGCGGAAACTTCTTGATGGCACTCATCACCACCAAAACAATCCAACACAGGGCTTATTCCCGGAAGGACAATTAAAATGGATAGTATGATAGCAGACCATTGCATTACAACGGCAAAGGTATAACTTTATCAAGCATCTCGCTTATTGGGAATTGTCATCGAGTTGTTAATACAGGTACAAAAAGACAATTATGGAAAGGTGGAGATTTTCATTCTGCGCTGCATTAGTAATTTTAACAGGGCTACCATTGTGCAGCCAGGGCTTTGAAGATATTAGTGAGCAAGCAGGTATTGATTTTCTTTATCGAGAGGTGGCTGGCCTTGGTGGCGGAGTAGCTTTCGTGGATTACGATAACGACGGCGATGAAGACCTCTTTATTACAGGAGGGGAAGAAGCAGGTAGGTTCTATCGCAATGAAGGCGCTGGTACGTACTCTGATCAAACGAATACCGCAGGCTTGCATATCACCAATCTGTATTATACAACCGGCGTTGTCGCCGGAGACCTCGACAACGATGGCTATCGAGACCTGTTTGTGACAACCTGGTATGGCGAGTCGCTCCAGGATTTCGAAGCGCGAAATTTACTCTTCCACAATAATGGCGACGGCACGTTTACTGAGATGGGCCAATTTGCTGGAATTCTTGAAGGCGCGATCTCCATGGGATCGACTTTGCTGGATATTGACCAAGACGGGTATCTGGATATATATGTGACCAACTACGTGGAAGAATCAGGTTTTCTTTACAATGAGATCGGTCAGGTAATCGGTTTTGATCATACCTGCTACCCCAATTTTTTCTACCACAACAATGGCGACGGAACATTTACCGAAAGAGCACAGGAACTCGGCATTGATGATAGCGGTTGCGGCTTTGCTGCTGTTGGCACTGACTACAATCAGGATGGTCAAATAGACCTTTATGTAGCCAATGATTTTGGTGAATGGCTACCCAATAATGCGCTCTTCGAAAACGAAGGCAACACTGCTTTTCTGGATGTTAGTATTCCCTCTGGTGCAGATCTTGGCCTCTATGGTATGGGGATCGCCCAAGGCGACTACGACCACGACCAGGATCTGGATATTTATGTGACCAATATTGGGCGTAACGTCTTGTTGAAAAATAATGGCGACGGCACCTACAGCGATCAAACTACACTGGCAGGAGTAGAAAACATCTTTAGTGTAGACACAGCTTTGGCAACGGGCTGGGGTACCCTGTTCATGGACTACGATCACGACACCTACGAAGATCTGTTTGTTGCCAATGGCTTGATTCCAACAGCCTCTTTCATTCCGACTTCTATCATCGATCCGAATAAAGCTTACCACAATAACGGTGATGGCTCCTTTGCCGATTTATCAGATAGCCTCGGTTTCAATGATAGCGATCGTGGCCGCGGCCTGGCCTATTCCGATATTGACCTGGATGGCGATCTCGACTTATGCCTAATAATAATCGAGGGTTCCGGGGACCTGGAAGCCAAAGTCAGACTATATCGAAACAATACGGAAAATGATCACAACTGGCTACAAGTAAAACTCACCGGCACTACAAGCAATCGCGATGCCATCGGATCCACTGTCTGGTTATATGCCGATGACTTAGTTTTGATGCGGGAGATCAGCGGCGGTTCCAGCCATTGTTCTCACAGTTCGATTATTGCCCACTTCGGGTTAGGAGAACACGAAACCGTGGACAGCCTGCGTATCGATTGGATCGGTGGTTCGTCTGAAATTATTCTTACCCCCACTATCAATCAAGTACTGTCCGTTACGCAAGGTGGCGGAGCTGTATTAAGTGCGACTGGAACCGTTGACAATCATGTCAGTTGTTCAGGTTTCATGGATGCCTCGATCACTGTTTCAGCAAGCGGAGGCACTCCCCCTTACGAATACAGCTTGAACGGATCTGATTATCAAGAATCTCCCTCGTTTACCACCTTAGGGGAAGGCGATTACACGATCTCAATCCGTGATGCAAGCGGGGCTATTGTCCAACTTGATCCCATTAGCATTACCGAACCGCCCGTGCTAAGCCTTGAAGCTGCTATTGATGAAGATGGCACCGTTAGCCTAACGCCTGCTGGCGGCACACCACCTTACCAATTTGGCTTTAACGGTGCCAACTTTCAGGATGCTCCAGTATTTGAAAGCCTAGCAAATGGCGTGTACGAATTTGTTGTCTTGGATGCAAATGCTTGTGTAAGCACAGTTGATGTTGAAGTAGCCATTAACACCTTGGTTGTAAATGCCTCGGTCTTACAATCGGTGAATTGCAATGACCAATCTGACGGCAGTATTACGGTTCAGGTAAGTGGCGGTACACCGCCCTACCAGTATAGTTTGGATGGAGAAAATTTTCAGTCCGAGAATCAATTCAATGATTTACCTGCTGGTGATTACATGGTCACCGTGTTGGATGCCGAAGGTTTCACCTTACAATCCTCGCTATTGACCATTGAAGAACCAGAGGCCTTGCTCATTGAATTAAGTTTGGCCGCAAATAGTGTCCTGATCGAAGTCTTCAACGGTAGTCCTCCCTATTTGTACAGCCTCAATAATGGGCCATTCCAAAACGACAATAGTTTCACCGATCTTCCTGAAGGGGAAAACTTAATCCAGGTCATGGATGCAAACGGATGTGTGGCTAGTGAATCAGTACTTATTAATAGCGTAAATGATCCTTTTCTTTCTCTCCAGTGGAGCATTTTCCCCAACCCTACTGATGGCATCTTTTACCTGCATTTCACAGATGCCTCGCCTCCAAATCTACAGGTAGTGTTATATAACCCCCTTAGCCAGGAGATATCGACAAAGGAATATCACCCGATTAACAACCGCATAGTGGTAGACGCCTCTCGCTTGCCTCCTGGTCTTTATTTATTACAGATTCGCGGCGAAGGCAAGACTCTTTCCAAAAGAGTGCTTATACAACGCTAAACAGCTTCCGGGAAAAGCGTTAACAATAATATGGCATGCTATGCTGTTCTATTCTTATGTCTGAGAATTCATGACGAATTACTTGTGACATCCCTGGATTTCCCCACTTACACAATTATTCTCCAGTACGCAGTTGCACTTTTACTTCCTGCATATGCTGACTTAGGGTAGCAAAACACCTAAGACTCAGAAAGGAAACAGGTCAATGTGCAACACCTATCTCCAACTATGCTGATAGTCTGTATGGCATCGATTATACCGAAACGCCTCTTTCAAAAGAACACGTATTTAATCACTAAACCAAATTAACATGAATCGTCTTTTCCGCGTATTTACTTTGCTACTCCTAGTCGGATTGTTTGGCTGTAGTGAGACAGATTCACTTGAATCGATTGCTCCAGATTCTTCCAGCTTTGCTACCAAAACCACTAAAGAACGAGTCGTTACCGCTGATCGAGCATCAGGAACTATAACCGTTATCGACGCCGCTACGAATAGCATAATCGACACGTATGACATGCCCGATAATGGAGAACCCATGTATGCGGTGCATATCCCTCAGGCGAAAGCCGTTTACGTAGGTGATCGCGCTAATAATCGAGTGGTCGCCTTTGATGAAGATGACTTCTCTGTAAAAGGGGTGGTTCCTGCAGGGAATGGCGTCTTCCATATGTGGGCTTCCCCAAATGGAACTCAGTTGTGGGTCAATAATGATGTTGACAACACTACGACGGTTATCAACCCAATTTCCATGAAGGTGAAAGGGACGGCCGAAACTCCGGCTGACTTAGTTGCGGACGGTGGAAAACCGCACGATGTCTTCTTTGACCCACAAAAGAACTTCGCCTATGTAAGTGTCCTGGGAGTAGCAGGATCTCACGATTACATCATTAAGTACAAAGCAAATACACGACAAGAGGTGGCCCGAGTCGCTGTCGGTAAAGACCCTCACATTTTTGCTGATGATGTAAATGACTTCTTGTATGTCCCTTGCCAAGGCGCAAACGCCGTTTATGTGATTGATAGAAACTCGATGGAGATCGAAGATATTCTCCCGCTACCAGGAGCCCATGGCATCTTCATGCCAGGCAGTGGTTCTCATGTATATGTTTCCAATATCTCAGGCGCTGCACTAGGAACCTTTGAAACCGCCGGCAATACACAGGTTGGAGCTCCTGTTCCCACTCCTTTTGTAATTCCACACAACCTTGCCGTCAACGCGGCAGAAGACCGCTTGTATGTCACACATTCAGGAGCCACAAACGACCAGCTTTCTATTTATTCGGTGAACCCTACACCTAGTTTTATTACTAATTTAACCGTCGGGACGAATCCTTTCGGTTTGGTTTACTACCAATACTGATACTAATTTAACCTCCCCTACAAACCCCATGATCGATGTTTAGTGGGGGAGGTTAATTCCATTCTTTTCCTGAATGAAATGCTACCGACATATCTCCCTATTCCATTGACAATTAACTAGAGATCAGCCATTAGTGGCTACCTTTGGCCTCCGGATATCTAAACTGTCAATCATTCCGGACTAATGCAACGCTACTATCTTCTACTGTTCTTGCTTTCAGTAAGTACTTTTTCCTTTTCCCAATCTCTTGATCCTCGAGTTTCTTCCCATACCAGTGCCCTGTCGTCAGTTCCGCAAATAAGCATGCCTGTTCTCGACAACACACAACTACAGGCCGAAGAAGAAGCTCGTCGCGGGCCCGGCATCGCACCGCGTTATGCGGAGAATATTGATGTCAGCATCAACCCCAACACCCATGGAAGTTGGGAAGAAACCAAAACCGGTGAGTTGGTTTGGCGCGTACGGATCCATTCCAGTGAGGCTAAATCGATTAATCTTGGTTTCTCGCAATATGAGATGCCGGTAGGTGGTAGTCTTGTTTTATATAGCCCTGATTATTCCACCATTCTGGGGCCATTTACGCCCGCCGACAACGAAGAACATGAGCAGCTTTGGACGCCTATTCTGGAAGGGGAAGAATTGGTCATTGAGGTGCGGATCCCTGTACAGGAACGCCCCAATTTAAAGCTACACCTGGCCTCTGTCAACCATGCCTTTATCAGTTTTAGCGCACTCGCGTCGGGCTCTTGTAACCTGGATGTGATTTGCAGCGCAGCGGACGGCTGGGGTATCGTTGATGGATATCGCGATATCATTCAATCCGTGGCTGTCATTTCTACTGGCGGTGGCACCTTTTGTACCGGTTTTCTAGTCAATAATGTCCGCCAGGATTGCACGCCTTTTTTCATGACGGCTGATCACTGCGGCATTGGGCCCGGTAACGCCCCTTCCCTGGTCACCTATTGGAACTACTTCAATAGCACTTGCCGACAACCCAATAGTAGCGCCAGTGGCCAAAATGGTGATGGCCTTTTGAATGACTTCAATACCGGCTCGATCTTTCGAGCCACCAATAGTAACTCAGATTTCACCTTAGTGGAGTTAGATGACCCGGTTTCATCGACCGCCAATGCCTTCTTTGCCGGCTGGGACGCTTCGGCCGCTCCGATCAGCAGTGCAATTGCTGTCCACCATCCAAATACCGATGAGAAACGGATTAGCTTTGAAAATGACCCGCTGAGTTTTACCACCTATGGTGGAACAAACCCAACCCCTAATTACACGCACGTGCGAGTGACGGATTGGGATATAGGAACTACTGAACCGGGTTCTTCCGGCTCCCCTCTTTTTGATCAGGATAAACGAATCGTCGGTCAGTTACATGGAGGTGGTGCAGCCTGTGGCAACAACCAATCGGATTGGTATGGTGCCTTTGCCCGCTCCTGGGATTTTGGCGGCAATAGCAGCTCGCGCCTACGCGACTGGCTAGACCCTGATAATACCGGAACCTTAGTGATCGATGGCCGATTTGACGGTGGTTGCGACTTTGCCATCATTCCCAATCCCGGTAGTATTGATGTTTGTGCACCACAATCTGCTGTATACAATCTGCAAGTCAGCGATGCTTTTACCGGTAATGTTAGTTTATCGGTGGATGATGTACCGTTCGGCGCTAATGCCTTTTTCGGCAGCACTAGTGTTTCGCCTGGCGGAAGCACCACACTTACCATTTCTAATACTGGTGCCGTCAACCCTGGAGGCTACACCCTGACTGTAGAAGGCACCGATGGTGGCAACATGGCAAGTGTAAGCTTGGAGTTGACTATTCTTCCGGGGCCACCTTTCTTCCCTAGCTTGGATTTGCCTGCAGATAATGCAACCGATGTAGACCCTAATCCGGTTTTGCAGTGGGATGCTGCCGACGGTGCAACCTCATACGAGGTGCAGATTTCCACCAATGCTTTCTTCAGTGCGATCATTGAAACTGCAACGGTAGCTGGCACGAGTTATCAAAGCACACAAGCAAATGCACCCCTCACGGAATACTTTTGGCGGGTGCGTGCAATCAACCCTTGTGGCCAGAGTAGCTTTAGTTCGGCCTTTAGCTTCACCACTGCCAATATCATTTGCGAAGAATACACCTTCGATAACCGACAGTCGATCAGTAGTAACGGAACGCCTACGGTGAACACCAGTGTAAATATTCCGGAAGACGAAGAAATGCTAAGTGTGACTGTGGCCATTGAAGCCACTCATACTTGGGTAGGTGACCTGGAAGCTACTTTAACAAGTCCATCTGCTACTACCATTACTCTTTTTGATCGTGCTGGTGTGCCAGCTACCGACTTTGGTTGTGATCAGGACAACCTCAATGTATCCTTCTCGGATGCTGCTGCTAATACGTACCAAGATTTTGAAAACACCTGTAATGGCTCAGCAACCGGCAATGGTGTAGGTGGCCCGCCTTATGCCATCGAAGGCAGCTTTCAACCACAAGAAGGTCTGACTTCATTCTTTAATCAAAGTAGCCAAGGCAACTGGGAGTTGTCCTTAAGTGATAATGCAGATCAAGATGGTGGCTTTCTTGAATCATGGACACTAACGATTTGTTACGCCGGCCTATCTGCGCCACCAAGCATTCTTACCAATAATCAACTGGACGTTTTTTATGGGCAGGAAGAGACCATCACAGGTTTCCATTTGGAAGCGACGGACGATATTAGTGGGCCTAACGACCTCATTTTCACCCTAACCGACTTGCCCAATAATGGACAACTGCTGCTCAACGGCACGCCACTATTGGTCGGACAAACATTTACCCAGGCCGACATCAATAGCGGAGATCTAAGCTATAACCACACAGGAGGTACAGAGCTTAGTGATTTTTTCATTTTTGACTTGGCAGATGAAGAAGGGCAGATGCTGACCGACCAGGTTTTCATGATTCAAATCCTCGTTGAGCCACTTGTCGCGAATCTTAGCGTTACCCAATCCATATTATGCTCTGGCGATGCCAATGGTGCCCTGACTGTTTTGGCGAGCGGCGGTGTAGCTCCTTATGAATACAGTCTCAATGGCGGTTCAAATCAACTCGGAACTACATTCACTGGGCTAGCTGCAGGCAACTATACCGTGACTGTTTTTGATGCCCTAGGTACTAGCCAGGCGACGAATCAAGTCACCCTAAATGATCCAGCAGCACTACTGTTGGATGCTCAAGTAAATGAAACCGATGTCACTGCACAGGCAAGTGGTGGAACTGGTAGCTATCAGTACAGTCTGGATGGTGGTGATTTCCAAAGTGCCCCCCAATTTACCGGGCTAGCAAACGGCGACTACACCCTGACCGTCATGGATGAAAACGGTTGCACAACCTCCACGATGTTTACTATTTCAGTCAACACCTTGGTCGTGGATGGCATGGTGGTTAATCATGTCACTTGTAATGGCCTGTCGGATGGAGCAATTACCGTAAACGTTAGCGGAGGCACGGTGCCTTACCAATACAGTCTCAATGGTATCGATTTTCAAGATGTATCGAGCTTTACCGCCTTACCAGCCGGCGACTACCAAGTGACCGTTTTAGACAACGAGGGCTTTACTCGGCAAACCGCCGTCATAACAGTAACGGAACCCACTGCTCTAACACTTAGCGCGACGGTTACTGAGGATGAAGTTAGCTTAACTGCTATGGGCGGAACACCATCTTACGCCTTCTCTTTAACTGGTTCCAGCTTTCAGGCTCAAAACACCTTTTCTGGTTTAACAAATGGCACATACACAGCCATCGTTCGCGATGCCAATGATTGTGAAGCAACTGCCGAATTTACCATTGCAGTCAACACCTTGATGTTGGACAGCACCCATCTTGAACACGTCACTTGTTATAGTTTGAGCGATGGGTCCATCTCCGCTTTCTTTAGCGGCGGTACGCCACCTTATATGTATCAATTGAATGGTGGCACACCACAAACAGAAAACACTTTTAGCGGGCTAGCAGGCGGTGACTACGAAGTATGTGTAGAAGATGAGGAAGGATTCACCTTGTCCTCTGGGGTTTTAACGATCAACGAGCCAGACACGCTGACTCTGGTAGCCACGGTGATTGGTGATTCGGTCAACCTGGTGGCAAGCGGCGGCACTCCCCCATACAATTATACCCTTAACAATATAGATTTCCAGGAAGAGGCCATTTTCACCAATGTCCAAAATGGAACGTATACGGCCATCGTGCAAGACGATAGTACTTGCTTCGCAATTACTACTGTAATAGTAGCTGTCAACACCTTGCTTGTTAGCGGTGAAGTAACCAATCACGTGAGTTGTTTTGACGGTTCTAATGGTAGCTTAATGGTCAACGTGACAGGAGGTGCCATGCCATTCGAATACAGCCTCAATGGCGTCGATTACCAAGACAGTCCGAGTTTCACCGGTTTAACCACGGGCGATTACCAAGTCACCGTACGTGATGCGGAAGACTTCACTCGGCAAACAGATGTGATGGTCATAACACAACCATCTGCCCTTGGTCTTTCAGCAACCGTTGACGGCAATATGGTTACACTAATGGTTAGTGGTGGCACAGCCACCTACTCCTTCAGCAGTAACGGACAGGATTTCCAAGGGGATCCTATTTTCCCCAATCTCGCCAATGGCAACTATGTCTTCACTGTCCAAGATGCTAATGGCTGTGAAGCGACTGCCCCCGCAACCATTTCGGTAAACACATTGGTCGTGAATAGTTCAGTCACTAGCCAGGTGAGTTGCTTTGGCGGCTCGGATGGAGGCCTAAGCGTTAGCGTTACTGGCGGCTTACCTCCTTATGAATACAGCCTCAATGGTATCGATTTTCAAGACAACCCAAGTTTCACCGGTTTGACCACTGGCGACTACCAGGTAACGGTACGTGATGCGGAAGACTTTACGCGGCAAACGACGATCATCTCCATTACCGAGCCGCTGGCGTTGAGCCTCACTGCTATGGTGGATGGAAACATGGTCACTTTGTCAGCGGCCGGCGGTACAGAAGCTTATAGCTATAGCAGCAACGGAGAGAGCTTCCAGGATGATCCTGTTTTTTCTAACATCCTAAACGGTACATATACCTTCTCTGTTAGAGACGCCAACGGCTGCGAAGCAACCGTAGAAGCTAGTATTCTTGTCAACACCCTGACGGTAAATGGCATGGTAACCAATCACGTGAGCTGCTTTGACGAAGCCAATGGTAGCCTGACGGTTATGCTCAGCGGTGGCACGGCACCTTATCAGTACAGCTTGGATGGAACCAACTTCCAGGATAGCCCAACCTTTAGCGGCTTAGGCGCCGGGAACTACCAGGTAACCGTGTTGGATGCCGATAATTTCACCCAACAGACAGCAGTGATCACCATCACTCAACCTGAAGAACTGGAAGTAAATGCCACCGTTACGGGTAGCACCATCACGGTAATCGCTAATGGAGGGTCCGGTGGTTATACTTATAGTTTCGACGGGCAAAACTTCCAACCTGGCGACGAATTTATCGACATGCCAAATGGTAGCTATA
>SPJK01022740.1_pt1 | contig 10462 bp, 7 predicted proteins | sample 3741771 | NCBI WGS metagenome assembly SPJK01 (sample SAMN10925997, study PRJNA522277) | cold seep metagenome | isolation source: Elba SIP-enriched marine methane seep metagenome, extraction at timepoint T2 | place: Italy: coast of Elba, Mediterranean Sea
GAATTCATCGAAGTGGGCTTTGAGCGTGGCGATGCCGTGTCGATCAACGGCGAGGCCATGTCGCCTGCAACGATCCTCACCAAGCTGAACGAGCTGGGCGGCAAGCACGGGATTGGCCGTCTCGATTTCGTCGAGAACCGGTTCGTCGGCATGAAGTCCCGTGGGATCTATGAGACGCCCGGCGGTTCAGTTTTGCTGGAAGCGCATCGGGGCATCGAGCAGATCACGCTGGACAGCGGCGCGGGTCACCTCAAGGACAGCCTGATGCCACGTTATGCTGAGCTGATCTATAACGGGTTCTGGTTCAGCCCAGAGCGCGAAATGCTGCAAGCGGCGATCGACAAGAGCCAGGAGCATGTGACCGGCACGGTGACGTTGAAGCTCTATAAAGGCGCGGCGACCTGCGTGGCCCGAGCCTCCGATCATTCGCTCTATTCAGAGGCGCATGTGACGTTTGAAGACGACGCGGGAGCCTATGACCAGAAGGACGCGGCAGGGTTCATTCAGCTCAACGCTCTACGTCTGAAACTGCTCGCTGCCCGGAACCGTCGGTTCAAATCCTAGGAGGGTTTCTTTGACCCAGTGTTTCATTCACGAAGCGCAAAGAACATTAGCTCCTGAGGGCTGGACGAGAGACCGCGCAATCGCGCCGTCTGGGTTGAGCCCTGAAAGTAAAGAGCGCTACGACTTTGACACTTTGTTCTATGAAGCGGTTCGCGTTGGCCGAAATCTCGTGATCGTTGCGCCGAAGCTACTGAATTTCAGAACCCTGTTTCGAAAAACGGTGTTTGAGATCGATGGTCAGAGACTCCCAAGGCCTAGCATTGCGTCGTATTATCGCCACGCTCTCATCCGGTTTCGCAATGTGCCGGAGGGCAACACCCTGCGTCTAATTTTTCCGGGCGGAGAAGAAACCACGGCTCAGATCACGTCTGCGTCACGTGATCACCTCAAAGGTTTGAACTGCGAGTTTGTGATCAACAAGAACAATGATCTTCGTTGGATCCGGGAAAAGCTTATCTTTCACTGCAAGCATCGTGGCGTCGAAGCCGTTTTGCTGATCGACACGGGTTCAACCGAATACTCACTTGAGGATCTTGCCACGGTACTGACATCGGTTGGCCTGAAACGCGCAGTGATCGTGTCGATGCCGTACAAATGGGGCGGCCTGAACAAGCGTCCGGTGCATCGAGAGCTGTATCTCCAAACCGCGTCCTTCAACCTGTGTCGCATCAAATACTTACAATCCGCGCGAGCGGTTCTATGCATGGATATCGATGAGATTATTTCACACGTGGATGGCCCGGATGACATATTTGACCTTACGTGCAAATCGCGGCTCGGATTTACGGTGTTCTCGGGAACAAATCGATATCCGCGCCAAGACGCGACTCCTCCCTTCCAATTTGCGGACCATGAATTGGTGAATCCCGGCGACAGTGGGAGTGACAATTGGTGCGTGAACCCCCGAGGTCCTATGGGTGGGTTTCAATGGCGTTGCCACAATCTCGAACGGAATATTCTAAGCAATTATCAGCGAACGAACAAAGTATCGTATCTACATTGCCTAGGTCTGACGACAGGGTGGCATGGCCGCGACAGTGACAGGTGGGCGTCCGCTTCAGACCACGTCCTGGACGAGTCGGCGCGGGAATTCTGGCAAACTGACTTTCTGCCCGCGCTTTCAGAAAACAATCCTGTCCATTAGAAACGTAAAGCCTGCGCTGACATTGCGTCATAAAATGGCATGGCCGCATCAACCATGGATTTGGCCCTCACAGACAGATCTGGCCAGCCCGTCTCTGGCGGAGCAAACCCGGTAGAGCGGTGCAATGAACCATACCAGACGGGCGCCCAGGCACCGTCATAGGGTTTTGGTCCGGCTGGCCAACTCAGCATCGCGGGATCCCAGTCCAAGCCGATCGCGTCACATAGCGCTCGCAAGGCCGTGTCCGGATCGCGCCGCACATCATGGCTATCCAAGACCACGGGCGTTTGTCCTAGTGTACGGACTTCCTCCCAAAGAGAGGCTTGCAAAGCATATCCAACATCGGAGTCCTCCGCATCGGGGTATTCTTTCAAGAAGCTTGGCACCACACGTGCGGGATGTCGCAGCAGAAAAACGTTCACGCAGTCTGCCATGAAATCGCGCGGAATGCCGTCGATCATGTGTTGGCACATGTGTTTGTGATAGACGTGTTTGCCCAGCTGAAGGGGCTTCAAAATCTCAGTCTGAACACCTGCCGCGTCTTTGGCATGTGCTTTCAAGACGGCTTCTCGCATGGGATGATCCAGCCCTGTCAACCGCAGGTAGGGACCATAGAATGGTTCATCCAGAACCTCGAAATCCGCGCGTTGCGCGAAGCTGTACATCATGGCGGATGATAGATTACGTGGCCCGGACCACATCGCAATTCTCACAGCGCGTCTCCAAATGTTTCAGCCGGATAGCGGCCCTGTAAAGTCCTGTCACGGCCGTGTGACATTCCATGACACCCAATTGATTGGGTGGTTCGCCCCAGCCTAGGATGGCTTCAGGAGGACTTAAAGTCATGCAACGTCTACAACAGATTAAAACTTTTGCACTCGCAGGTCTTATTGCCCTCGGCCTTGGCGTGCACGGTACGCAGTCTCACGCGGCAGAGACAGAAATTCTCACCGTTGCAGGTGGGTGCTTTTGGTGTGTCGAGAGTGACTTCGAGAGCGTGTCCGGCGTCAAGGAAGTCGTGTCGGGGTATACCGGCGGGACCCTGTTGGATCCGTCCTACAAGGATGTCACAGGTGGTGGCAGCGGTCATTATGAGGCCGTGCAAATCATGTTTGACCCCGGTGTCGTGAGCCGTGATCAAATCCTGCACATGTTCCTTCGCTCTGTGGATCCCACTGATGCGGGCGGTCAGTTTTGTGATCGGGGCAACAGTTACCGTACGGCCATTTTTGCCGACGGAGCCGCCCAACGCAGCGCCGCTCAAACCGCGATTGCGGCAGCACAAAGCGAGCTAGGACAGAAAATTGTGACCCCCGTCTTGAATGCGTCCACCTTCTACAAAGCGGAAGACTACCATCAGAACTATTACAAAGGTACAAAACGCGTGCTCACGCGGTTTGGCCCTCTCCGCCAGTCGAAAGCGTACAAGCGCTATCGTAAGGCTTGCGGCCGGGATGCGGGTGTTGAGAAAGTATGGGGCAGTTCTGCGCCGTTCCTGTCTCATTGATCCAAGCTGGCCCTGCGCGTCGGTGATGCCTTCTGACTGAAGGTGAAATCCTCGATATCTTTCATATCGGGGATGACATCTGCGGCACCGAGACGCGTCACCATGATGGCCGCCGCTTTGCTGGCAAGGTTGAGCGCATGGGCCATTGGCATTCCGCGGTCCAGACCCGCAAGCAGAAATCCGGTGAACGTGTCCCCTGCCCCAGTTGTATCAATCGGATCGACTTGGTAGGCCGCGAAGTGATCAACCTGTCCGGTCGCCGGTTGGATCCAACGAGCACCTTTTGCGCCGAGCGTGACCACAATATCATCGAGCGGCAGTTCTTCGAGCCGCATGCCCAGCGCGCTGCTCAATTGCGCGGCTTCAATCTCGTTGAGAACAAGCAAATTCGTCACAGGCAGCATCACTTGCACGGCGTCAACGTCGAACGGCGCTGGCACGTAGCAGACCCTATTTTTCTGATCAAAACCAACCGATGCGGCGGCGAACTGAGCATTCGTCTCGTTCTGCATAACCAGAATGTCACCGGGCTTGCCTTGAGACAGTGTGGCCTCAAGCCCCATTTCGCTGACCTTGCGGTTCGCGCCGGTGTAGAGCGTGATGCAATTCTCGCCCGCATCGTCGACCATAATGATCGCGTGTCCGGTCTGATCCCTCACTTGAGCAATTGGTCTCGTGTCAACACCGTACTCCGTCAGCCGGTCTCTGGCCCACAGACCATCCGCACCAACTGCACCAATATGCATGACATGCGCACCAGCGCGGGCAGCGGCAACCGAGATATTTGCCCCCTTGCCCCCAAGCCCGGTGATCATCTCATAAGCTGACAATGTCTCACCGGGTGCCGCAAAATGCGGAACCCGGTACACGATGTCGACATTAATCGAGCCTAGATTGAAAATTGTCATGATCGGTCACACGCTCTTGGACGGTCTAGCCGACTTTCGCGGAGGCGAGAACGGCCATGTTCAGGATGTCATTGGCGGTCGAAACTGTCGAGCAGATTTGAATTTGTTGGTCAACGCCGCTTAAGATTGGGCCGATCACAGTCGCTCCGGCCAGTTCCTGCATCAGTTTGACAGAAATGCTAGACGAGTGCCGCGCAGGAACAACGAGGATATTCGCCGGTCCGGTTAGGCGAGAGAAGGGGTATTGCTCCGCCGCCGTGGCGTTGAGCGCCACATCAACGGTCATTTCACCCTCAAATTCAAAATCCACACCGCGCGCTTCCAAAACAGCCGGGGCGATATGCATCTTTTGGGCGCGTTCCGACACCGGATAGCCAAAGGTCGAGAAGCTAACGAACGCAACGCGAGGCTCAAGACCCAGATGACGCGCAACCGCGGCGCTGCGTTCCGCGATATTTGCGAGGTCTTCCTCATCGGGCCATTCATGCACAAGCGTGTCGGCGATCAAAACAATCCGGCCCTTGTGCAGCAACGCGGTGACACCCACGGCCCCATGCTGCGCGTCCGCATCAAAAACCCGGTTCACCTGCTCCAACACATTCGCGGATTTCCGCGTCGCCCCAGTGACAAGACCGTCGCCATGCCCATGCGCCAACATCAAGGCGGAGAAAACATGACGGTCCCGCGTTGCCATGCGGTGCACGTCCTGCCGATCATAGCCTTTGCGCTGAAGACGGCGATAGAGGTGATCTTTGTACAATTCGATATGCTGCGTGTTCGCAGCGTTGACGACCTCCAGCTCACGAACCGCGTCGCCCATGCCCGCCTCTTCGAGCTTCTGCTTCACATCTGCGGCACGTCCCACGACCAGCGCTTTGCCGAAACCCGAGCGCTGATACATCACAGCGGCGCGGAGCACGCGGGGGTCATCGCCTTCCGCAAAGATCATTCGCGCCTGAGCGGCACGCGCACGCGCATTCAGACCGTTGAGGATGCTCGCCGTCGGATCCATCCGGGTCCTTAGGGAGAGCTCATAGCCCTCCATGTCGATGATAGGCCGCCGCGCAACGCCGGTTTGCATCCCAGCTTTAGCCACGGCTGGCGGCACCACGTATATCAGACGCGGATCAAACGGAGTCGGGATGATATAGTCGCGCCCGAATGTCAGGCTCTTGCCATAAGCCATCGCCACTTCGTCGGGCACATCTTCGCGGGCCAATTGCGCCAAAGCATGGGCACAGGCAATCTTCATCTCGTCGTTGATCGCCCGCGCGTGGATGTCGAGTGCGCCCCGGAACAGATAGGGAAAGCCCAGAACATTGTTCACTTGGTTCGGGTAATCGCTGCGCCCGGTAGCCACAATCGCGTCCATGCGAACCTCATGCGCATCTTCCGGTGTAATCTCGGGATCGGGGTTCGCCATGGCGAAGATCACCGGGTTGTCCGCCATGCTGATCACCATGTCCTGGGTCACAGCGCCTTTCACAGAGACCCCCAAGAACACATCCGCGCCCTTCATGGCATCGTCCAAGGTGCGCAGCTCAGTGGCGACGGCATGGGCCGACTTCCACTGGTTCATACCCTCAGTGCGCCCTTGGTAGATGACGCCTTTCGTGTCGCACACGATGCAATTGTCGTTCCGTGCGCCCATCGCCTTGAGCGGTTCAATGCAGGCAATCCCCGCAGCGCCCGCGCCGTTAAGCACGATTTTCACGTCCTCAATCTTCTTCCCACTGAGATGCAACGCATTCAGGAGACCGGCGGCACAGATCACGGCAGTACCATGCTGGTCGTCATGGAACACCGGAATGTCCATCTGCTCCTTGAGGGTCTGCTCAATGATGAAACACTCTGGGGCTTTGATATCTTCGAGATTGATGCCGCCAAAGGTCGGACCCATCAGGCGCACAGCCTTGATGAACTCCTCGGGGTCTTCCGTGTCCAGCTCGATGTCGATGGAGTTGACGTCTGCGAAACGTTTGAAGAGGACCGACTTGCCCTCCATCACCGGCTTACTGCCCAGAGCACCGAGATTGCCAAGGCCAAGCACCGCCGTGCCGTTGGAAATCACAGCGACAAGATTGCCCTTGTTAGTGTAATCATAGGCGAGACCGGGGTCCGCAGCGATCTCCTCGCAAGGCACAGCCACGCCGGGAGAGTAGGCCAGCGACAAATCGCGCTGCGTTGTCATAGGAACCGTGGCCTGCACTTCCCACTTGCCCGGGGTCGGCTCAACGTGGAAGGCCAGCGCGTCTTCTTTTGTGATTTTCTGTTTTGACATAATATTGCGCGCTCCCTACGTATTTCATTCCGTTTATTTCAAAAACTGGGGTAGTGACAACCCGCTCTTTCAGCTTTTCCATCACATTATGGACGGGTAGTCTGCCGCGAAACTCCGGGGGACTTCAACGATGACGGCCAAGAGCCCTGTCACACCAATGATGGCGCAGTATTTGGAAATCAAACATCGGCATGCCGATGCTTTGCTGTTCTATCGGATGGGTGATTTCTACGAAATGTTCTTCGAGGATGCCGTTCTGGCGGCCGATGCGCTCGATATCGCCCTAACCAAACGCGGCAAACATGAGGGCGGCGACATTCCCATGTGCGGCGTGCCGGTCCATGCTGCCGAGGGCTATCTACTGACCCTCATCCGCAAAGGCTTTCGCGTTGCTGTTTGCGAACAGATGGAAAGTCCGGTCGAGGCGAAGAAACGCGGGTACAAAGCGGTCGTCAAACGCGACGTTGTGCGCTTGGTCACGCCGGGCACCCTCACCGAAGACTCCCTGCTGGATGCCCGCCGCTACAATTTTCTGGCGGCCTATGCGGAGATCCGGGACGAAGGCGCGCTCGCGTGGACCGACATGTCCACCGGCGCTTTCCACGTCATGTCCCTGACCCAAACGCGGCTCGCCCCCGAACTCGCCCGCCTTGCACCAAGCGAAGTCCTCTTGTCCGAAGGTGCGGATCTGTCTCTTCAAAATCTGATCGAAGAAACAGGTGCCGCGTGTACCTCCCTAGCCCCAAGATCCTTTGACAGCGCCCAAGGCGCGAAACGGATCTGCGCTGTGTTCGATATTGCCAGCCTTGACGCGTTCGGAGATTTCGAGCGCGCCGAGATTGCCGCCATGTCGGCCATCGTCGATTATGTAGAAATCACCCAAAAAGGCAAACTACCCCGTCTCAGCGCCCCGCAGCGTGAGCAGGTTGGGGGCAGCCTGCAAATTGACGCGGCGACGCGAAAGAACCTTGAACTGACCCAAAGCCTCAATGGCGGACGCGCAGGGTCTTTGTTGTCCGTCATTGATACGACCACAACCGCCGCCGGGGCGCGTCTTTTGGAACAGCGTCTGTCTAGCCCAAGTCGCCAATTAGAGACTATTATTGAACGGCAGGACGCTGTGGCATGGTGCACCGAAACCCGCACCGTCGCCGGTCAATTCGTGGACGCCCTAGCCATGGTGCCCGACTTGGACCGCGCCTTGTCGCGCCTGTCTCTCGACCGAGGTGGCCCCAGAGATCTTGCCGCCATTCGCAACGGCCTGACCCAAGCCCAAGCCATTGCCGCCATCGACGCGCCGGACGCGCCGAGCCTGATCAGCTTCGCCCGCAAGCGCTTGCTGGGGCACGACGACCTTCTCGACTTCCTCGATCACGCGTTGATCGCCGAACCACCATTGCTCGCGAGGGATGGCGGTTACATCGCCGAAGGGTTTGACGAGGATCTGGACGAGACGCGGCGACTCCGAGATGAGGGGCGCGGTGTGATTGCCAGCATGCAATCGGGCTATGCCGAGCAAACCGGGATCACGGCGCTGAAGATCAAGCACAACAATGTGCTTGGCTACTTCATCGAAACCACCGCGACACATGCCGAGAAAATGCTCTCTGCGCCCTTATCAGAGACGTTTATTCACCGTCAAACCACCGCAAACCAAGTCCGCTTCACAACCGTAGAACTCTCCGAGCTAGAGACGAAGATCTTGAACGCGGGCAATCGAGCATTGGAGCTGGAGAAGGGACATTTTCAAACGCTGGTCAGCGCGGTGCTGGATCGTGCAGCAGAGATTGCAGACACCGCCCGCGCTTTGGCAGAGCTGGACTTGGCAACCGCATTGGCAAAACTGGCACTTGCCGAGAATTGGACCCGGCCTCGGATCGACAACAGTTTAGAGTTTCACGTGGAACAGGGACGACACCCCGTTGTGGAGCACAGTCTGAGGCCCAGCGGCACGCCGTTCATCGCCAATGACTGTTCTTTGTCCGACGACCGGATATGGCTCCTCACCGGTCCCAACATGGCCGGTAAGTCGACCTTCCTACGGCAGAACGCATTGATTGTCGTTCTGGCTCAAATGGGCAGTTTCGTGCCTGCATCTGAAGCGCATATTGGTCTCGTCAGCCAACTGTTCAGCCGTGTCGGGGCCTCTGATGATCTTGCGCGTGGGCGCTCGACGTTCATGGTCGAAATGGTCGAAACCGCCGCGATCCTCAACCAAGCTGACGCGCGCGCGCTGGTGATCCTCGACGAGATCGGACGGGGCACGGCAACCTATGACGGGCTGTCTATTGCCTGGGCCACGTTGGAACATCTGCATGACGTGAACACCTCCCGCGCGCTTTTCGCGACGCATTACCACGAATTGACCAGCCTCACGGCGAAGCTCGACAGGGCTGACAACGCCACGGTGACCGTGCGCGAGTGGGAAGGGGACGTGATTTTCCTGCATGAAGTCATCAAGGGTGCTGCGGATCGGAGTTACGGGGTTCAGGTGGCCAAACTGGCCGGACTTCCCGACGCTGTCGTGGAGCGCGCCCGCGTAGTTCTTGATGCGCTGGAAAAAGGGGAGCGGGATAGCGGCGGTCAAAAGGCGATCATCGACGATCTACCTCTGTTCTCCGCCGCACCGCCACCGCCGCCCGTTCAAGTGAAACCCAGCCCTGCGATGGACATGCTGGAAGACATCCACCCCGACACCCTCACACCGCGTGAGGCGTTGGATCTGGTCTACAAACTGAAAGAGGCGTCGCAGTCTTAACCGCAACGCCTCTAGATATTTAATACGTTCGTCTCGCGACGCCGGGCAACTTCAACCGGGTGTCGAGGACACGCCGACCTGCGCTGGACGTAGCAGACGGTCGTGCAGCATGAAGCCTTCAGCCGCGACCTGAATGATGTCACCAGCTTTTGTGGCAGGCACCGGAGCTTCGAACATCGCTTGATGCACTTGCGGATCGAACTTGTCGCCCACTGCCGGTGAAATCGGCACGATGCCATGCTTGGCAAACACGTTCACCAATTCGCGCATGGTCAGCTCCACACCTTCCAGAAGCGCGGCGGAAATTTCGCGCTGCTCATCCGTCGCGGACTCGAGTGCACGCTTCATGTTGTCATAGACCGGCAACAAATCGCGGGCGAGCTTGGAGCCACCGTAGTTCTCTGCCTCACGCCGATCTCGGTCGGACCGCTTGCGCGAATTCTCTGCATCCGCCAGCGCACGAATGAACCGATCTTTCAGCTCATCCCGTTCCGCTTTCAGCGCTTCAATCTCGTCTATCTCGACATCCTCTTCCGTAATGTCGATCATCTCGTCGGCATAGGCGTCTTCCTCTGCCGCATCAATGTCATCCAGAAAACCGTCTTCTTCTCTCGGCTCAGCCATCTGTCACCTCTCACTCCGATCAGACAGGACCCGCCCGACCAGTTGCGCTGTGTAATCCACGATTGGAACAATCCGTCCGTAGTTCAATCGAGTCGGGCCGATAACCCCGACAGCGCCCATTATTTTACGATCCGAGTTCATATAAGGAGAAACCACCAAAGAGGAACCCGAAAGTGAGAAAAGTTTGTTCTCTGAGCCGATAAAAATGCGCACACCGTCGCCATCCTGGGCCAGCTCCAGAAACTCGGCGATATCGCGCTTACGTTCCAGGTCATCGAAGAGCGTTCGGATACGATCAAGGTCTTCGGCTTCCGCGCCATCATCCAGTAAATTGGAGCGTCCGCGCACGATCAAGCGTTCGTTTCGCTCGTCCTGATTCTCCCAAACCGCCATGCCACTTTCGATCATGTCCCGCGCCAGTGAGTCGATCTCCTGCCGACGTGCGGCAATCTCGGACCGGATGATTTTGGAAGATTCGCCCAACGTATGCCCAGCCATGAGAGCGTTGAGAAAGTTCGCCGCTTCGCGCATCGAACTTGCCGTTTGACCAGCAGGCGGACGGAACAAGCGGTTCTCCACTCGGCCATCTTCAAACACCAACACGACAAGCGCTTGATCCGGCGTGAGAGACACAAATTCGATATGCTGGATTGCGGCTTCTTGCTTGGGCGTCAAA
>SPJK01025617.1_pt1 | contig 10462 bp, 9 predicted proteins | sample 3741771 | NCBI WGS metagenome assembly SPJK01 (sample SAMN10925997, study PRJNA522277) | cold seep metagenome | isolation source: Elba SIP-enriched marine methane seep metagenome, extraction at timepoint T2 | place: Italy: coast of Elba, Mediterranean Sea
AAAAAAATTTTACACATTCCAAAATTGAACGGAATTCAAAAAATTTGGTGGGTATCAATTGTGGCAAACAATCAAGCCATTACTAACAGATAAGCTCAATCTAAAATCATTTGAATTCACTTGAGAAAAAATATTTATGGAAGTGTTTGATTTATCCAACGTCTTATAATTTCAAGTGTATAAAAATTATATGCCTAATTAAACCTGAATATAAATATCGCTAATTTGAAAATATTAGAGGAATTTTTTGAGATTCAAATTGATCTATGTCATCAATTCTGAAAAGAGAAGGAACTGAAAGAATGATAGTATTAAAAAACTCAGTGACACGTCCATGTGTCTGGATAGAAATTACTCTTATTTAAAGTGTTTCTTTTCCATCGTTTTGTAATACTCTAACGCTTTTTCAGCCAGTTCGATAGCTTTTTTAGTATCACCTGCTTTCATTGCTTTACGAGATTTTTTCATTCTCGAGTTACCTTTAGAACGAGGAACATCAGCAGTACCACTGATCACGATCATTTTAGCTGTTTGTTTTGTAGTTTTATACATCGCTAAAAGCTCATCAGTATCCGTACCATTTTCCAGGCCTTTTATGATTTGATCTGTTGTTTCAATTACTGTAGCCATGGCTTGACTAACACCTTCTTTTGTCAAACCTGGTAACAGATCTTCAGCAGCATGCGCTGAAAAAGAAGTGACCAATAAAGCAACACTCATAAAAGTGGACAGGAAAATATTTTTTAAAAGGGACATTAAATTCTACCTTGTTAGTTAATAATAAGAATGTTTTATGCGAAACTAATCAGCACACACGCCAGAGAGTATATCATAGAAAACTGAACCTTTTCTGTACTTTAAAAGCATGCAATAATTAGATTTTTTACATAAAAATCATGATAGAGATAAGGTAATTTATGTTTAATTGTAAGGACGGATTGCCCTGATGCCCCCCGATCAGCTTCAAAAGTTCCCCTACTTCACGAATTATGAATTTAAAACAAAAACAATCTGGTTTTAACTAAACCATACTGAGCATGAAAATGAATCTAACAGGTGAAGACCTGATTCACTATCCAAAAAACAGCCCCCTACTCCTTAGTTTATTCAGTATAGGATTGTGGATGATTTTTTTCAGCACAGGTGGAAAGAGAATTAGCTTTCGGACTATACGCTTACGAGAACCCAAAAGGTTTACTCAGGCAATTTTTGCCTGTATTGAACGAAATAGAAAAACAATTACAAGACCAATTAGGAAAACCGTAAAAATCAGACTTAAAGGCGCAAAAAGTTATGAAACAGGTATCAATGACCTGGTCCAAGGAAAAGTTGATTTTGCCCGCTTCGGCCCTGCTTTCTATATACTTGCAAAACAACAAAACCCCTACCTGAAAATTATTGCTATTGAAACAAATAAAGGTGAAAAATTTGCTTTTGGCAATGATAAATCAACAATTGCACTTATCTAAACAGGGTATTTTTGCCAACGACTTATCCAGTGTTTAATTGCATTATTAATGCACCTTATGGATTATACTAAGCATTATGCCTAGAAAAGCACTTGTGCGACAGGTAAGCAAAACCAAGAGGTTGCTGCTGAATATGAAACATCTGCCCCTCGCGTGATCAAGTGGCGCAAGCGATTTTATGATTATGGTATTGCTGGACTCAAAGACGAACAGCGTCCGGGTAAACCAAAGATCTATGGTGAAGCGTTTAGAGACAAATTGTTATCCAAATTGGAAACCGATCCGCCTGGCGGGATGGCTCGATGGGATTGCTCAACATTAGCAGAGGCATTAGAGTCCAGTACACATGCTGTTTGGCGGGCTTTAAAGAAAGAAGGCATTTATTGTTCGGCATAACCAGAAGGCTCAGCCCTTTAAATGGCGTAGACGTGAGGTGACTGGCAGCCAAATTAAAAATACAATATCTAATTTACGCAATTAAACACTAGGTTCAATTATTTGGGGCGGCACGATACAGTCGGTTTGGCTGTAGTGAAGGTCGATATGATGCGGGCGCACTAAAAGAAATCAGTTATTTAAAATTACTAAAAAATGGTAAAAAACTCAAAGTACTGACTCATTTCCAAAACGTTACAAAACGCTGGATAACACGATCGGGTCTGGATGCTGATCTTTTTGAGGCTTTACAAAAAACTCTCTTATCAATGAATGATAAAAAAGCATTATATGCCTTGAAGAAAACGGATTTTATGGCTGGAACAGATTCTGATTTCGAACGAATCAAATTTGCAATTGAAAACAATCATTTATTTTTCAATAATCATTAATACATTGAAGATAGCTTTCATGAGTCATGCATAAGGACCAGATGGTTTAAATAAAACCACTTATCAACTCACCAATGATTCAATTCTTTATCCAGAATGATATAAAGTTTCCGGGTGATAATTTCATTTTCATGTAGCCCATGCAAAGTCTGCATTTGCACGGTTTGTAACAGTCTGACTGCAGATGCCTCATTCAGTAAGTCCAATGCTTCATTATTTGAACCCGTTTTGTTTTTCATTTGTTCTTCCGTAACAGTCAATAATTTCTTATATATTAAAATGACATTATGAATCGCCTGACTGTCATCAAACACCTCAGCCAAACACGACTTCTGCAGGTTATAAAGCTCATTTAGAACATTTGAGATTAATATAAACTGCGTTCTATAGTAGAAATATAATTCGTGATTTTCCACATCACTCGATTGACTGAAAAATATTTGCCTGCAATACTGCATAATTCTCATATACCAGCCGGTTAAATAAGCATTTAAGGATGTCAACCTGGATTTATCCTGCTCTACTCTCTCGGTCTGGGTTTCAAGTATCAGTAAATTCTTTTTATAAATGTTTTCATTGATTTCATCATTACGAAACATTTGCTTTAACATCTTTTTTTGTATGGATAAGGTATAAATCCTCAGCATGTTTTCAATCACATGACGAGAATTTATATCCAGCTTGTTACATTGCTGGCCAATTTCAGTGTGCAGACTGCGATAGTAATTTGAAAAACGCTCGAATTGTTCCTGATTGATTTGCTGCTCATTAAGCAGTTTTTCAGCATGATTAATAATTTCCATATAAATCATAGCTTTACTTTTATAATAGCTTAATTGTTCATACGGCATTAATTTATCTATTTTCAGCCAGTGCACCATCGGTCCAATGGTATTGGCTTTCACCAGTAAGGTAAAATAAATACAGCCTATCGTCAGGGCAGCAATCAGCTCTTTGACAGAATAGTCATAAGACCAGCCAGCCATGGATAAATCATCAGGAATCAACAACACCATAATCACAGCTAAAGAACCTCGCAAACTGCCCCATGCCATTAAGTGCTGCCAATTTGCAGGGATTTTTCCTTCTTTATCCATTGCATTAGCGACAGCAACTGAAAAATAAATGGATATTGCTCGCGCTATCACGACAACCAGGATCATCATTAAGATTGGCAACAGAGCAATATGCAGAGAAATGGTCAAGCTGGTAAACAACAAACCCATCAAGATAAAAACCAGAGAATTTGCCACAAAAGCAAAATAACTCCAGAATTTTTCCATATATTCTTCCACAGTACTAGACATCTTAAATCGGCCATAGTTACCCAAGACTATGGAAGACACCAGCGTTGCGATGATGGACGACAAATGTAATGGAAATCCGTAAATAACAACTTTTTCTGAAATCAATTCCGCTAATAAGAAGGTTAAATGTGCCACTAACAACGTTAATGTGATTTCCAGATCATGATGACTTTTGACTTTCTCTATTAATTTTGAAAACAACAGCCCCATCAACAGGCCAAACAATGTTCCGCCTATCATCATGGTAAAAAAGGTTAAACAGGCTTGCAACCAGGTTGAATAGCCTTGATAACCGTGGTTAATGACATCCAGCAACACCAGAAAAATCGCAAAGGCCGTCCCGTCATTAAATAAACTTTCTCCTTCAAAAATCAAGGTCAGACGGTGAGGTGCACCAAATTCCTTAAATAATGCCAGCACAGCTACCGGGTCAGTTGCTGAAATAATGGCACCAAACAGCAATGTCACAAGAATCGGTACTTCAAAACCTATCAGCTTAAACCCCCAATGTCCGGCATAACCAATGATCAATGTTGATACCAATAAGCCCACGACGGCTAACATTGCGATAGGGAATTTATTTTCCCTGATGTTTCTTAGCTTGATGTTGTAAGCCGACTCAAAAATCAAAACCGGCAAAAAAACAAAAAACAAGAGTTCAGGCGTTAGTTGAAAACTGGTAATAAATGAAAAAAATTCCAATTCAGCCAGAGGCACCAGAAAGGAACCGGCAATAACGAGCAACACGGTATAAGGTATACGGAATTTCAGGGCTAAAACATTAACACCCAAAGAAATGAATAACAGGGTGAAAATGGATAAATAGACATCCAAAGTCATAAATGATTTTTCTCACGGGGTCATTGAAGCAATGGCTGACGTATCAGTTCTTGCAGGTTAATAAGGTAGATTTCATAGTCTATCACCACTCAACCGGAAATTTCATCAGTCTAAGCAAAACTATCCCAGGCCTTATCCAGCCTTTTTTCAGAAATCGGATACGCAGTTTTTAAGCTTTGGGCAAATAACGAAACCCTGAATTCCTCCAGATCCCAGCGAAATTTATCAGCTTCAGGGCAATAGAGCTGCTTCTTGGATAATGTTTCAATCTTTTGCCAGTATCTGTTCCAATAACGTTGCAGACTTTGCATTTGCTGAGGATCGTATTTTTGCTTTTCCAAGCGGTATTCAATCGCTTTAAGATAACGCAATATTGACCTTAAGCGGTCTCGATTTAAAAATTTAAAACAGCCACTATAAAGTAATAAATCGAGTTGTTCTTTAACATCTTCCGCTATCACTTTATGTATTGCAACTTGATCCAGCCGTGGTTTGATTTGCTGATATTTTTGCATAATATCAATACACAGCTGTCCAACTTCTGCCCCCATACTGACCATCCGTGATTTGTTAATGCTTAAACAAGATTCAAACTGTTGCTGGCTGCGAATATCACCCGATTCTACAAAAACAGTGGCAATCAAAACCGTAATCATGTCTTCACGAAAATCACCGGTTTTTAACTTTGTAAGAATGGGATGTGGCTTTAATCGATTATATGCCAGTTCAGCAGACTGAGATTTCCGTAGATTGGATAAGGCAAATTTAGCCTGTTTTCTGGTTTGCAAATAAAACAATCGAATCAGCCCCTGTCTATGAGACAATTCGGCTTTGGTTCGGGTATCAAAAATGCGTACGCCGACTGAACTGCCCTCGTCAACAATCGCTGGATAACCTAAAAACTTTTGCCCTTGCTGCACAAACTCATGTGTCTCAGGTAAATCATCAAAAGCCCATTGGATACACCCCGTATGATTCAATTCCTCTGCTGCAATCTGCTCAAAACTGGCTTTTGCATCATGGCTGAATTGATTTTGCAGTCGATTCAACTGACGGCCACTGGCTAAAATCTTGCCCTGATCATCGATGATCCTAAAATTCATTTGTAAATGTGGATTGAGTCCATCGCTACTCCAAAGATTGAGCGGAACGGACTCCCCGGTTAACTGTCTTAACCGGCGACTTAACCATTCAAATAAATGACCTTTATTATCGGGCTCTGCCAACAAACAACGTTCTACAGTCTGAGGCACAGGCACAAATAATTTACGACTGGCCTTAGGTAAAGCCTTTAATAAGGCGACTAATTTTTCTTCCAGCAAGCCGGGTACTAACCATTCAAAATCCGACTGTTTCACCTGATTAAGTTGATGAATCGGAATGACGGCTGTAACCCCATCCTCAGCATGCCCCGGTTCAAATCGGTAATCCAAAGCAATTCTCAATTGGGCGATATTGATATGATCAGGATAATCTCTATCACTGATCGCCTTATCATTATCCCGGGTTAGCGCTTCTTTAGTAAGAAACAGAATCTTAGGATTAAGTTTTTCCTGTTTTTTCCTCCATTGATCCAGTGTAATACCATTAACAACGTCTTCAGGCAGAATCTGATCATAAAACTGATATAACCATTCTTCATCTTCTACCAGATCTAACCTGCGGCCTTTATGTTGAATCATACCCACTTCTTCGAGCAAAAGCTGATTCGCCTTAAAAAAAGGGGCGCGAGTCTGATAATCCTGCTCTACCAGAGCAGAACGGATAAAAATTTCCCGAGCGGCTTTCGGGTCGATATTTTCATACGGCCGTTTACGTTTAGGCTGTAAGGTCAAGCCATAGAGCAACGTGCGTTCATAAATCGCACAACGGGCTGCCTTTTTTTCCCAATGCGGCTCATAGTAATTAAATTTAACCAGGTGCGAAGCCGCGCGTTCTATCCATTCGGGCTCAATCTTGGCCACGGTACGCGCATAAATCTTTGAAGTCTCAACCTGCTCAGCAGCCATGATCCATTTTGGCCTGGCTTTATATTGCCCCGATCCAGGAAAAATAAAAAACTTTAAATTCCTGGCACCCAGATATTCATATTGTTCATGGCGAAAACCGATATTGGATAACAACCCCGGTAATAATGCACTATGAACTGCTTCATAATTAGCGGGATTACTATTATATTTAAATTTGAAATCGTTGCTGACAACCTGCTTAATTTGCTGATAAATATCAGCCCATTCACGCATTCTCAGATAAGAAAGAAATTGTGTCTTACAATATTTTCTTAACTGGTTGTTTGATAGCTCAGCCTTTTTTTGCTGATACACATTCCAGAGATTAAATAAGCTTAAAAAATCTGAATCATCTGCTTTGAAAGCAGCATGTTTGGCATCAGCCTGCTGCATTTTATCAGCAGGTTTTTCCCTGGGGTCCTGAATACTTAAGGCCGCAACAATAACGCAAACCTCGTTTAAGCAGTTAAATTCATTTGCCGCTAAAATCATTCTAGCCAATTTAGGGTCTGCCGGAATTTTAGCCAGTTTACGGCCAGTTTCTGTTATTTTGCCATTTTTATCGAGCGCATGAACTTCGTGCAAAGCCGATTTGCCATCCCGAATCATTTTGTCATCTGGCGATTCCACAAATGGAAACTTTTCAATATCGCCTAATTTCAAACTGGTCATCTGTAAAATCACAGATGCCAGATTCGTGCGTAAAATTTCGGGTTCCGTGAATTCAGTCCTTAATTGGAAATCCTGCTCAGAATACAAACGAATACAAATGCCTTCTGCCACACGACCACAACGGCCTGCCCTTTGATTGGCACTGGCCTGGGAAATTTTTTCGATGGGTAATCGTTGAATCTTGCTGCGATGACTGTAACGACTGATACGTGCATGACCAGTATCTATGACACTACGTATACCCGGCACAGTTAAGGAAGTTTCAGCAACATTGGTTGCCAGAACAATTCGCCTGCGCCCCCCGGTTTTAAACACCCGCTCCTGCTCACTTACACTCAGCTTGGAATAAAGCGGCAGAATGTCATAATGCTTTGATCCATGTTTGGTCAATGAATCACTGGTTTCCCGAATTTCCTGCTCTCCATTTAGAAAAATCAGAATATCGCCCGGCATTTCGCGTTGCAACTCTGAAACAGCCTCCAACATCCCTTGCTGCAAATCTGCAGAAGTTTCATCATCTTCTTCCAATAATTCAATGGGGCGATAACGAATATCAACCGGATAGGTACGCCCCGAAACATTAATAACAGGTGCCTGATTAAAATGATCAGCAAAGCGTTCCGGATCAATCGTAGCCGAAGTGATGATCAGTTTTAAATCTTTACGCCTAGGGAGCAACCAATGCATATACCCCAGCAAAAAATCAATATTTAAACTGCGCTCATGCGCTTCATCAATAATAATGACTTCATATTGATTCAAATAAGGGTCAGACTGAATCTCAGCCAGCAAGATGCCATCTGTCATTAATTTAACCAGAGAGTTCTTATCAACCTGGTCATGAAAACGTACCTTATAGCCCACGGTATTGCCTAATTTTTCACCGATTTCTTCAGCAATCCGGTTAGCAACAGATCGAGCTGCGATCCTTCTGGGCTGGGTATGACCGATCATGCCTGCTGCGCCTAAACCTAAGGACAAACATATCTTAGGCAATTGCGTAGTTTTTCCGGAACCGGTTTCACCACAGAGTATAATGACTTGATTTTTCTTAATTAAATCTGAAATTTCATCTTTTTTATCGGAAACCGGCAAATCAGGAAAATTGATAGTCGGCGTTTGAGCCTGTCGCAATTCACGTCTAGCTATCGACTGCTCTAATTTCTGACGGATTTTGTCCAGAGCCTGCTCAGAAATAGACCCTTTTTTAATCTGACTCCTCAAACGGTCTATCTGCCTTCTTAACACATGGCGATCCCCATTCATGCAATCAGGTAATTGTTTGGCTAACTGTTTTAAATGTTGCTGCTCGACCATTAAAATAAACTCAAAAATCTGATAATTATAACCAACCTTGTCTTGAAATGAGTTTGATTTTTCATAGAAAAAACAGATCCGTAAATAAACCCGTTATGCTGTTCATATATCTTTTTCGGATTATCAAAATAATCTGTGGTCATTATTAGATCATCAAAACTGACAATGCTATGAAACTGACTGATGACTAGCAATTAATTACCACAACACGATAGAGGATTAGCCCGGAGTGTTATGAAGAGAATAGAGTTTCTGGATAATCTGGTAAAAAAAATTGAGGAAAAAATCGAAGAACTGTTTACTAAAGTTCGTCATTTGTATAGATTGACGCTAGGGGAACTAGAAGAGATTTATACACAGAAATAAAAATGGCTTTTCAGGAACCAACTTAAAACGAGACAGTACGACTAATTTGAGTATTGATGTCAGATACCTCAGAGGTTTCTGACATTTTTAAAATGCCTGACACCAACGTCTTTGTCTTATCTTAACTTGATAATCCTTTCTTAATTTCAAACGCTATAGAAGGACTGCCTGTCCTAATTCCCTAAGCAAATTATTATGTATTAAAATCACTTATGAGAATATGGGATATTAATTCTGGATATTTAAATAGTCAAAATTTGCTTGGTGAACATCGTGAACTACATGGATTTGTCTCCATTATTGTGAACAAAAAGAAAGGTTACGCCAAACATCCAGAAACACTTCGCTAGGTTTGTTATGGCTGGGCTTTAAAAATACGCCATCAACAACTATCCTTCGAAATGGCTTTACAAGGCTATCAACATAAATCTCCAGTCATCACACGTTCTAATAAAGGAAAATGGCCAAATATCAATATTGATGACCCAGTGCAGCAATTTTTTTTATTAAAGGAAAAATATATTGATAAAGAACCAGGACGCATTCCCTTACCAAAAAATCAGCAGCAACTTTGGAGTCAGCATAAATTTTCTGTTCTTGCACGTAATCAAAGTCTTTACAAAAAAATAAGCCGAGATGTGTCTAATAATGAAACAGACTTGGTTCAACAACTATCTTTACTCGTAACGGAAATTCTTAGAGATCCGCCAACAGAAGAAGGAATCAGAAATGCAAAAAAGAGCAATCGCTAATAACTAACAATACCTTTGTCACTCTACAGCTTTAAGTGAATTAATGGTATGGTTGCCAAATACATAACAGCATTAAATATTTACAAGCATTTTTTTATTTATTAGCTTGATTTTTTAGATTTAATGGATAAATAACATTAGGAATTTTTATTATGAGTCAACAAAAAGCTGAAACCAAAAGTCTTGAGGCTGCCTTACAGTATGTTTATATTAATGAAGTCATTTTTATTTCTTTAATTGTATTGTGTTTCGCAGGAGAGATTCTCACCGAAATATCAGAAAGAGTGGGATTATTTTATTGGGTATTAATGGTGCCTATCTTTATGGCAAGCTCTTTGTTTAGTGAAAAAGCAAAAGAGCTAAAAACAGGCGAAAAAACCAAAAATGCGATTAAATATTTATTGATTTACTGGGGAAGTGCTTTTATCGCAGTGTTATTGGTTTTTTTAATTTGGCATGGCGATACCATCAGCCCTCAATCAGGTGCGTTAGTCATTCATATTATTCTGGCACATACCATGCTTTTAAGTGGTATAGAGCTAGGGTTGCGTTTTTACTTGGTCGGTGTTTTTTTATTTGCAACCGCAGCTGAAACTATTCTTTTAGAAGGTGCATTTGCTGTAGATTTGGCGATAATGATTCCTATTATTTGGGGAGGGTTATATGTGGAAAGACGCTATTTATTTCCAATTATAAGAAAAACTCATCAAACGAATGACGACAAAGTGTCGAAACTAAAATAAAGCCTTATGCTTGTACTGACTCAGACATCGATACAAGGGCTCTTGGTTGCATTCATTGTTTCATCTCTCAACTAGACGTAATGCCTGATCTAAACTCGCTTCGAGTTGACGAAGTCTGTTGAACTCCTCAAGGAGACGTTGGTCCAGGCTTTTGAAATTA
>SPJK01016044.1_pt1 | contig 10459 bp, 10 predicted proteins | sample 3741771 | NCBI WGS metagenome assembly SPJK01 (sample SAMN10925997, study PRJNA522277) | cold seep metagenome | isolation source: Elba SIP-enriched marine methane seep metagenome, extraction at timepoint T2 | place: Italy: coast of Elba, Mediterranean Sea
CCTTTAGCTTTCGAATCCCCTTGTGGCTTACCAGATTGCACAGGCGAACCTGATACCGTGCCCAATCGTTTTTATGCTTACAGCGTCGTCGCACGTTTAGCACTATTAGCAACCACCATTGAGCTAGAAGAAACTGACCCGTTAAACCAATAGTCATGAAACTACTTTTTATTCTAGATCCATATAGCAGCTTAAACATAGCCAAAGACACTAGTGTCGCGATGATGCGCGAAGCGGCGAAGCGTGGATACAGTTTGTCCGTATGCCAACAACATGATGTGTTTTTACGTAATGAGGTAGTGCACTTCACCGCACAAGATTTTGAATTCTCTGATGGTGATGATTGGTATGCACTCGATACGTCGCGTGCCTATCAAGCTAAAGACTTTGATGCTATTTTAATGCGCAAAGATCCGCCATTTGATAACGAGTATTTATACAGCACTTATTTGTTAGGATTGGCTCAAGAACAAGGTGGCAAGGTGATTAACAACCCGACTGCAGTACGCAATTGGAATGAAAAGCTATCCGTCACCAAATTCCCACAATTCTGCCCAGAATTTTTGGTGTCTAGCAACCAACAGCAGATTCGTGACTTTCTGAGAGCACAGCAAGATATTGTCGTTAAACCATTAGATGGCATGGGTGGTGCCAGCATTTTCCGCCTGACGACGGATGACCCCAACATTGGTGTTATCTTAGAAACCATTACTGACCATGGTCGTCAAACAATTATGGCGCAGCAGTATTTACCAGCCATCAAACAAGGCGACAAACGCATTATCATCATTGATGGCCAGCCACTCGATTATGCACTTGCACGCATTCCACAAGGTGGCGAAACACGCGGCAATTTAGCTGCAGGTGGTAAAGGAGTTGCCCAACCACTCTCAGCACGTGACCGAGAAATAGCAAACACCATTGGCCAAACATTGAAAACGGAAGGTTTATTTTTTGTTGGTTTAGATGTGATTGGTGACTACATCACAGAGATTAACGTCACTAGTCCAACTGGTATCGTTGAGTTAGCCGCACAAACTGCCATCAACCCAGCCGCGATTTTCATGGATGCTTTATCAGCAAAACTTGCTCTTAACTAGAATCTGCCTGTATCTGGGGTTATAGTAGCGCCTATGCGCTACGTTTTATTATTACTTTCAGCACTGTTGTTACTTAGCTGCAGCCCCAAAGAGCCGCTTTACAACACACAAACCTATGTCTTTGGCACCTTAGTCGACATTAGCATTTATGGCGAAACAGATGCGCATGCTCAATCTGCCGCAAATGCCATCATCAATCATTACAACAAGCTACATCAACGCTTACATGCTTGGCAGCCAAGTGAGATTAGCAAAATTAATGATGCTTTCTCAGTTGGTAAAAGCAGCTCGATTAAAGCAGACGTTGCGCAAATGATTCAGCAAATGACGACACTATCAACGCAATCTCACGGTGCTTTCAACCCTGCCATTGGCCACCTTATCAACACTTGGGGCTTTCAAAGCGACGCCTTCTTAGCCAAGCATGTTAATGCAGACAAAATACAGCAATTAGTGGCTGAAAACCCACAAATGACAGACATTGTCATCGAAAACAATAATATTCGGAGCAATAATCCTGCTGTCAAATTAGACTTGGGTGGGTATGCTAAAGGCTACGCCTTAGATTTAGGTTTGCAAACCCTACGTGAACATCACGTACAACATGCACTAATTAATATTGGCGGCAATATTGTAGCTTTAGGTCAGCATGGAGATCGTCCATGGCGCGTTGGCATTCAACACCCTAGACAACCTAATGCAATCGCCAGCATTGCATTACCCAGCGGGTGGGCGATTGGCACATCAGGTGATTATCAGCGTTTTTTTGATTTAGACGGCAAACGCTACTGCCATCTCATTAATCCAAGCACAGGCTATCCAGCACAACACACACAATCTGTTACCGTCATGATTCCGCCGCAACAAAATGCTGGTGTACTATCTGATGTCGCTTCAAAACCGATTTTTCTAGCGCCAAAAAATAAACGATTAGCCGCAGCAAAAAGTATGAATATTGAACGCTTCTTAATCATTGGATCAGAAGGCAAGCTACAAATTAGCCAGCAGATGCAAGCGTATATCGACTGGACAAACCCAAAACAATCAGTTGAGGTTATTGCCATTGACTAAGTTAATCAGTAAGCCATTATTAGGTGACTGGCTAGTCATCATTGCAAGCATCATTACCATCATTTTCCTGTTCAAAACGCTATGGTCTAATGAAGCGGCGAGCCAACTAAAAATCCGACAAGGAGACACCGTCATTGGCAGTTATGATTTAAACCAAACGCGCGAGTTGCATATTCATGGCCCAATAGGCGATTCACATATCAGCATCGAACAGGGAAAAGTCCGCTTTAAACAATCACCATGCCATAACCAATACTGTGTCCATCAAGGCTGGCTGAGCCGAGCTGGCCAAGTGGCAATTTGCTTACCGAATCAAGTTAGCTTACAACTCATTGGCGAAAAAAAACCGTATGACTCGCTCAATTATTAATATCAAAACGACGAAGCAAGATCACCACATCGCCAAGCTGACCGCGATTGCCATCGGCCTACATGTGGTTGAAGCCATGTTCCCTTCGCCGCTACCTGGCGTCAAACCTGGCATTGCCAATATCATTACACTGTATGTGTTGATGCAATACGGGTTTGTAACCGCCGCTTGGGTTAGCCTATTACGCGTATTCGCAAGTAGCTTATTACTCGGCCACTTCTTATCGCCTACTTTTGTGCTGAGCCTATCTGGCGCATTAGCCAGCCTCGGCATCCTCTATATGATGCAACACATACCCAAACGCTACTTCAGTGTCATCACGCTGAGCATCTTAGCCGCCTTCGCGCATATAGCAGGCCAAATAAGCGTTGTATGGCTTTGGCTTATCCCTAGTGCAGGTGTTGCTTATCTTATTCCTGTTTTTGCTGCTGCTGCGCTTTTTTTTGGTTTCTTTAATGGTCTGGTTGCCAAACATTTACTGCGGAAATAAAAAAGAGCGGCATCGCCGCTCTTTTTTACCTAGCCTACATTAATCAACGATTTCTCGCCAAATTGATCTTTTCATTTGGAAACCAGAAATCGTTCCACTACCTGGTGGCGTCTTTCCGTCTATACCGCCCTTAACATCAATCACGTTAACGGCAGGGTCGCCTTGTGTATTAATTACAATACTCAGACCTGCTGCTGGGTTAGTTAACAACGTTGAGACATTCGCTGTATTAACCTGCAAGCCCGTGCTGTAATCAAGGAAGTTAAGCCATCCATAGCCTGCTGTTTGACATGCTGAGGCTTCTGGAACAATTGTCGGCACAATTAGTGTACCTAATAACAATCGACCATCAACATTCTGACGCTCACCAGAGTCAGGCAAATCCACATACCAACCCCTATCAACATCAAAATCAACATTAACTGTAGCTGGCGCCGTTACAGGACCACTTATCCTTACGTCTGTGTTACTAGAGTCGACCTGCACGGTTCTTTGTACGAGCGTATTCCGAGGATTGAGTAACGTCACTGTCTCAGAATCTTGAACCGCATAAATCGATTGTGTTGTGTAGTTCACTGATTGTATATCGTAATCTTCTAAATACTTGCCAGTACCCACATAGACAATACGCTTACCATTGATTTTACCAAGTATCGGCTTTGTCATAATCGGCTGCGTCGCGCCAAATTTAGTCACCAAGAAAGCTGTTTCTGCATCAAGGTCAAAACGCCACAGGTTACCCAACAAGTCGCCAGCATACACATCTTTTGTTTTATTATTTTTTGCCGCATCTTCAACAAAAGCTGTGATTTTAGCTAAGCCGCTTGGCTGCGCTAGGTTCCCCACTGGGTTCGTTGTCGGCACGCCTGCCGCATCAACTTGGAAAGTCTCTATTTCACTTAACTTAGTGCCTGTCTGAGCATCGAGCACATATAAGCGACCATTACCATCACCGCCTGTATACGATGCAGGTGGTTGGAAAGTCGACGATGTATAAAAGCTATCAGTATCTGGAATATTGTTGTAACCAGAGGTGAAAACAACGACCCATTTACCATCACTATTTCGTTTAGTCACAAATGGGTTGCCAAATGTGTAACCTAGATCAACATCTCCATTTGCTGCACTAGCATCAAACTCCCAGAGCAGTTTAGGCCCTTTTGATGGGTCTGATGGATCAATGACTGGGTCTGTTATATCCAATGCATAATAACCGCGACCACCAGAATTCAAGCCTGCAATTAAAATAGTACGCCAGTCATCTTTCGTCGCTGTTGAACAGTCCGCCGCGATACAAATATCAGAAATTTCAATACTACCGTCTACATAGAAATTATGTTTCTCGGAATAATCTCTATCAGCAAGCCTCCATAAATTCGGAATAACCATGCTGGGAACATAGGCCCATTTTTCTTCCAATGTTTCTGCATCAAAGGCATGCATCATGCCATCATTAGCGCCAACGTAAACCATCCTCTGGCGGTTTGCTTGTTCAGTTTTAAAGTTAGTATAACCACTATCTCCAAAGCTAAATGTTGGTGCACCCATAAATGCAGGTTTTGAGCCGACAATATCGCCCAATACAGCAGAGCGACTTCGGAATATCTGGTTCTCTGCTAAATTAGAACTAGACTCTTCAAAGCCTTTCTGCCCACGCAAATACTTAACTAAGTTTTGACCAGTTACATTTGCTTGCTGATCAGTTGTTAATGTTGCCCATTGTGTTAATGCTTGTAACTTTGTCGTATCATCCAACGTCGCTTGCTGCGCTGTTGTTAAGTTACTATAGGTAAAATCACCCAACTCTGAGGCACCGCTCGTGGCATTGATAACTTTCGTGAAAATGTTGCGCGTGTCGCTATCACTGCTCACTAATGAGGACATTACGCCAGAACACGAAGGCTCAATAGCAACAGAGCAAGTATTTGCAGTGGCATCAAAACTGCCGCCTTTTGCACTACAAGAGTCAGCTGTCTCACTCGTTACACAAAAACCATTATTAACATTACTAGGGTCACAGGTGCTCTGATCAACCACATCCTCCACACAGGCATCTACTGTCGTTTTAATAAAGCCTGTGACTGGGTCGATTGGTTGTTTTCTAAGGTTACCTGTCCATTTAGTTGTTGTATAGCCCGGCACATAGGATGCATTATTCCCGGCAACTGGGTTGAGGGAGCTCGTTGCAGCCGCCGCACCTGCACCAATTTGAGCTGAAATTTCACTAATGGCTCGCGTTAACTTGCTCACGACTTGCGTCGGGTTCTTAGCACTAAAGTATGTGCCATCACCATTCACTGCAGCATGCCATAAGTCATCAATACGTTCTGCACCACTGTTACCAATTGGGTCTGGCCACTGAGTGCTCGACCCCGACTGAATGTCAGCAAAGTCGCCTGGCTGATTTTCATAATCATCAATATAAGCCAACACGCCATCTACACCGAGCCCTAATGTTAAGGTCGTCATGGTTTGTTTTTCATTCCGCACTTGACCACTGCTGAGTGTAGTTTCACAAACACCGTCGGCAGTAGCGCCTTTTTCACCAGTACAATTACCTAACGCATTCGTCCGTAAATCCGTTTGACTATAATACATGGCCACATCAGCCAAGGTGTTAGATCGCGCTGTCGAACCTTCGCGCTTACCGTAAGGCGTATTTGCCGCAGCACTATCCATATTACCGACATTAGACGTACCATTTAATGCTTTCGGCCCACCCGCATACGTACTGGTTTCATCATTTGTATTCCAGAATCCATCGGTAGTTAATAGGGCAAAGTTTTTCTGACAAGCATATTCCATTGGGTCAGTAAATGTGCCATGTGCATTTGTTTTATTTGCAAAGATACGACCTGCTGTCGACAAAGCCCCTCTTAAAGGTGTCCACCGGTCACTTCGTGTGTTAAATAATTTTTGATACCAATCCGCCTTATGCTGGACAGTAAAAAGTTTAATATCTAAAGAACGACTACCTAGCGTTGAGGTTGTCATAAACCCTACGCGATAACGCGCATCCACCTCATCGAATGCTAAGCTAGAAGCTGTTTTCATCATCTGCGCGCGCGTACGGTAATAGGTATACCAGTTCGCATAGTTCGTCATTTCTTCGTTGTAAGTACAGACACTGCCTAAACAGTCACTCCTATTACCATGCTTAAACTCGGTCCCTGGATACTTGTAAACGTTATTACCTGGCGTAATAAAGGTTTGAATTCTCTCACCCGGTGTTGAACTAGGCATTGCGAACGGCGTAATTGTCTCAGAGAGCGTCCCTGAGTGGGTAAGCTGTGGTGTCACGCCAGCCAAGGCAGGCGAACCATTAGCATAAATTACAACAGTCGTCCCTTCCTGGTTTGCAGTGTAGCCATGCGCTGTCGTACAGTTACCCCGCCTTACATTCGTACAATCATTAATTCTAGACACAGTCCATGCCGCTAAATTATTTTCGCTACCAGAACGGTTCGTTCTATCACGCATAATTTGCCCACCATTGACAGTAATACCCGTAACTCTTGGTCTTGCCCACCAAGGATTCCAAGGTGCTCCACTTATCGTAATTCTAGCAATCGGGGTATTAGCTGGCACTGCACTTGCGGGTGCCCGCAAATGAGTGAATGGACTTACCCTTGGACCTTGGCAAGCGCCTATCGCTGGGTTTGGCGTAGTCGTATGGTTTGCATTTGTAGCCGAATTACACCAACGAATTGGGGCCGGCACGATATAACCTGTCGTAAAGTCTGGCTCTCCTTGCTGATTACAATCTTTTAAATCTGACCTTTTACAATACTCACCAGGTTTAGTGACCCAATATTCAGGACCTGAACCCGAGTTAAGGTTTTCTAAATTAGTCGTTGATGAACTCAGCACACCATATGCGTCACGCTTAACTCTCCTCCAATTTGGTTTTGAATTAGAGTCTGCGCCAGTCGCGGTGCTCACGCCAGTTTGACTGCGGTAAGTCGTACTATTTTTACCACTGCTAGTATAGTAAGCGGGCGGTAAATAACGAATTGCAGGATCATAAGCAATAGAGTTATAACTTGAGTCTAGTTCAAAGCTATCATTGCTGTTCGCCCAATCAGGCATATAATCATTATCCATACTGCCTGAGTCATCAAATATAAACAGTAAGTTAGGGGCAATCTCATCGTCAGATGAATTTGATAATGGCTTATTCGTAAAATCTACGGGAGCTGCTTCTGCGTATATTGAGAGGACAGCGCCCAAGAATAAAGCAATTGCCTGTAAATAAACTAAGCTAATTAAAGATTTCTTTTGAAGACTTTTCACACTTATTCTCCTAATATACATATGTCTGTGCATAACTCACTGTGTTTTTTGGTCCTTCAACCCGCACAGTAACTCTGTAAACTGGACTCTCGCCCGCTTGGATAATTTCGCAACAATCTGAGCCTGAGCGACCACCAAAGCCACTATTTTCAGTTTCAGAACTTGCATACAAACAACTTTCTTTAGTAGGCGGACCAGCAGCATTACACATTCTTTGAATAATATAATTGACGACATTACCAGCGTCATCCTTGTTGTCTGGGTCAGCTGTTGCCACCTCAAATGCATTATCATCCCAAGTATTGCTATCTTTGAGCACTGATCTATCATCTAAATCTACTGCTATAGAAGCTAAATAGCCCCTCGCTGTATTGTCAGCATCCAACGTTGCTAAATTAGCTGCTGCAACTCCGTTTGCCCAATTAATGGCGCTTTCGACACCACTATCTGACGAAACCAAGGCAGATTGTTTAAATGAAAGATTCCCCGTAATCACCGTATTTGTATCGACAGAGCGAATCAAAGCTACACCAGCTAAAGACATCACGACCAAAGCAATTAAGGCAATGAAAAGAACAACGCCACGCTGCCGAGATTGATATGTTGAAAAATTATTCATGACACTGCCTCCACAGACCAAAGCATATTTCTCAAGGGAATAATGGTTTCGAAAACACGATACCGATACTGCTGCCAATTTGGAATTGCATTTAAATTAACCGCCTGCGGTATAGCATCGCTATTCCATATGCAGACATTTGCCAACCCTGCTACGGCACCACCACAAGCTTGGCTAACATTGTCTTTTTCCAGTAAGCCGCTACGCACAACAATCGCAATCCTAATCGCTTTGATTCGATTCCTATTCTCAACGGTTGGAGCTGCCCAAGTGCCACCAGTAGCATCCACCCAGTTATTACCAACCTGATTACTATCCGCTGATGCAGATACGCCATACTGTGCCTGCATACTGACCACCTCATTGACTAATGGATTCCCATTGAGGCGCAACTCATAAAGGCCGTTATTAGCATTGACATCAAACACATAATTCTGCCAATCCCCCATACAAGCCATTCGCGCATTATCAACAATGGCTGTGCCCATTGGTGTAGCATTTTCAAGTGTTACATGTTCTGTCGTATCACCAGTACCATTAGCATCATCAATTCTCACTAGCTGGCAATCCGCACCTGTATAAATAAGCGCCATATCATTATCATTACAGCCAATATTATTAACAACGTTCATGCCTGATCCGGTCGCATTGCTACTGTCAATCACTCTTACAGGAATAGCGCCAGCAGCAGTATTACTGTGTCGTGATGTGATCACATCACTTCCAGCGCCACCGTCAGTAATTTCCAATGGCGAAAGAGAAATATCATTAAGTGTTGCTGCATTGCCATCTGGATCATAGGTTGCCACTGGGTCACATCTAAGTGAATTTGATACGAAATCGGCATTGGGTAATGGCAAGCCATAGCCAGCTTGTTGTACAGTTCGCTGAATATTCATTAAAGCAATACTGCCATTCGTTTGTGTATCAGCAACGCCTGTTGTTGTTCGCTTTTGACCTTCAAAACCAGAAAAGATCTGCATAATGACTAATGTTGCCATCAGGCCTATCACTAAACCAACCATTAGCTCAATAAGACTAAATCCACCTTGATCAATACTTTGTTGTTGGATATGACGCATTAATAAATCCCCTCAACTCTAGCCTGTGCAACATAGTTATGTTGGTCTTGACCCGGCAATTGCCAAGTCACGGTTACTGTAACCACTTGATTGCCATCAATTGCTACTGTCCGCAAACCATTTGGCAAATTAATATTCTCTGGGCCCGCAGCTGTTGCATAGCCAGCTAGCGCTGCCTGACTGCCCGTATTTGCCCAAATTTGCCCCAACTTTTCTTGCGCAATAAAAGTCGCTTCCGCTCGGTATCGAGCATCATCAGTATTCTTAATCATTGCCATCTGCAAACCGGCCAATGCCAGTACGCCGAGCGAAAAAATAAGTAGTGCAATCATCGCTTCGATTAAGACGGCACCCTCTTGTGATTGAGGTGATTTCATTCTGTATGATTTCATTTTATTTCCTATCATGACTAAGGAGTGCATCGCCGTGGGTCAGTGCCACCAGCAGCTAAATTAGGGTCACAACTTCTGACAGAGCCACCAACTGCAATCCTCACTTCTAATTGACGGCTGTCGGCTGCAGCCATCGCTGCATTATCAATGGTAATTGTCACTGGCCCAGCTGGACTCACTAACTGGCCTAAGCTATTAAAAACATAAGGGCCGCCAGCCCCACCGTCCACGACAGTAACATTACCTGCACTGCCTTCTTGTTGCGGACGGCTACGAATTGTTGATGCGCATGCCCCAGCTGGTGTTGGTTGCAAGCAAACTGTCCACCCCGCAGCATTTCCTGCCGCAAATTCAACTTGTACATTTTCGTTTCGCTTGACTGCTTCTGCACGTGCCAATTGCAGCCCGGTCAAAATAGATTCTGCCACTGTACGTATCTTACTGTTTTCAACCATTTGCTGATAACCGGGGATTGCAAAAGTCGCAATCACAGCCACCACAGCAACTGTGATTACAAGCTCTATCATGGTAAACCCTGTTTGTTTTGGCTGTTTAACCATGTCTAACATCCACCATATTTACTAACAGCCCAACAGTTGAGAAGAGCTCCACCTGGCACTTGCGAAGCTTTCGTATCAGTGTGGTCTACCCTAAACATAAAGTTACCCATATTTTCAGCAGCCACTCCGTTCGCTTGCACCCGAAAGCCATTCGCATCTGGTAAATTAGCCCCTGTAGCATCTGTAACAGAATAACTAAAGTACTGACTATTAGGTGGCACACAAGTCCAGCCTGCATAACTTCTATTATCTTGAAAGTATTGTTCCGCTAAAATCTTACACGTTGCTAAATTAGTCGGTGCTTCTGCCATTTTTCCCTTAGTGACATAATCACTGTATCCGGGGAGTGCAATTGAAGCTAAGATACCTATGATTGCAACAATAATCATCAGCTCTATCAACGTGAAACCTTTTTGTATGTTTTGATGCAGCTTTTTCATTCTACAATCCCTCTAGCGCTCTAAAATTTAGTTAAATCCATC
>SPJK01033737.1_pt1 | contig 10458 bp, 10 predicted proteins | sample 3741771 | NCBI WGS metagenome assembly SPJK01 (sample SAMN10925997, study PRJNA522277) | cold seep metagenome | isolation source: Elba SIP-enriched marine methane seep metagenome, extraction at timepoint T2 | place: Italy: coast of Elba, Mediterranean Sea
CAGGCCATTATGAGACTCGTGACGATATAATCTTAAGCATATCATTGTTAGCTGAATAGCTTCTGACTGATTATGTAGGAAAAAATTCTTACAATACCTTTAAATCTTTATTTCTTCCCCCATTGTTAAAGTTACATGTAAAATCCATAGGTTTTAGAGAAGAATGAGTATCGTGAGTTTTGATGGAACCACTATCTTATCCGTACGCCGCAAGGATAAGGTTGTCATCGGCGGTGACGGTCAGGTGTCGATGGGTAATACCGTGATGAAAGGTAATGCGCGCAAGGTCAGGCGCTTGTATCACGACAAGGTGATTGCCGGTTTTGCTGGAGCCACTGCAGATGCGTTTACCCTGTTTGAGCATTTTGAAGGAAAGCTTGAAAAGCACCGTGGCAATTTAACCCGGGCCGCTGTCGAAATGGCAAAAGACTGGCGTACAGACCGTGCGTTACGCAAGCTGGAAGCCTTGCTGCAAATTGCTGATGCTAAAACCTCGTTAATCATTTCCGGTACCGGTGATGTGATCGAGCCGGAATATGATTTGATGGCGATTGGCTCCGGTGGCACCTATGCCCAGTCCGCAGCCAGGGCCTTGCTGGAAAATACCGAATTAAGTGCGCGCGAGATCGTTGAAAAATCGTTGAATATTGCGGCTGATATTTGTGTGTTCACCAATCATAATCTCACTATTGAAGAACTGGATGCGGAGCCTCAGGAATAAATGAGCCAAATGACCCCCAAAGAAATTGTAAGCGAGCTGGATAAACATATTGTTGGCCAGGGTAATGCCAAACGTTCTGTCGCCATTGCACTGCGCAATCGCTGGCGCCGCAGTCGTGTAGATGCCCGTTTACGTGAGGAAATCACACCAAAAAATATTTTAATGATCGGGCCAACCGGTGTAGGTAAAACCGAAATTGCCCGGCGTCTGGCGCGTCTGGCCAATGCACCTTTTATCAAAATTGAAGCGACCAAATTTACCGAAGTCGGTTATGTCGGACGTGATGTCGAGTCGATTATTCGTGATCTGGTGGACACGGCGGTCAAAATGAACCGTATGTCAGAGATGGAGAAAGTACAGAACCGTGCAGCTGATGCTGCTGAAGACAAGGTGCTGGATATTTTGTTGCCCTCTGCCGAGGGCGGTATGTTATCGGATTCAGAAGCGTCCACACGCCAGAAAATGCGCAAAAAATTGCGCGAAGGTGATCTAAACGACAAGGACATCGAAATTGATGTCAATGCGCCGGGCGTGGGTGTGGAAATTATGGCACCGCCGGGCATGGAAGAAATGACCAACCAGCTGCAGGGCATTTTTCAGAATTTGAATACCAGTAAAACCAAATCGCGCAAAATGAAAATTGTTGATGCGCTCAAGGTATTGCAAGAAGAAGAAGCAGCCAAGCTGGTCAATGAAGATGATATAAAACTATCTGCGGTCGAAGCGGTTGAGCAGAATGGGATTGTGTTTCTGGATGAAATCGATAAGGTGTGCAAGCGTTCCGATATGGGCGGCAGCGGCGGCGAAGTATCGCGGGAAGGTGTGCAGCGTGATTTGTTGCCGCTGGTTGAAGGCAGCACGGTCAGTACCAAATACGGCATGATCAAAACCGACCATATTCTGTTTATCGCATCAGGCGCGTTTCATTTAACCAAACCGTCGGACTTGATTCCGGAATTACAGGGTCGATTCCCGATTCGAGTCGAACTGGATGCCTTGTCTGCAGAAGATTTTGTGCGTATCCTGACTGAACCGGATGCCTCGTTAACTGAACAATATCAGGCATTGCTGAACACCGAAGGTGTTGATCTCCAGTTTACTGAAGATGGCATCAAGCGCATTGCCGAGCTTGGCTGGCAGGTCAATGAAAGCACAGAAAATATCGGTGCGCGTCGTTTACACACCATTCTGGAACGGCTGCTGGAAGAGATTTCATTTGCCGCGCCAGATGTGGTGGAGAACGCCGTTGTGGTTGATGCCGCGTATGTGGACAGTCATCTGACAGAGTTTGCTGAAGACGAAGATTTAAGTCGATATATCCTTTAATATGCGTATCAAAGCTGAAGAAACCGGTCGTACACCGACAGAAATTAAACTGCATCAGGTCTCCCGTGTGCTGGAAGTTGCATTTGACGACGGGCAATGCTTCACGTTGCCTTGTGAATATCTGCGTGTGCTGACACCTTCTGCTGAAGCAATGGGACATGCGCCGGGGGAAGAAATTCTGCAGGTGGGCAAGGAAGATGTATCCATCACAGAGATTCGCCCGGTGGGCAATTATGCCATTGCACCCACCTTCAGTGATGGTCACAACAGTGGCATATACAGCTGGGATCTTTTATATAAACTGGGGGCTGAGTACGCAAGACTTTGGCCTCAGTATTTGCAGGAATTGAAAGCGGCAGGTCATGCCCATTCTCAACATTAAGCAGGCGTAATATGGCTAACGATAATACCACCCATTTCGGATTTCAGGATGTTCCTGTAGAAGACAAAGTCAGAATGGTGCGTGGCGTATTTGATTCCGTCGCGGACAAATACGATGTGATGAACGACCTAATGTCGCTTGGCATTCACCGCATCTGGAAACGAATTGCGGTGCAGCTGGCCAATGTTAGAGCAGGCGATCATGTGCTCGATCTGGCCGGCGGTACCGGAGACTTAACCGCATTGTTCGAGAAGCGGGTGGGTAAGGAAGGTCATGTGGTATTGGCTGATATCAATGCCGAAATGCTGAATAATGGCCGAGATCGTATGATCAACAAGGGGCTGGTTGGCAATCTGCGCTTTGCTCAGGTCAATGCTGAATGTCTGCCGTTTGCCGATAATACATTTGATTGTGTATGTATCGGGTTTGGATTGCGTAATGTCACCGATAAAGATGCCGCTTTACGCTCAATGTATCGTGTGTTAAAGCCGGGCGGTAAATTGATCGTGCTGGAATTCTCCCATCCCATCGACAAGGTGACTGAAAAAGTCTACGATTTTTATTCGTTTAGTCTGTTACCAAAAATTGGTGGCGTCGTAGCGAATGATGAAGACAGCTATCGTTATCTGGCTGAATCAATTCGTAAACACCCCAAACAGGATGAGCTGAAACAAATGATGGATAACGCCGGGTTTGAACGTTGTGAATACTTTAATATGACACAGGGCATTGTTGCTGTGCATCGTGGCTACAAGTTTTAGGATGCCCCTCCTGTGATTGCCAAAGCCATCTTCAGCGGTATCGTGGAGACGTCGCTGAATCAGTATTTGTCGCTGGATGAAGACATCGAGTTTCTTCTGCAACCCTTAGCCGGTAAAGTGATCGCGGTGCTTATTGAGCCATTTGCACAGACCTTGTATTTATGTCCGGCGACGGATCGAATTCAGGTGTTGGAAGATTTTCAGGGTGAGGTGGATGTGACCATTAGTGGTTCCTTGCCTGCTCTGGGTATCATGGGGTTGAATGCCGATTCCATGCGCTCGGTATTCAGCGGTGACGTGTGTATTGAAGGTGATACCCAAGTGGGACATCAGTTTCAGCAGTTATTTAAAAAGCTGGATGTGGATTTTGAAGAGCAGCTTTCCCATGTGACCGGTGATGTTGTCGCTCATCAGGTGGGCAATGTCGTTCGTGCAGGTCAAGACTGGACGCAGCAGACGCTGGAAACCTTTCGTCTGAATGTTCAGGAGTTCCTGCAGGAAGAAACCCGTGACTTGCCTGCAACCGGGGAGGCTGATATCGTGTTTCGGGATATTGACGAATTACGTGCAGATTTTGATCGATTAGAGGCGCGAGTTGAGCGACTAAAAAATAACAAAAATAAATTCCAGACTGATTAATTAACAGTCTCACACAAGGTCAAATAGAGTGATTCACCCCAAAACCTTACTACGCCTGATTCATATAAATTGGGTGATGCTCGCCCACGGTCTGGATGAGATTGTGCTGAAAATGCATTTCTTCCGTTCCATTCGTTTTCTGTTTTTGCTGTCGCCAAATCATTGGATGCGCAAGAATACGGCAACTCGCGGTGTACGAATCCGCCGAACACTGGAAGACCTGGGGCCAATCTACATCAAGTTTGGTCAGACCTTGTCGACGCGCAAGGATTTATTACCGGAAGATATTGCCAATGAGCTGGTTAAATTACAGGACAGAGTGCCGCCTTTTTCCAATACGCTGGCACAGTCGATTATTGAACAGCAGATCGGGCAATCAGTCCATGATGCGTTTGCCTCATTTGACACCCAGCCGTTAGCGTCCGCCTCGGTGGCACAGGTGCATTGCGCCACCTTGAAATCTGGCGAAGATGTGATTGTGAAAGTGCTGCGTCCGGATATTGAAGATAAAATTCATTCTGATGTGGCGTTATTGTATGAGCTGGCACGCATGGCAGAACGCTTTTGGGGGGATGCCAAACGACTGCGCGCTCTGGAAGTTGTCGCGGAGTTTGAAAAGACGATTCTGGGTGAGTTAGATTTGATTCGTGAGGCGACCAATGCGACCAAAATTCGCGATAATTTCATTGATTCTGAAGCCTTGTATGTGCCCAAAATCTATTGGGATTTAACGCGCCAGAAAGTGTTGGTAATGGAGCGTATCTACGGAATACCGGTAGGTGAAATTGACCAGCTAAAACAAGGAAATGCGGATTTTAAAACGCTGGCGGAGCGCGGCGTGGAAATCTTTTTCACTCAGGTGTTCAGAGATAATTTCTTCCATGCGGATATGCATCCGGGGAATATTTTTGTCGAGTTGCCGGACAAATATCTGGCGGTGGATTTTGGCATTGTCGGTACGTTGACCTCCAGCGACCAGCATTATCTGGCGGAAAACTTTCTGGCCTTTTTCAATCGCGATTACCGACGCGTGGCGCAAATGCATATTGAATCCGGCTGGGTCCCTGCGCATACTCGCGAGGAAGAGTTTGAGGCGGCCATTCGCAGTGTGTGCGAGCCGGTATTTGCCAAGCCTTTAAAAGATATTTCCTTTGGCCTGGTATTGCTCAGGCTGTTTCAAACAGCCCGGCGTTTTGACATGGTGGTGCAGCCACAATTGGTGTTACTACAGAAAACCTTGTTGAATATCGAAGGTTTGGGACGGCAGTTATATCCGGAGCTGGATTTATGGCAAACCGCCAAGCCATTTCTGGAAAACTGGTTTAAGGAACGCATGGGGCCGCGGGCAAAAGTCAAAAAGGCGATGGAGCAGGTGCCGGTGATTGCCGAACAGTTCCCTGAATTACCGAGCCTGGTGTTTCAGGCCCTGGATGGTGCGGCAAACAGCAAACAACAACTGGAATCCAACCGCCGTGAAATTGAAATGTTGAGAAAACAGGTTGAAACCAATCATTCTTCTACCTTGCAGGCGATTATTATCAGTGCATCCCTGATTGCAGCGGCGGTGTTGTGGTAGATCTCCAGTCAAATGTTCTGAACGACTGAATATATTGGTAGAGGGCGAGCGACGTTATTTTTGTTGCTCGGCTTCAAACGCCTGTTTGGCATCTTCGTCCATGTCATCGCCGGACTCGGCAAAAGCTTCCCCCCAATCAATGTCTTCCTCTGTAGCAGCATCGTCTGACTCAGCGGACTCCATATTGTCTTTAGCTTTTGATTGCTCAAACGCCTGTTTGGCGTCTTCATCCATGTCATCGCCGGATTCAGCAAACGCAGCCCCCCAATCAGCGTCAGCATTTTCGTCGGTTTTTTCAGCTGCAGCTTGTTCCTGATCGAAAGCGCTTTTAGCAACCTCATTCATGTCATCGCCAGATTCTGCAAAAGCATCTCCCCCGCCGGCGTCTTCTTCATGGTTTGAATTTTCTTCCTGGTCAGGAACAGAGGTTTCGTGTTCTGATGAGACAGGTTTTGCCGAGGCATCATCACCGATATTTAATGTATCGTCGTTTGCTTCAGTTGCACCTTGCGTGACTGTTTCTTGCGTGGTGCTGGATTGTTCCGGTTCAGGAACATGATTCAGATACTTATCCAGCAAGTCACATAAATTATCATAAAAACCCTCTACTGAGTTTTGCTTCATTTGCTGTTCCAGAAAAACATACATAAACTGTTTTTCGGCTTCTACAAAATCTTCGCTTAATTCCAGTGCAGCCTGATTTGATAATTTAAGATGAGAGGTCAGGTACTGTTTTAGCGTTGATTTACGCTCTTCTTCGCCTTCCATGATTTGATTTAAGTTGTGCTCAAGTTGCGTGGCATAGTTTTTTTTTCGCTTCCAATTGAGGAGCATATAAATGCCCATCAGCAAAATGATGACGACCAAGATATTGATAATAATCCACAGAAGGGTCATGTTCATAAGTGATCTCCGATGTCTTCGGTTTGTAAGGAAGATGAGGCAAAGCTTTTTTCTGTTTCCAGAAAAATGGCGATCATTTTTTTTCGGCTGTTTTCCAGTTCCCGTTCACTTTGGGTGCCGCTGAATACTTTGGTATATTCAGACGAAATTTCATCCATGGTTTGCATGGCGGTTTGTAATTGTTGGGCCAGTACGACATTTTCATGCTCCAATTGTGCGAGTTTATTGTTGATGTCTTCTTTTTCTTGCGTGCTTAAACTGGGTGCAGCGTTTTGGTTGGCTTGGATAATCGAGCAAAAATTGTTTTCCAGTTCCGTTACCTGCTTGTTTACGTTTTGTAGAAGGGAGGCATCTTTTTTTAAAAACAACTCTAATACTTTACGAAACAGTGCGTTCTCGCTTTTTTTGACATTTTGCAGTATTCCGCGCAGGTCATTTGCATCAATATCACAATGATTGCGCAGCAGCGCTTCCAGCTCTTTGCTTCTGGTCAGTGTATTATCTTCCAATTGATCGATGAATGAACTGGCAGCATGATTATCCTTTCCTTTTTTTTGATTGTTTACAAATAAAACTATTAAAACCACACTAAACAGACTTATTGAAACTTCAATAAGAATGATAACCAAAGCGGTGTTGAATTCGATCATATAAGGCGTTCCAATAATTCGTCTTGTTTGCTGGTGTTTCTTTTTTGAAGCCATTTGTAGCCAAAAAATCCACCGCCGATTAATATCAGATTGATGAGCAGAACGATGATGGATATCGCTATCCAATTGCCTTCTTCAGCGTCCTCTTCCTCTTCTTCCAGTGCTTCATTAATCTGTTCTTCTCCAGCATCATCCGGTATTACTGGTTCTTGCTCAGCTGTTTTCTCATCCTTTGTAGGGGGCTCGTTGTTGGGAGGAGTGCTCTTCTTCTTTATGCTTAAGTTTTTGATAAACGCATCATCAATAATGATAGGCTTGATGTGGGGAGACAGTGGCTTGCCGGCATGATTTTTTGCCATCACATCAAAATTCACAATTGCACTGTTTCCTTCTTCAGGGCGATCAACGTTCAGAAATAACGCGTTATCTCCGGGGCTCAGGTTTATATTTTTTGTCGGCTGGCCTTCAATATCCACAGTGGCTGTGCCGTTAAAGTGTCCGGGTTCGATGAGGCTTTCATTGGCCGTCAGCGTGATCAGGATCTTGCCGGATTTTTCATCCAGGCTGGCTGCAGCTGAAATAAAATTTTCTACAACATCAAAGGTTTTAATGACTTCCCGTTGAAAGGTTTTGCCATCGGCCAGGATTTCTATCTTGTGGCGTCCTATCGCCGGAGATTTAATCGATTGAGTAAAATGCCCCGGAGAGCCGTTTCCAGTCATTTCCAGGTTGTTGACGTTGCCGTCCGGAGTAAAGTGCTTCAATTTGATGTTCAGCAGCTGTAAAAAATCTCCTCGGGTGATCAGTTTGTCTTGATCTGTGAAATGCAGGTTTAGATCCAGTGATTCATTTTGCAACAGGTGTTGAGGCGTTTTTTCAAGCTGTAGTTTGAGATCTGTCAGGACCATGAGTTGGTTGTCCGGATCCATGTCGGCATCAATAATCCAGCTGCCGGGCTTGGGTGACGTGAGGGTAATCAGGTCATAATGTTTTTCATTGATCCAGGAAAGCTTTTTGGAACGACTGCTTTTTTTCAGTTGTTTTTTGTCAGGCGTATGCAAAATTGTGGGGTTTGAACCATCCTTCTTGAAAATCAGTAAGGAAAATTCTTTAACAGATGTGTCTACTTTAAAGCTGTTACCACTAATAGGCAGGGTATCTTGAGGAACGGACTTGTTAAACAGGTTAAGAAACGTTTTTTGTAATTCGCGGGCATTTCGGGGCGACTCCGCCCAGCCACCGGTATCAAATGCAAGCTTGTTCAGTAGTGGTTTGTCGGCATGTTCGGACAGGGCAATGGTATGTGTTCTGATCTTGTTTTGCTGTAGTTGTGGAAGCAGTTCGCTGAGCACGCGCTCCCTGGAGTCAGCGCTGACCATAATATCTTTGGAAATATCCACCATGCCATCCGTAAGCAGAATAAGATTACTTGGGGTGTCGGTAGCAGGGATATGATTGAGTGCATTTAAAATGGCATCTTCGATATGGGTATACAGGCCGCGTGAATGAATTTTGGTACTGGCAGCAATGGCTTGCTGTTTCCATTTTTTGTCTACAGAACTGGTTTTGCTGAGCAGTTTTGTGTCCTGTGCAAACATCCAGATGCCGACTTGAGAGCCTTCAGGAAGCAGGTTGATCAATAGCCTTAAGGCTTCAATGCGCTGGTTGTCAGGATCATTCAGTTTCATGCTGCCGGAAACATCAACCAGAACATGGATGGTGTGTTTAGTTTCCTTTTTCTCTGCATGAAGTGAAGGGGAAAAGATGATGGTGCAGAACAAGAATAAAAGCGTTCGATGCTTGACGAACATATCTGGGGTTCATTGTGATAATACTGTTACTGAAAATATAGTCTAAAAAAACATCTTGGTTTGAATATGTAAAGTGTGTTTCAGGTATGTCATAATAAAAGGTTGAATAAATTTTCCTTGTTATTTTTTGCAACGATTTCAATTATTTTTGAGGAACCTCTATGTCAGTGAAAAGAATGGAAGAGCTGGATTTGTCCGGCAAGCGGGTTTTGATTCGCCAGGATTTAAATGTGCCGGTAAAAGAAGGGGTGGTCACCAGTGATTTACGCATCCAGGCCGGTATCCCGACGATTGAAAAAGCGTTGGCTGCAGGTGCTGCTGTCATGCTGATGTCTCATTTGGGCAGGCCGACGGAAGGTGAGTTCAGCGAAGAATTCAGCATGAAGCCGGTTGCAGATCGCTTGTCTGAATTATTGGGTACGCCGGTCAGACTGGAAAAAGACTGGCTGGATGGAATAGACATTACTGCGGGTGAGGTCGTGTTGTGTGAGAACGTGCGATTTAATCCGGGCGAAAAGAAAAATAACGAAGCGCTGGGCAAGAAAATGTCTGCACTTTGCGATATATTTGTGATGGATGCCTTTGGTACCGCTCACCGTGCCCAGGCTTCAACACATAGCGTGGCACAATTTGCAGAGCAGGCCTGCGCCGGACCATTGTTGAGTGCTGAACTGGATGCGCTGGGTAAGGCGCTGGATGCCCCGAAAAAACCGTTGGTTGCGGTCGTGGGTGGATCAAAAGTATCGACAAAATTAACGGTGCTTGAGTCTTTATCCAGCAAAGTTGATCAGTTGATTGTGGGTGGCGGAATTGCCAATACCTTCATTGCTGCGGCTGGTTATGCAGTGGGCAAATCCTTGTACGAGGAAGATCTGATTGAAGAAGCAAAAAAGCTGATGACTCAGGCAGAAGCCAATGGGTCTGATATTCCGGTTCCGGTTGATGTGGTCTGTGCTAAAGAGTTTTCTGAAAATGCAGTGGCTACCGTGAAAAAAGTTGACGAAGTGGCTGAAGATGACATGATTCTTGACATTGGTCCAGAAACAGCCGCGCAATATGCGAAAATTCTGCAGGATGCCGGAACAATCGTGTGGAACGGCCCTGTCGGCGTATTTGAAATTGATCAGTTTGGTGAAGGGACCAAAGCGATGTCTATGGCGATTGCTGACAGCAGTGCATTTTCAATTGCAGGGGGCGGCGATACACTGGCTGCCATTGATAAATATGGTATCAGCGAAAAAGTGTCTTATACCTCAACAGGTGGCGGCGCATTTTTGGAATTTTTGGAAGGTAAAATACTGCCAGCGGTTGCCGTACTGGAAGAGCGGGCCTGATAGAATAAAGCCTGAATCCGTTTTGATCGGGGTCAGGAAAAGGTGTCCTGCGGGCGTTTAATTGATCGTCCCGCAGGATTTTTTAACAAGTTAGAATGTCCAAACTATTATTCGCCGAGAATGGCGGAAACTAAGGAGAAATTATGGCACGAGTTACCGTGGAAGATTGTCTGACCAAAGAAAACAATCGCTTTAAACTGGTTTTGCTGGCGACCGAAAGAGCGCGTCAGCTGGAAAGGGGGGCAGAAGAATTTGTGCCCAGAGAAAAAGATAAAAGTACGGTGGTTGCTCTGCGTGAAATCGCAGCCGGTCATGTGACTGAAGAGAATGTCGCGTTGTTGCATAATGTTGGCGA
>SPJK01023237.1_pt1 | contig 10457 bp, 8 predicted proteins | sample 3741771 | NCBI WGS metagenome assembly SPJK01 (sample SAMN10925997, study PRJNA522277) | cold seep metagenome | isolation source: Elba SIP-enriched marine methane seep metagenome, extraction at timepoint T2 | place: Italy: coast of Elba, Mediterranean Sea
GAATCAGAATTATTTGGTCATAAAAAAGGCGCCTTCACTGGTGCGGCCAGCGACCGGGCCGGTAAATTTGAAACCGCTAACGGCGGCACCATTTTTCTTGACGAAATTGGCGAATTACCATTGCAAGGGCAAGTCAAGCTGCTTCGAGTATTACAATCCCAGGAAATCCAGCGAGTTGGTTCTGAACAAGTCATTGATGTGGATACCCGCATTGTGGCAGCAACTAATAAGAACCTCTATCAAATGTCTCTGGAGGGCACCTTTCGTGAAGACCTGTTTTACCGTTTAAGCGTCATCCATGTTTCCTTGCCGCCATTACGTGACCGGCGCGATGAAATACCTTTACTGCTGGATTATTACTGCGATGAAGCGGCGGAAAAGCTAAACCGGTCTTCACCGGTGCAATTAAGCAAACGCATGACACTGTTTTTAAAAAAATATCATTATCCGGGTAATATCCGGGAGCTGAGGAATATCATCTACCGGATTTCCTGTCTGGCCGGACATATTGCAGACTTGGAACACCTGCCGGATCTGGTGCGTTATGGCAAACCGGATGACAGTAGTCAACCGGAACAGGAAGGCCATCCGTTGGAACTGGATACCAGCGCAATTAGTTTGAGCGAATATAAACGCACCGCCAACGATAAAGCCGAACGCGCCTATTTAGAGCAGGCTTTAACCGATATTAATGGCAATGTCGCGCAATTTGCCCGTGACTCAGGCATGAACCGTTCCCATTTACAACGGCTATTAAAAAAACACGGCCTGCATTCAAAAGACTTTAGAATTAAAAACAAAACACAGTAGCACCTATGAAAATTTTAACTATTGTAACCATACAATGAAATTAAGCGATGCATTTGTATTGATATCAGCTGGTGAAACGGTCACCGGCAATGTACGCAGTTTAAATGAAGACGCCCTGCTTGATTTACAATCGCAACATATCTGGGCGGTTGCCGATGGTATGGGGGGGCACCAATCGGGAGATTTCGCCAGCAACCTGATTGTGCAAACACTCAGTGTCGTAAAACAGGAAAGTTCGCTGGAAAACACCATTAACAGTGTTATCGACTGCTTGAATCAAGTTAACGCCTTTTTGACCGATGAAGCCGCGCAACGTAGCGGTGAACAAACCATTGGCAGCACTGTAGTGGTATTCATCGCCTATGAAGATCAAGGTTCAGCGATATGGATGGGAGACAGCCGCTTATACCGTTTACGCGATAACGTACTGGAACAACTCACCGAGGACCACAGTCGGGTTCAAGAGCTAATCAACACCGGTGCAATCGAACCATCAAGTGCAGAATCGCACCCGCTAGCCAATATCATCACCCGAGCTATCGGTGCCTCGGAAAACTTAAAAGCGGATCGTATCGATTTTGAAATTCAAGCAAATGATACGTTTTTATTATGCAGCGACGGTTTATACCGAGAAATTCAGAGCGCCGAAATGGCCACGTTAATGAACCTGAATAACTGCCAGGAAATCTGCAGCGCCTTGATCAATTTTGCCTTACAGGGCGACTGTAAGGACAATGCCACGGCACTGATCATCAAAGCAATTCCTTGCGATGAAACGGTTATCCTAAACCATTAACCTGTAACGGCTTTCCAAAAAACATCACTGCCTGTTAATTGCAAATAACACCTATCCAATACAAACCAAAAATGTCACTAAACAGCAAAAAAACCTGCCCAACCGGAACTCAACTGCGGTGAGGCAGGTAAATCAGTCATGTAGGAAAGATTAAATTAAAACTTGGATTAATCGACGTAAATTACTGCAGTCGGTTCACCCCAATTGTAAACCGCAGGGTCTAAATCGCCATTGCCATGCAAACCAGGGTGAGGCTTGACAAAATCGTTGCTTTCTCTGGCGTCATTCATGCCTTCTCCTCCGCAACCGCCGCCGGCTGGAATACTAGCACATAATTCATCATTGAATTCGGTACCGGCATCATAGGAAACCAGATCTAACTTACCACGCCAGTAAACCTGAAATACACGTTTACCCGAAGTCGCAACAAAAGCATCATTGGTGGGTAATAACATTGATGCGGCATAAATGTAATAGCTTTTATATCCGGATAATGAAGCGGTCACCATTTGACCTGGCATAACCGGGTCACTAAAAGCCTGATAGCTACAATTATGATCCTCAAAACGTTCTACAAACATTGAGGTATCACCACCCTCAGCCAATTTTTCCAACGCAATACTGGCCGGCTTGCCTACTTCGGCCAAGGGCTCGATTCGATAAGGGCACAATGCAATAACTGGAGGCGTTAAAATAGTGTTACTGACATTTTTGAAATGCACATCGACTCCCCCTCTCGCTTGGGCTTGCGACATGGGTATCGATAATAAAAATAAGGATAGGGCGACGGTTTTAATGAACTGCTGTTTCATTCGAATACTCCTTTCTAATTTGAAAATTCAGTGTTGAGGTCAGCCCTGATAAATCAAAATACTCACAGGGCTTGCTGTTCTGACAACTCACAAGCCATCACAGTCAGGTCATAGAATAGGGTCAATTGATTGCAAGACCTTCACGGATTTATCACTTTTTTATCACATCATCAAAGTTTGGGATTAACAGAAACACAACTGATTGTTGCGCTCATAGTTTGTATTTGTCCGTAAAACACGGGACATACAATAAATCGGTTATGAGGTACTCTACAGACAAAGTTCATCTGATATCCGGTAATAAAAAATTTTGGATTATGCGATTTTTATTCGGTTTGACTATACATTAAGGGTACTTTCATGAAACTCCTTAAACCCATCGCCAATTTCTTCGTCGCAGTATTGTTTGCGTTACCTTGTATAAGCTTCGCAAGTAACGAGAGTTCACCTGAATTTAAATTGACTGCTTCACCAAAAATTAAATTTCAACATGCGACAACAACAGCGTTAGCGCCAGGTGAAGAAGCACAATTGACACTAGTTACAAAAAAACCCGGCAATATACCTGTGCAAGGCGCTTGTAACGCAATCGTAGTCATCATTATATTGTTAAATTATAACGGTACAACTTCGACTTCCGATCAATCTACCGAATCATGGGTGAGTTATTCTCAGCCCATCATTTCAATTGCTGAATCTACGAAAGTCGCTCAAGTTGAACTTAAACCCGGTGATGTTGTTAAACAAAAATTCGTTAACGAATCACACTCAAGACATACACTCGGCCTCGAAATTGGATTTCTACCTGAACAACGGCATTGCTTTGAAGATGGCGCTCTACAATTATTTGACCATGAAGGCAACACTAAGAGCGTCAAGCCATTAAAATCGCTCAAAGAAATAATTTAATAATTGCAATGGCTAGGAGGTATGAATAGGCAAAATTTATGAAAAAAAACTGAATTAAAATAAGAGAGGGTTTTAAAGATGAACAATTTTCATAGTTTTAATTACACTGTTTTAGGCATGTTTGTTTTTTTTGTAATCCTGGTTATAAGTATCACTAACTCCACAAATGTGTATGCCAGCGATGTTGTATTATTAAATTGTGGCATACGAGGACCAGGATTTAAAGTAACTGGATATGAAGCTAGTAAAAACCCAAATGCTTCAAATGAAGTAAATGGGGCAAATTGTGCTGAAACCGTTGAACAACTCATAGCAAACCGCTATACAATCCAAACAAACAGTTCAAACGCAAACGGCTTGAATGTTTTTTCATTTTTAGGTGTTGGTCCGGCTTTAAAACCAGGTGAGTTACGCACTTTAACTCAGGCAGGAACATCAAGTTGTTCTTGTGAAGATGCGATTCCCATTACTGGTATGAATTGTGTCTCATGCACTATCCATATTCCACCTGGTGGAGGACTCGATGACGGCAATTGTGAGTGCTCATTTACTTTTAGCACACCAAGTAATTAGGCCTTTCCCAGCATTTGATGGTTAGAATAAATTGAGATTCTGGGTTTCCCAAAACACTCCATCACTGTGTGTTGGATTTCTGGTGTTTTAGAGTCAACATTTAAAATAATGCACGCTTTTCAGGAGTTAAAAATGAAAAAAATACTGTTTATATCCGGCCTTCTGCTCCTTCCGCCTCTGACCATAGCAGACCCAATCAATGTTATACCGGCTCCGGCTCGGCCCGTAGTCATACAGGACCCGCTGCCTTTACCGGTACAGGTAGAGCAATTCCCGTTAGTGCAGGATGTCAACATTGTGTCACCAGCCCCGGTGCCTGTTGATATCGGCTCAGGTAATGAAGTGGATGTTGGCAATTTTCCTACAGTACAAGATGTTCGTATAGTTAATACCGAGCCTTTTTCAGTAAAACTCGAATCAGACGGACTTCGCAATTCAATTTATATGCGATCGACACATGCAAGCAACGGTTTTCCACCTGAAGAACTAATTATCCCATTCGATTCTCTGCTTGAAGGTGTTTTAGTTGCGACTTCAGGATCCACCCAATTAGGCAATTGTCAAACAACACTGGCCTACAAGAACTTTCTTGATCCAAATGATGGCTCCAATACCAATAAAATTGTCGAAGTGCTTTCATCAACCAGCAATGAAGTAGGCAGTAGTTCAATCCATGTGCCCGTACCCGGTCTCTTCATACCCGGTGGCACTACATTGACTACTCATATAAGCAATGCCGGTCCTGTGCAAAGTAACACATGTGGTTCCGGATTGATTCTCTATTTACGGGATCAACGGCCATTAATCGGTCAAGGCGGTTAATAAATCTGGAATTCTATAGCAAAGTCTTTAAATCTAACGCCCCCAACCAAGCACCTTCATTTTTTTGATCAGGAGTTAGAAATGTACATCGTAAAAGCAAAATTCCTATTGATTGTATCAACTTTACTAATCGTTTTATTTATCTCATTGTCAAACGTTTATGCCTTAGAGATTAATTTAACCTATGATCCGACGGAACCAGGTGGTGTTGACCCTTGCGAGATAGAAGTTACCACTTGCAGCGGAGGTGAGGATAAAACCCCTCAATTGACCGCTATTGTAGAAGCGGTCGCCGGTTATTATGAGAGCATTATTAAGGATGACCTTGAAGTTGACATGACTTACTATTGGCTGGACCCGGCATTAGGCGCACCGGATGCCCTGGTTTTGGAAAGAAATTTAGATGGAAAAATCATTAGAAGCAGAATCCGCATTTCATCAAACCTTAACTATTTTTATGATTCTTCACCTAGTTCGGATATGGAATTTAACATGCGGCCAAAACTGCTAAGAACGCTTCGGGCTGATGAATTCACTGAGGCTTTTATGGGTGAGGCGCAGGAATTTTATGAAATTGCATACAATGGTCGGGAAAGTTCGCCACAAAGCCTGGATTTAGTCACAGTTGTTTTCCATGAAATGGGCCATGCCTTAGGCGTCAGTAATGATGTCAACACAGCCTGTGATCAAGACAACGACCCATATTATCATCTAGATCCCGATTTTGATGGTGTGAGCGAATTTGATGCCAAAGCATTTGAATTCGTCACGTTTGACGAAGACCTCATGATGGATGTCATTCAATTTGATTGTGCGCATTTAGCGATTGGTGGTATCAACTCATGCAAACCGGAAGGTCAGGAAGACCAGACAGTTGGAGAAATTTTTGATGAGCCCAGTACTGTGGAAGGTTTAACTGTTGGCCAATGTGCTGCACACCAAAGCTTATTCTGGCAAGGCCCATATCCTCAGTCACGCGCAAAACCCAGCATCAATGACATACTGGTTATGCAGCAAGGCGGCAACTGGGAAAACATCGATTTACCCAGAATTTATAGTTCTGAATCAGGGGATTGGAGCGATAACGCAACCTGGTTTAGTAATCAAGTACCCAATGAGTATGATGATGTATTTATTGTTAACCAACTGCCCTTATTTGAAATTACAGAAATTGAAGTGGATACCGACCGGTTCGCCAAGAGTATTTATATTTCTGATGAAAATCATTTGGCCATCACGGAAAACAAATTACATGTTTTGGGCCCAGTAACCATTGCCGGACCCAATTCAACAACCGGCCCACTCCGACCAATCATCGAACCCAATGGTGAACCCCCTATCGGTATTGAAGGTCCATTCAGCACAGTGTTTGTCGAACCGGGCGGAAATTTGACAGCATTTGAATTGACCGTTGAAGATGGCGCGAGGTTTGAGATTGAATCGTCCGGCCAAGCGAATATAGGCAAAACATTCAACGATGGGGTCATCCGAGGCCATGGCACATTCAATACCTGGTTGCTTGAAAATACCAGAATCATTTTTGCTGACGGCAATTTAACCATTGCCATTCCTGAAACAGACCCTGATGATACCTTAGGTATTGGTAACCCGGTATTAGACCTTGACGGCTCCAGCTTTTGGGGTGACCCGCTGGCGCGAATAGATGCAACCGAAGGCAATTTGGTTTTTGATGGTGAAATTGATGCCTATGTTAAAGCAGCCATTCTTGTTGGGGCAGGCAGATCGATTCATTTCACTCAAGGCTGGAGTCAGGGTCAAGCCGCGTTGAATGTCCCTCAGCACAAGTTAGTTCTTGAGGGAGGAGTAACCGGCGCGACTATTATTGGAAATTCCACCTTGCAAGGAAAGGTGGAAGTCAATGGCATAGGAGTATTTAGTTCTCCAGTAGTATTCAGTTCATCTCCGTTCGTCGATTTGAATATCGGTGGCTTAACCCCAGGCTTGGAACACGACCAACTGCAATTTGAGCAACACGTGACCTTTGCCGGCACGCTTTCTTTATCATTTGTTGACGGCTATTCTCCAGGATTTCAAGATACCATTGTACTAGCCACCTATCCAGACCATACAAATGAATTTGTTACGGTGACCGGTGTAGATCTTAACCTTGGCTTGGAAGGCGGCTTGAAATTATTTTTACAATATCAGGCGACACAGTTATCGCTTTATGTCGGTCTTGATGGCGGTGATCCCGGACAGGCAAATTGTAATGGCCAAACAGTTGCCCAACAGGCCGCTATTCACGGCGGTATGAACAATGCTGCAGCTTTTCATGGCTTTAATAGCGTTAAAGCATTTCAAGATGCCATACAAGGTTTTTGCGAATAAGACAATACTCTTTTTTTGGCAGCTACAGAAAAACGGGAATTGTTAGTAAATACTGAGGTTAAGTGATTTCAGTCATAGCATCCATTGATGAATGGAGTGCAAAAACATGTTTTTGCACTCCAATTGCCATCACTGATTCAAAGCTTGATAAAAAATAAAGCTGTTATAATTTCGCCAGTTATTTTCTCGTGGATAAAGAAAATAGTGACCAGCTTATTTTTTATTCAATGTGCCACCTAATCTAATTTTGTAACACTGAACTTCATACTCGCCTTCCCCACCCCATCATGGTTAACAATGTCAGACCACTGGAAAACAACACGATGCTGATTGGCAAAGGAACAGAAGCAGCATCAGCAGCAGAGTAATCAAATCCTTTTTCTGAATTCAAATTCCCACCTACTGAAAGTAATTCACCGTCAGGACCAAAAAGGTCCACCTTTTTAAAAGATACCGTATTGTTGAAAATTGACCCTGCTGCCCCAGAAAAATCGCCACCGTTCGAACTGGTTGAAACTGCCAGAACTTGCGAACTCAGCAGAACTTCTAAATCCCCGCCTTGCAGAGGTAACAAGCCTAAATCAATAATACTGATATCGAATGACACTTCCTGATTATAAGTCTGAGTTGTATCACCGTCATTGCTCCATTCCAACTTGTGTGTTTCGAAGCTTGAATTATTACTCATTTGCGTTCCTGCCAGGGAAGCCGAAAGCGAAACTTCGGCTATTAATTCACCGGGAAAAGGTGGATCGACCAGATTTATGGGAGGCGGGTTATTGGGGTCAATTGGTGGAGGGCCGGAACCCGTAGAACCACCGGTGCTTGGGTCAGGATCGGCGTTCACTGCTAATGTGCCACTGACAGAAAAATAAAATCTTGCATTATGTACATTAGGGCTGGTTGAAATGGTATCTTTGAAAGCAGAGGTAGCATTCGCTTGAATATTGAAATCCACCCACCCTAAATCATCAGGTTGCGGATCACTTTGGATATCAATCGCTGTCCAGGTTTTTAAATCACCGCCACTGCCAGTCGCCTCCGAAAAGGTTTCAAATTTTAACTCATGGACAGTTTGAGACGAATAGCTCGCTATCGCCGGACCATTGGTAATGCCTTGTTGTTTTTCCTGTGGGGTAATTGAATCTGTACCGGTTTCAGTAGCAAAAGAAACCTCATATGCCGATTTGGCAAAGTTTTCAACGGTTGTTGCGTGTGCCTGTGAGCACAAGTTAAAAATAATAGCTACTATGAAAGTCAATAGTAATGTAAATGAGAAATTCGATGCTTTCTCATCATCAATCATTGATAGTCTTTGAGCAAAAAGTTTTTTTACCATGGTTACCCCCTCGATCTTAACATCAGTTTAGCGACATTAAGATTGGTTATAAAAAATCCTACCATTAGTATTCAGAAAAAATATACTCATGAATAATATAAGCAAGATATTGTCAGGCATAGGTATTACTACTCAAATATGACTTTAACAGATAATGGCATTGTTTGTAAAATTTAGGCTATTACACTGAATGCCTATTAACTTGTTACTCAACTGAATATCTGGCAGTTATTGAATGTTTGTCCACTACAAATCTAACATTTAAACCCTCACTTATTTAATTGTTTTTTAACCGTACAAATCAAATTTTTTAATTTTACGGTTTTTCAATTCGACTAATAAATTGTAGTAAGGAACACAACACAATTACAAACTAATTAAGGTAAGGGGCGCTTAATCTACACAAAGCCATTGCCGGTGCCGACAATGGTGGCGTTGGCTCTGGCGTTAGTTCAAATTTGGCATTACAAGTCGGATTGGAGGCTGATGTCGATGCCCTACCATACCGACTTTAAGCTGCTCTGAAAAAAGGCAAAGTGGATCTGGATTATCCCGCAACTACGCTTGCCTTACTAAGGCTGAATGCAGTTATCGGTGTAACTGGTTTTTTTGAAAACGGCTCGATTAATTCCATCGGTACTCAATGCGCTTTATGCCAAAGCACGGTAGATGACTCGTTTGTACCTGGTATTGGAAAACGTTTGGATGGTTGAGCCATCACGACTTAAACGTCGGTGCAATCATATCCTTAGCTCCCGACCTGAGCCCTTTTACAGAACTTCTGGTAGTTGCTGCAGGCTTTGATAATGTGCGGACCAATGATGAGAAAACTAATCTGATCGAATTTTTGAAATCGATTTAACATATTTGATTAAGCTGGTCGGGATTTTTATCCTGACCAGCAAGTTTTAATAATTGTATCTCTATTTATCCTCGGTCCATCTTAAAACAATTCCTTGAACCAATTAATCCAATCGGCTTGGTATTTAGAAGTAATATTCTCTTCTGCCCAAGATTTACATTCACCAAAATCATCAAATGCTTTTTGGACTTGCTCACCCCATGTTCCTTTAAGTTGGGGGCTAGGTGCTTTTCGACCGGCAACAAAAAGTAATTGATTTAAGCTTTGTAACTTTTTCTTTTTTTCTCCTTTTCTTCGAAAATCGATCAGATAACTCACAACCGAATCTGTTTTTTCACCCATAAAATACGCTTTAAACAAAACCGCTTTATCAGCTCCGCCATAAATTGCTGTTTCTACTTCTCTATATTTTTCTTCCCAACCAGCTAAAGTTACTTTGGTTATCTGCCTAGCCAGCCATTCGGTAATGCCTTCTTTGGCAATTGGGTAATGTAAGGTATCGAGCCTGAATTGCTCGTGGCATGACCAATGTAAAAGCTCATGGACTAGTGTATGGTGTTTAATAGGATCCCGAAATTCAACACGTCGGTTATAAGGTGCTTGATCATTTACCAGATTTTTAGTGGAAGTACTGGTTAATGTGAACGTAGGCGTGACACCATCAGCATGTTGTATCATCGAATCATCGGCATCAGGTTCAAGCTTCCTGATATGATTTTCCCATTTACCTTTATCGGAAAAATATTTATAACAACGACGAACACCTTTATCAGGATTTATAAAAACTGCTTTAATGGCAATTAGATAATGTTCAGGGAAATAAGCGTGATACTGCTCTAGAATGGCTGCTGCCGCAGTTTGTAAATGTTTAAAGGTATTGTCATTTTCTTCCTTTTTTCTTGTTTCTATCCATTCATTCAGTTCTTTAAGTTTGGCTAAAGTACTCGGTTCTACCGGTTTTTTGAGTTTAGTTTCTAATTCATGAGCAGCATGTTCCAGTTTTCCAAGCGTTTCATCTGTTCTCGCCAGTTTATATTCAAGTATCAATTGATTAACTTGATTAAAAAGCTCCAGATTTTCTGTAGATTGTTTCCATGTTTGATATTTCATTGATTACAACCCTGGGGTTTTAACCCTCATCTTAAGCAAAATAGTGACTGCTGAATTTGTTTAACAATTGCAATC
>SPJK01045889.1_pt1 | contig 10447 bp, 8 predicted proteins | sample 3741771 | NCBI WGS metagenome assembly SPJK01 (sample SAMN10925997, study PRJNA522277) | cold seep metagenome | isolation source: Elba SIP-enriched marine methane seep metagenome, extraction at timepoint T2 | place: Italy: coast of Elba, Mediterranean Sea
GCAACGGGTGAATTCCGGATGATCTTTGGTATTCAATACCTATATGATGGCCTGCCGTTGGTCGTGATCGCTTTGGCCATTTTTGCCTTCCCCGAGATCTCAGAATTGTTCCGCAAGGAAAGTGCGATTGCGGAAGGGGCTTCCCTGGGGAAAGGAGGTATGTGGTCGGGTGTGAAAGACTTGATCAAGAACAAATGGCTGGCCTTGCGTTGTGCGAGTATTGGTACGATCGTCGGTGCAATCCCGGGCATGGGAGGCAGTGTCGTCGATTGGATCGCCTACGGGCATGTGGTACAAACGACAAAGGACAAGTCGCAATTTGGCAAGGGTGATATCCGAGGCGTGATTGCGCCCGAATCGGCTAATAATGCCAAGGAAGGAGGAGCGCTCATGCCTACTTTACTTTTTGGCATTCCGGGCTCGGGCTCGATGGCCGTATTCCTTGGTGGTATGGTACTGATTGGGATCGAAGCCGGGCCGTCGATGGTGACCAAAGATATTGACCTGACCTATACCATCATTTGGTCCTTGGCGATTGCTAATGTACTGGGAGCTGGCTTATCCCTGTTTTTAGCTGGGCCCATTTCGAAGCTAACCCAGATCAAGTTTAGTTTGCTGGCTCCATTTATGATCATGGTGATCAGTTTTGCGGCTTTCCAGGCCACCAAAGACATGATGGACCTGTGGATGTTATTGATCTTTGGTTTGATCGGGATTTTCATGAAGCGTTTTGGCTGGTCGCGGCCAGCGTTCTTGATCGGCTTTGTACTGGCTACGCAGGCAGAGAGTTATTTGAACATGTCGGTTCAGTTTTACGGTTGGGAAATGTTTATGCGACCTGGCGTGATCATCATTATGGTGCTGTCGTTGATTTCGGTTTATTTTTCTCGCCGAGGCACAGTGGATGAGAATGCCGAATTAATGGAGAAAGAAGGGGTCAATGGCATCAACCGCCGGCCACAGCTTCTTTTTGCATTGGTCGTTTTGCTCTTTGTTGTCCTAGCTATTTGGGATGGCTATCAGCAATCGTTCTTGGGAAGCGTATTTACCTTATCGATTGCCTTTGTTATTCTACCTTTTGCCCTGTGGCTCATTTGGATTTATGTGAGAAAAGACGAAAGCAACCCGGCCATCTTCGATGCCGAGCAAGCAGTGGAAGAAGGCACCTTTAAGTCTCCGTGGTACGAACCCATTCTTTGGATTGGTGGCTTGTATGTGTTAAGCGTTTTGATCGGGTTTATCCCGGCGATAATGATCTTCTTTATCACCTTCTTTACCTTAAAAGCCCATACTAATTTGTGGAAGACAGCGGTGCTAACGGCATCTGGAATAGGCTTGCCGTTGTTATTTGGGTACTTCCTGAACCTGGAATTCCCGCAAGGGATTCTGTAACGAATAGCTGATATGTCAAATCAGATAGCTTGCACCTTTATGAGAGCGGGCACATCACGGGGCCCATTTCTAGATCTTCGCGAGTTACCGGAAGAAGTTTCCCTGCGTGATCAGGCTTTGCTACGGATCATGGGGTCGCCGGATAAAAAGCAAATCGATGGACTTGGCGGAGGAACCTTTGTGACCAGTAAAGTGGTGATGGTGCAGCCGTCTGAAAGGGAAGGGATCGACGTTGATTACCTTTTTGCCCAGGTGATTACGGATAGGCCGATTGTGGATACCAAACCTACTTGTGGCAACATGATGTCGGGCGTCGCCCCATTTGCGATCGAGAAGGGTTGGGTAACACCAACTCATCCGGAAACCAAGATCATGGTGTACAATTTCAATACGGATTCTACTATCGAAATGGTGGTGCAAACACCGAATGGGCAACTTACCTATGCGGGTGACTTCTCGATTGATGGTGTTCCCGGTACCGGAGCACCGATCCTGATGAATTTATCGGGGATCGATGGCGGAGCAACGGGGCGCTTATTCCCTACAGGCAACCGCTGCGATGAGATCCAAGGAGTAGCTGTTTCGGTGGTGGATGCCGGCAATTTGATGATGCTGGTTAAAGCAGCTGACCTGGGCTTGAGCGGCTTGGAAGACCGCACGTTTTTTGAGGAAAATAAGGCTTTGATGGAGCGTATTGAGGCCATCCGTCTGGAAGTAGGACTACGCATCGGAATGGGGGATGTATCAGAGTCGGTTTTACCCAAAGTTGGTTTGCTCTCTAAGGCTAGAACTGGTGGCGCCATTAAATCACAATATCTAACCCCTCGATTCCTACATCCAACACATGCGGTCAGCGGAGCGGTATGTATCGCCACTGCCTGTAAGGCATCGGGTACGGTTGCGGCGGAATTGGCGATAGTCAGCGCTGCACCTGCAGAACGCATTATCGTCGAGCACCCGGCCGGAGTCATTCCAGTCAATATTGAGGTGGAAGGTGAAGGTGATATCTTTTCTGTTGTAACCGCAGGCACCTTGCGCACAGCGCGTAAGATTATGGAGGGCCAGGTATATTTCTAAACCATGAGAATTGCAATTCCTGATGATTATCAAGGCGTAATCAATACGCTCGATTGCTTTCAGTTGTTGGAAGGTCATCAGGTAACGATTGTGCAGGACTATTTGTCATCTGCGGAAGCGTTGGCACCGCGCTTGAACGATCCTGAAGTATTAGTGCTTACCCGCACACGAACCTCGGTAGATGAGCAGTTGCTAGGCCTTATGCCCAAGCTGAAACTCGTTTCTCAGACGGGTAAAAATGCAGGCCATATTGATATAGATGCTTGCACTAGACATGGTGTAGCCGTTGCTGAAGGGCGCGGCAATCCGATTGCTACGGCCGAACTTGCCTGGGCCTTGATTATGAATGGTTTGCGGCTACTTCCACAAGCTATGGAAGGGATGACAAAGGGGCGATGGCAAATCAATATGGGGCGGCGTGTTTTTGGCAAATGCATTGGCATATTTGGCTATGGTAAGATCGGCAAAATGGTGGCGCAGTATGCCAAGGCGTTTGGCGCTAAGGTGATGGTTTGGGGAAGTGAATGTTCGCGCGAGCAGGCAGTGGAAGACGGGTGCCAAACCGCTGACTCTCAACAAGAATTTTTCGGCAGTTGTGATGTGGTGAGCTTGCATTTGCGGCTTAGAGATGCGACCAGGGGGATCGTCAAAGAGCAAGATTTATTGCAAATGAAAGCCGACGCCTTATTGGTGAATACCGCGAGGGCTGAGCTGATTGAAGAAGGAGCGCTGGTTGCCGCATTAGATGCGGGTAGGCCGGGTTTTGCGGCGATTGATGTCTATCGCAAAGAACCCATTTTCACCACAGATCACCCTTTGCTGAATCGACCCAATGTGCTTTGTAGTCCGCATTTAGGGTATGTTGAACGGGCCGGTTATGAACTCTATTTTTCGATTGCCTTTGAGAATGTGTTGCAATTTTTAGCAGGCCAGCCTACGTCCATTGCTAACCCTGAGGTGTTACTTCATTAAAACCTGTCACTATCGAACCAAACGACCCATCCTCTACCATATTCACAGGCGGTGTTCGGTATATGCTCTTAGCTACATTGGGGTTTACAGTTATGCAGATGTTTATAAAGGCCCTGGTGGGATTTCATGTTTCTCAAATTGTGTTTTTTCGTTCAGGTGTCACGGCTTTGTTTTGCATCCTATGGTTGCGAAAGCAAGGCGTGTCCTTGCTAGGAAACCGTCGAGATTTGTTGGTGCTGCGAGCCGTTTTTGGTATCATATCCATGACCCTCTTCTTTGTTACTATTCAACGCATGCCTTTTGGCGCTTCCGTGTCGCTGAAGTATTTATCCCCCATCTTTACTGCCATTTTTGCTGCCTTATTGATAGGAGAAAAAGTACGGCCTATACAGGGCTTGTTTTTCTTGATCGCTTTGGCTGGTGTACTATTGCTGAAAGGCTTCGATACACGTATTGACACACTAGGCCTGGTGATGGGAGTGGTCGGCGCATTGTTTGCCGGGCTGGTTTATGTGACTATTCGACACATCGGCACCAGCGAACACCCTTTGGTCATTATCAATTATTTCATGTTATCTGCTACGATACTGGCAGGCTGCGTCATGGTGTTTCATTGGCAAACACCTACATTGATGGAATCCCTCCTGCTTATTGGTATAGGCGCTTTCGGTTACCTCGGCCAGCTATTTATGACCAAGGCCTTCCAGATCGAAGCGGCTAGCAGAGTGGCTCCCGTTAAGTACATGGAGTTGGTCTTCTCCCTTATTATCGGATTGGTATGGTTTGGCGAGGGGTATTCGCTACTCGCCTTCGTTGGGATTGTATTGATCTGCGGTAGTATGATCCTTAACCTGATGCAGCAGGGTCGCAAATAATCTATTAGGCTTGGTTTAATTCAATCCAGGTTGCTTTCGCTACAGCACACAAATCTTGTTGGCCATTGAATAAGGCCGTTCCACAAATGTGCTTGCGACCTTCTCCTTCAATTCGCCAGGCAGTAACAATGACGGGTTCGCCTACAGGTATCGACTGATCGATTCGAGCAATGAAGCGCCCGAGAACCACGATCTTCTTTTCATCTGCCATAGCTGCATAGGCACCCGGGCAATCGAGAGCGGCCCAGATGAATTCATCTTTCACCTGACCATCTTCTCCTGCCAGATCACTTGCTGGTGTCCAGGGAGAGGCATAGAGTTGGCTGTCACCAACCTGGCCTGCGAAGATGCGCAACCCGTCGCCAGCAGCGCGGTCGGGGCCGCAAACGAAACAGGTGGGAAAGGCTTGCTCTTCCTTGAGTCCAATATAGCCTTGAGCGGCTTCCGTTGCTAGGTCCAAGGAAGGCGGTGCAGGAACGTCCAGTTCAAGCTCGCCAGGGCGGGCTTCAGCGATCAATTCCTCTCCTTCCCAAAGACGTAGCTGTGGCGGGTCATGCTCCACCCGCAATGACGAATCCAAGGGGATAGGCCGACGCAGGGTTACTTCTGCCAGGTAATCGGTTTGCTGGACCAATAGGCCACAACTATAGCCGCCGTTGCCGGAAGTAGGCGGCCCGCAAAAACGTTGGGAAATCGTGATGGTAGACATGAGCAATGCTTGTGCGGCAAAAATATGGAAATTACGCTACACGGTTCGGGCTGCACGCTACACGCGGCTTTGCGCTGCGCGCTCGCCGGCGCTGCTATTCAGCTAGCCAGTGGATGATTTGGCGGAGTAATTGGATGTTGGCTGTGGCGGCGGGGTTGTTGAGACCCATCGGAAATTGACGAGAGCCAGCTAGTTGGGCGGAGAACATAGCGGCTTCACCACTCATGAAGACCTTGCCTTGGCCGTAGTCCCGATACGCCAGCTGATGCAGGCCTCGACCCGTTACGAAGGGGGTGTCGTCGGTGAAATCCCAGGCCTGGATGGGAAGCAGAACGGTGAAATGTTCATCCAGGCTAATGACTGCCTGGGCATCATTGGGCATGAGGAAGGCGCTGCCCGTGAAAGTAACTACAGAATCGACCCCGGCAGTCATGGGTTGTTCGTGCAAGAGGCCGGAACGTTTAGTGAAGCGATCGAAATTGCGACGCCGGTCGTCCATGGCAAAACTATTGAGGTATTCAAAACCGAAGACGCGAGCCAGGTCTTGAGCCGCACCGGCAAAGGGCATGTGGTCGGCAATCAGGAACAGCGAACCACCATTGCGTACCCAATTCTCTAAAGCCGTGATTTCGTCGATAGTAAAGGCAGAAGGCGTAGGGACCATCCAGTTGCCGACATTGGATTCGTGTAAGGGGTTGGAGATGACGTAAATATCGCAAGCTGCCAGTATCTCCTCATTGATAGCAGCGTCTTGCGAGGCCGTTTGGTAGCCGTCGGCTTGGAGGATATTGCCAAAGGCCGTGTAGCGGCCGTCGAGGGTATGGAAATTGTTGTGGGCTGCATCGATGAACACCATCGGGCCTTCTCCAATAGGGTAGGTGGATGCGGTGATGTTGAAGAATCGGGAGGTATCCGGCAATTGCTGGGCGTAGCTATTGATGGCGAAGCAAGTGCAGGCTAGGAATAGCCCTACGGAGGCCAGCTTCTTTAAAGGAAAATGGATGGTAGTCATGGTCGGGAGATTTGCGATGTAACGATGTTTACGGCAATTAACTAATTTTTTAGTTAAAAGACAAATCGTTTACTGCAAAGTCTTCTGATAGGACTGTTGTGTCAGGAAGATCATCCAAACGACTAAGGGGATAATTGCTGTTGGTAAATCTTGTGGAATTCCCCACCAGAGTAAGAGTAAAAAGATGTTCCAGAAGAGAATGACTGCCAAGAGTGATTTACGATAGGGCGAATTCCGGAAAAACAGGGCAATCAGATAAAGTGGATTGGCCCACCACAGGTTCCAGTTGTGGGCGGTGACGGTGTGACTTGTGCCGAGCCACATGAAAAGGAAAAAAGCTCCGATTAACCCGTAGCCAAGCAGTGTGCCGGATAGTAATCGCCGAGATAGCTTTGGATAGCGGAGTACCAACCCTATTCCAAGGGCTACGAGAATAGAAAATACCAGTAAAGGACCAATGGTGAAGCCCTTGCCTGAGGCACGTTTACCAGTCAAAATCGATTGTGCAGGAAGGAGTAAGGGGAGATCTTTACTTTCCTGTAGGATGGTATAGGCTCCCAATTGCCGCGACAATTGATGGGGAAGGAATAGTTGCTCCTGATCGTCCATTTGCTGATCGGCTCGTGGGCCTAGCAGGAGGTCTGTCCCTAAGGTAATCCAAGGTTGGTTGTGGATGTAATGCTGCAAGTGTTCACGAAAGCTCAGGCCCAATATATCAGGGCGAATAGGTGTTTGTACGGGGAGTGAATCCAATAGACTGTGAATACGCGTGGAGCAATTGTCAAAAAAGAAATCGTAGCGGTAGTAGCGGTTCTCTGGGCGATAGCTGTCGCGTAATTGTTGGAATACCTGATCGGCTTGTTCGAAGGATAGCGCAAAGACTTCCTCTTTAACGCCACGTTGTTCTTCAATATAGGATTCCAAGAAGTCATCATAAGGACGGACACCGAGCTCGTAGTCCAAACTTCCCCGCAGGAATCGCCACAGGAAACCCGGTGTATCGAAATCAAATACGCCGTAGTCGAAAACCCAGTCTTTGACCGACGTTTTAACCCGGATAGCGCTATGCCCAAAGGTGGAGTAAACGGCAGGGCCGCTTTCGCAGGTCAATAAACTAATGCGATAGCCGGAGGTATCTACCTGTGCATGACCGGAGAGCCCGATGAACGAGCATAGAATGAACGTAATAATCAGCCTTCTTTTCATAAGATCAGAAACCATTTTGCTTGATAACGTCGGTCAGCCAATGAGCGGATGCTTTTGGTGTACGTTGTAAGCTGGAATAATCGACATAATGCAACCCAAAGCGTTTGGCGTAGCCGGAAGCCCATTCAAAATTATCCATGAACGACCAGGCGAAGTAAGCTTCCAGATTCACACCCTCCTTGATGGCTTGATGAGCGGCAGTCAGATAGCCGCGATAGTATTCAACGCGATGGTGGTCGTTGACCTTTCCTTCTTCGATATGATCGTGCATTGCGCAGCCATTTTCGGTAATGACCACCGGCGGGTTATCATAACGATCCTTGATCCAGATAAGGAGTTTTCGAAAGCCCCAAGGTACGATAGGCCAGTCGGTGGCGGTAAGTTGCCAGTCGGGATCCTGCGAAATGCGGATTCCTTGGTCTTCTGCCAAACCAGCGTTCTCATGAGCACCATGGGAGACTTCTTCACCATCGCTGAGTTGACTAACAAGTTGTGTAGAATAATGATTGAGTCCGAAAAAGTCCGAACTATTTTTCAATAGGGTTTTCTCTTCTTCCGTAAACTGAGGTAACCGTTCACCAACGCGTTCGCGCATGACGGCGGGATAATCGCCGAGGTAAATCGGATCGGCATACCAGCCGAGAAAGAATTCCAACGCGCGCTGTGCAGCAGCGATATCCTCCGGCTTATCAGAGGCTGGCTCCCGCCAGTCGCAGTTGTTGGTAATGCCAATCCGCCCGCCTTGCACAGTTTGATACTTGGTTCGATACACCTCAACTACTCTGGCATGAGCCAATAACAGGTGGTGAGCAGCCAGGTAAGGTTCGGTATTGGACTTTCGTCCAGGCGCAAAAATGCCTTGACCATAACCTAGGACCGAGACGACCCAAGGTTCATTGAGAGTGATCCAATTCTTGACACGGTCGCCGAAATGCTCAAAACAGATATCGGCATAGCGAGCGAAGTTGTCAGCAATTTGGGGGTTGAGCCAGCCATCGTGCTCCGTTGCCAATGCCAAGGGCAAATCCCAGTGATATAGCGTGATCCAAGGCTCAATACCGTGCGCGAGCAGTTCATCAATAATGTTGGAATAAAAGCGGATCCCTTCTTTGTTGACAGGCCCCTGGCCGTCAGGTTGAACGCGTGGCCAGGCGATGGAAAAACGGTACGCTTTCAATCCCATCGCGGCCATCAGAGCAATGTCGTCCTTGTAGCGATGGTAATGATCACAAGCAATATCGCCATTGTGATTTTCGAATACACGGCCTGGGACATGTGAAAAAGCATCCCAGATACTGGGGCCTTTGCCGCCTTCGCGCCAAGCGCCTTCAATTTGATAGCTGGAGGTGGCACTGCCCCAGGTGAATCCTTCAGGGAATTGGATCATGTTGTTTGTTTATGTCCGAAGTTTCGACGCCCTTGAATAGGAGGCCCCAAAATAAGGGGAATTCGTCAACTGGAAAGTGCCTTTTTCTTTCTAACCGGCGGTAACTAGGTGTAGTTGACAGGGTTTCCCTCTGTGGGGAGGTAGAGCAGCCGATAATTTCAATTCATGTGACACTTTTATCGATTCACAACAGTGGGCTGGCAAAACGGATGCTTTCACCCCCATCTTGCCACCGAAATCAGCACCGACGTGCAACCCTAAGCAAACCAATAACCATTACCAAAAAACCTAAAACCTTACGAAAATGAAAACGCTAAAAACCAACTTACTACTGTTCTTTGTTGCATTCATTGGCTTGTCACTCACCTCTTGTGAGAAAGACAAGGATCAAGGCCCAGCTAGTGGCGACAATATTGTCGGCGAATGGGTAGTCACAAAGGCGGTAGGCACCGCTTACGAATCTGGCAACTTGGTTGGCACCAGTGAGTTACCTGCAACTGGTGGTGTGACCTTCCATGCAGACGGAACTGGCGAAGCATTATTCACTATCGAGATTGACGAAGACGAATTTCCTTTTGTCGGCCCATTCACCTGGGAAGACCAAGGCTTTGAAGTTGTCTGGGATGAAGGCACCGAAGATGAAGTTCGTTGGGTGCAAGACGAAGACGAGCCGAATCGCCAGGTATTACGGGTAACCGAACGCCCAGAAGGCAATCCAGATCTAGAAGCTGAACTAACAATTACTTTGGTACGGAGCTAAGCGCTAGCTATATTAGACACAACTTCTTGGGGACATTTATAAAGCACGAAGGACACCAAGAGCACGAAGTTTTCAGCTGGTCTCAAATAAGTCTTAGTGCACTTGGTGGTAAAATTTTGATTGTCCCTAAGTTTGCTTGTTCGGACAACTCGCTGTTTAGCAATAGAACTGCGAAAATCCAGAAGCTCCATTCGACCTAAGTCGGATGGAGCATTTTTTATTGTGCAGCGAGGTATTGATGAATGGCCGCAAAATCCATCCGGCCTAAGCCTTGTTGTTTGGCTGCTGCAAATAATTCTTTGGCGGCGTTAGCCAGATACAATGGTTGGTCGTGCTCAAAAGCGGTCACTGCGGCCAGGTGTAGATCCTTGTGCATGAGTTCAAGAGGGAACTGCACCTCGTAATCCTCCTCACGAATCATTTGGGCCTTAAATTTGGTGAAAGGGGCAGATACCACCAGATTGGGCAGGGTGTCGAGCAGAAAACCTTTGCCTAAGCCCATCTTCTCGCCAAGCAGGATGGCTTCAGAAAATATGATCATAGACTGAGCTAGAAGACCATTGACCAACATCTTGAATGAAGATCCCTTTCCCGTTTCACCAAGGTGTACTATTTTTTGTCCCATCATCTCGAAGTATGGATGGACAATCGCTAGTTGATCTGCTGATGCTCCAACAAAGAAGGTCAGTTCCGCTCTTTCAGCATGTGGTTTTGTACCGGCGACAGGCGCATCAATAAATTGAACACCAACAGATTTTGCTGCTTGCGCTGCTAGTAAGCTAAAGGACGGGTTTACGGTAGAGCAATCGACCCAAATGGCCTCGGGTTTCATGGCATGGATAGCGCCTGTATCGCCTAGGAATAATGCCTCAACAATCGGTGGCGCAGAAAGCATACTGATCACGAGGTCGGCACCGCTGACGGCTTCGGCCAGCGTGTCCGTTGTTTTTGCGCCCTTGGCCACTAAGGCCTCCACGGGTTCCCTGGAGCGGTTGAATACGGTGAGATCACGCTCATGCTTGAGTAAATTGGCCGCCATGCGGCTACCCATGATGCC
>SPJK01056044.1_pt1 | contig 10443 bp, 9 predicted proteins | sample 3741771 | NCBI WGS metagenome assembly SPJK01 (sample SAMN10925997, study PRJNA522277) | cold seep metagenome | isolation source: Elba SIP-enriched marine methane seep metagenome, extraction at timepoint T2 | place: Italy: coast of Elba, Mediterranean Sea
ACCGTTAACGAAGCCATCAGCATACAAAAGCCGCTGATGGATTACGCGCCTGATTCTAATGCCTATTTGGCTATGCGCGGTATTGCTGATAAATTGGCGAAAAAACGTTATCAAGCTAATGGTCTGGTTCTGTTTAAAAATCTAGTTGATCTAAAACCCAAGCAAGAAAGTAAACAGGAAACAGTCAGTGATATTTCTGAGGATATTGAGGCTAAGAAGCCGACATCAGATAGCAATCAACAGCAACAAAACATTCTCGAAGACGATCCAATACCAACAATAGAAGCAGCTGATAACTTACAAAGCAGCGTCAGAAAAATGCACTTGACGGAAATGAAACAACAGGTTGAGTTTGGGGAGCAAAGGAAAGACTCGGTAATGGTTTCGGCAAAAACGACTACGACATCGAGCGATAAAAACAGTCATGAAGATGAATTGCTCACCTCAATCCGCATTGCTGCGATGTATGGGGATTTATACAGTGAATAAACGGGAGATGACTTAAAACGCTATCATGAAGTTTATCCCGAAGGGTCGGTTATTTTGGGTGAGAACCGGGTCTGAAACATTGCAGTATTTATTGTCCTTAATTGCGGGTCTATTTGCCGCTGTGCCGACTTTGTTGGCTGTTTTAAACCATTTTAAAAATAAGTGAGTCATTTAAGCATTGTGTTGTTTAAGGCTTATTGTTAATACAAAATCCGCCTCAATCTCCAATTCATGCGCCCGTTGGATATTGCTCAATTTTTCCCCTTTAGCGCGCCAGCCGAATGGGGTCATTTGTAATAAGGCCATACGTTGTTCGGTATTAGGTTGTATGGTGAATTGCAAACGTTGCTGTTCTATTTGCTCAAAACCGTTGGGTGTTTGGATGTCTAAAGGATGTTCCTTGATCGTCGGGTAGATAAACTGGCGCAGTTGCCAAAGATGTCTGGGGCCGGGGGTGACGGTCAGCAATAGGCCGTTGGGTTTGAGCAGGCGGCTGATTTCCTGATCGTTGGAAGGGGCGTAAACTCTCAGCAACAGGTCGAAATATTCATTCGCATAGGGTAGCAGTTTATTACTGGCGACGATGAAACGGGCGTTGGCTTGTTTTTTAGCGGCGGCCAGAATGGCGTTTTTAGCGATGTCTACGCCGTGGAGTTCGAGTTTTTCAGGCTGTTGGCAATGCTGTTCAATTTGGCGGCTGAAATAACCTTCGCCACAGCCTATATCTAATAGTCGTGTGATGTCATTGCGATGGCGCTCTATCATGGCTGCAATCGCTTCCGCCATCGGCTGGTAAAAACCGGCTTCCAGAAAGTTACGGCGTGAGCGCATCATGGCGCGGCTGTCGCCCGGTTGTTTGGATTTCTTGTGTTGAACCGGCAATAAGTTCAAGTAACCTTCTTTGGCGAGATCGAAATGATGTTTATTGGCGCAGTAATAACCTTTGGAGCTTGAATGGGCGTTCAGCGCTTGTTGGCAAATCGGACAGATATAAGGCGACATGTTGGCTTATTGTTTAAACAAGGGTGAAAAAGCAGCCGTCGCTTGTTCAATACCGGCTTGGTTGAAAATGCCGCCGATGACGGCTAATAAATCCGCGCCTGCGTCGATAAGTTGATGGCCGTTTTCGACAGTAATGCCGCCAATGGCGACAATGGGTATATCAATGCTTTGTTTAGCGTTGATTAGAGTGCTTAATTCGGCGGCAGAGGCCAGCGGTTTTGAAGTGGACGGAAAAAAACGGCCGAATGCGATATAGTCTGCGCCTTGTTTTTGCATTTGTAGGGCTTTCGCTAAATCGTTGTAGCAAGAGACGCCGATAATGGCTTGATTGCCAAGTTGCTTTCGAGCTTGCAGAATGTCGCCGTCATCGCGACCTAAATGTACGCCGTCGGCGCCGATGGTTTTAGCCAATTGAATATCATCATTGATGATTAACGGCGCCTGGTAATCATGACAAAGCGAAAGCAGCAGAGCGGCTGATTGCTCGGCATCGATGGCTTGCTTATCCCGGTATTGTATAACCTTAGCGCCGCCTTTTAAGGCGGCTTCGACTTCGCTGATAAGGGCCGCGATGCTTTTGCCTTCTGCTTGGGTAATGGCGTAGAGTCCTTTTTTAGGAAATTTCATGATTGTTCCATCCAAAACAAACGATTGGGGTTGTGTTGTCCTTGTCCGGGTTGGTAAGCATCCTGTAATGCATTCCAGGTGAATTCCTGGGCTTCCAGAATGGCGGTGAACGGATCCAGGTCGTGAGCGAGCAGGGCGGCGATTGCGCTGGCTAAAGTGCAGCCTGAGCCATGATATTGATGCGGCAACCGTTGATAGGTGAAGGTTTCTTGTTTGTTTTCGGGCATGTACAAGCGGTTAACGACCTGTTCTGTTTGTTCGTCGGCGCCGGTAATTAATACGTAATCGGTATGTTTTTGTAGCCATTCCCCACATTGGTCGATGCTCTGTTGTTGCGCCAGTTTTATGGCTTCGGAACTGTTCGGGGTGATAATGGTAGACAGCGGCAAAAGCTGCTCAACAATCGTGTTAATCAAAGATTCATTCGCCATGTTTTTACCGCCGCCGGCCGCCAGCACTGGGTCAAATACGACTGGAATATGTGGAGCCTGAGTCAGTATTTCATGGATTGCTAAAATGATTTCGACATCGCCGATCAAACCGATTTTTATCGCTGAAAATTCAAAGTCCGCAAACAAGGTTTCGGCTTGCCGACGAATATTATCGGCTTGTTGCGGAATCAATTTTTTCACATTATAACTGTCTTGCTCTGTTAAAGAAGTAATAATGCTGCAACAGTGGCATTGATGGCTGTTGAGGGTTTCAATATCGGCTTGTATGCCGGCGCCGCCGCTGGGGTCGTGGCCGGAAAAGCATAAAACGTTTGGGGTTTGGTTCACGGTGATTTCTTATTTTGTGACTGGATGTCGGGTTGCTTTAGGTTTGTAGGGCTGGGAGGGTGGGCGAAGCAAAGCGGTGGTAAAAGTATAGGGAAACAGCTTTACCTAGCTTTGTAGCTGTAGCGCAATTAATTGTGCTTGGGTGCTTATTACCTACAAAGCTGAGTTTAGGTCTACAAAATTACTCAAAAACTTCATCGATGCACGTTGCTGTTAGAATTCGCTCCAGCCAAAGATCCAATTGCTTTACATTAGCGGTATTAATTTTTTCAACCCATTGCTCTGACAAAACACCAAATTTTAAGGTGAGTAATTTGGATAAAGTCTGTGCTTTGCCTTTGGTTTCTCCCCGGATTTCGCCACGCGCTTCACCGAGTTCTTCATATTCTTTAAACCATTGTGACATACGTTGTGATAACATCGTTTTAATCTCCAATAAATCGTTAATTTCTGATTTTAGGGTTTGATTTCTGGATGTCGCCAATAAAACCCGTTTAATCCATAAGCTGAAATGCCGCCTGGTGCGAGATTGCTCCGGTTCCTGTAGCCATTCTATCAAATTTGTAACCACTGCTAAAATATCGTCGATGCTCTTGGCGTTTTCCAGTCGAAATATCGCGGCGACCAGGTTCTTCAGAGGTTCAAGTTGTTTGTTGTTATATGCTCCCTCGTCAAGAATCAGGTATTTCAAAGAGGGTAAATATTGTTCCAGGCCGCCTGGAATTGAAATAATTAAATCTTTTAATTCTGTTGCGGCATACCAGCGTTTTTCGCCGTTGTATAAAACGACAGGGAAGACTGGGGGCAGTTGTCTATTCTCGCTCAATTGTTTGGTTTTGATTAAATCCTGATACAGTAAACCAATATAGGTCATTAATCGAACCGCCATAAACGGATCAACAGTTGATTGAAACTCGATTAACAAATAAACGTAGACCCACTCTTCCCGGTAGCGCACCCGCCAGATCACGTCGTCTTCGCGGCTGCGTAAGTCATCGCTGATGAAACTGCCGGACACTTTCTCCAGTGTTTTAAAATCCAGATGTTTAACCCAGTCTTGATCAACAAAACCTTCTAACAAATCAATAATTAGATCAGGTTCTGAAAACAGTAATTTATAGGAGTAATCATGAGAGTTTTTCATTCCGGAGCTAAAAATACAAAGATTGCCAATGTGGATAAGTAGATAAACATAGCAATATCAGAAAACAGCAGCAATTTGCCCCTGAATTTTTTCAGCCATTTCCCGACGGTTTTCCGCATCCCGCACCGGACGGCCGACGACAATATAGTCCGCGCCGTTTTGAAAGGCTTGCTCAACACTGACTACACGCTTTTGATCATCGTCTTCCCGATTGTCTACCGGTCTGATGCCCGGTGTAATCACCAATAAACGGTTGTCCAATTCGCTGCGGATCATTTCGACTTCTAAACCGGATGAAACAATGCCGTCGCAGCCGATTTCAAGGGCGCGTTTGGCGCGGGATAAAACCAGATCGCGGACATCGCATTGAAAGCCCAAGTCATCCAGATCGCCTCTGTCCAGACTGGTCAGCGCAGTAACCGCTAATACTTTTAAATCACCTTTATTGGCGGCGGCCGCTTCCATAATGGCATCGTTGCCGTGAATGGTGGCCAAGTCAACGCCTTTAGAACTCAGGGCTTTAATAGCGCGGCCGACAGTAGCGGAAATATCAAAGAATTTCAGGTCGACAAAGACTTTTTTGTTACGCGCTTTCAGCCATTCGATAAAGCCGAAATAATCGCCGGACATAAATAATTCCATACCGACTTTATAAAAAATAACCGCATCGCCCAGCTCTTCAACCATGGCTTGAGCCTCGGCAATGCTGGGAACATCCAACGCAACAATCAAGCGTTCGCGGGAAGGGATGGGCTTATTGGAAATAAAGGATTGACTCATAATGTTTCAAAAATTGGCAAAATTGAAATGCATAAACCCATGGAACGGGTTTGATGTAATGGGCTAAGGACTGAGGATGAAATAAAACCCGAAACTAGCGTAGGATTTTTGTTCAGATTCAAGGCGTGGAAATAGGCGCATAGTAAGCTATGTAACTATTTCCACAACGTAGAAGCTGGACAAAAATACAAGTTAGTTTCGGGTTTTATAAAATCTTCAGTCCTTATTATAAGCGATAATGCTACAAGTGGTCATGGCCTGTACTGATAATACATGACAGATTAAGCGCACGGATTAGACAATGATAGAATACATCTTTATGAGGGAAATCAGGGTATGATTACAACACTTTTACAAATGGCGATTATTGTTGCTTGCGGAGCTGCTTGGCGCGGCATAAAACCGGGCGGCCTGGATGCTGATTCCACCCGCCAAGTGTTGACAACGGTTGTTTATTATTTATTTCTTCCGGCGATGGTGATCGAGGTGTTGTGGTCGGCGCAAATTGGTTTGAAATCCCTCGAATATACCATTTTAGGAATCGCCTCCGTTATGATCGGTATCCTGTTGAGTTGGACGGTTTGCCGTTTATTGCCCTTAAGCGCCGGACAAAAAGGCGCCATTATTCTTTCCGCCTCTTTTGCCAATGTGACCTATTTGGGCTTGCCTGTGTTGGAACAAACCTATGGCGCCTGGGCGCGGTCGGTGGCGATACAACTGGATTTCTTCGCCGTCGGGCCGGTGTTATTTACCGTTGGTATAGCGATAGCGCGGCATTACGGGCATGATGAAAAGGGTAAAAGATTTTTCCTGGCTTTTTTAAACACGCCGCCGTTTTGGGCGGCTTTTTTGGCGGTGTTGTTAAATATTGTTGATTGCCCTCAGCCTGTTTGGTTAATGGGGGTGTTCAAAAAACTATCATCGGCGGTGATTCCGGTGATGTTGTTTTCATTAGGATTGGCATTGAGTTGGACGGCATTAAGATGGCGTAACGTCCCCTATATTTTACCGGTGATTATCATCAAACTGGGCTTGATACCACTGGGCATTTATTATTTATTGCCTTATTTGAGTTTGCCGACGCAATATAAGTCGGCAGCCGCTTTGGATTTAGCCATGCCGAGCATGGTCCTGGGCATTGTGTTTTGCGACCGCTATCGTTTGGACAGTGGTTTATACGCAATGGCGGTGACAGTGACCACCTTGCTGAGCATGCTCAGTTTACCTTTTTGGTATGACAAATTATGAATCAGATAGCAGAAATTTTTTCACAAGGGGCGGAAGTGGTCAGCGGCGCGACTGTAGACAGCAACGCCGCCTGGTTATCGCAGCATTTAATAGACTTGGGCTTTGAGGTTAAAAGACATACCGCGGTCGGCGATAATCTGGCCGATTTAAAACAATTGTTGTTGGAAATCGCTGAACGCGCCGACTGTTGCATTTGCACCGGCGGATTGGGGCCAACGGTAGATGACTTAACCGCCTTGGCGGTTTCGGAAGCATTTAATCTGCCCTTAGCGCTGGATGAGATTGCATTACAGCAAATGGCCGCTTATTTTGCATGCCGCCATCGCGAAATGGCTGATTCCAACCGTAAACAAGCGTTATTGCCGGATGGTTCGATACGCATTGACAATGATACCGGCACCGCGCCGGGCTTTGCCTTAAAATATCAGCGTTGTTGGTTTGTTTTTTTACCGGGCGTACCATCGGAAATGAAGCAAATGTTTCAACAACGGGTTAAGCTTGATTTAGCCGCGAAATTTGCCTTAACGCCGCCGCGAAGGGTGATTTTACGCACGACTCAAATCGGCGAGGCGGATATTCAGCAGCGATTAGCTGAATTGACCTTGCCGGAAACCATTGAGCTAGGGTTTTGTACCGGCGTAGGCGAGGTAGAAACCAAGTTGGCGTTTTCGCCGGAAATGCCTATGGCGCTGCAAGATCAATGGGTTACTCAAGTGAATGATTGTTTAGGAGACTATGTTTTTTCCATTAACGATGCATCCGAGCCGCAAAATGGCCTTTATGCCGTGGTGAGTGAATTAATGCGGCAAAAGGGCTTGACCTTGGCGATGCAGGAAACCGCCAGTCAAGGCTTAATCGCGGCGCGCTTAATCGGCCAACCCTGGTTATTATCGACCAGCTTTCATTGTTCCATAAAACGCACCTTGGCCGGTTTACAGATCGAGCAATGGGATAATGATATGACGTTGATGGGCAAGACGATAGCCAAAGCGATTAAACAACAAGAACAAAGCGACCTGATCTTAGTGCAACTCTACAGCGGCGCCAGCGCCGAGTTTGAAGACCAGACCCAATCGATAAGCCTTTATAATACCTTGTTAACGCCGGAAGGATGTTATCAACGCCAACATACCGTAGCCGGCCAGCAAAAACGCAAACAGAATCAAGCTGCGGTATTGACGATTGATTTGTTGCGGCGATATTTGCAAGAAAAAACCCTCTAATTTCTTTTCTATACACTGACTTTTCTATCCATGCCATTAATACGCTTGAATAATGTTTCTATTGCCTACGGAACCCACTCCTTATTAGACCACTCTGATTTTCAATTGGACCCCGGTGAGCGGGTCGGGTTGTTGGGGCGTAACGGCGAGGGTAAATCGACCTTAATGAAAATCATGGCCGGACACGTTAAACCCGATGATGGTGAAATTTGGCGGCAGCCGGAATTGAAAATAGCCTGGCTGGAACAGGCGCCCGAATTGAATGATAGTGACAGTATTTATGACGCGGTTGCCGGTGGTTTGGGTGATTTAGGGCGTTTGATTGTGCAATATCATGAATTATCGCACCGCATGGAGGGTAGCGAGCAGGATTTGAAAACGATGGGCGATTTGCAACATCAATTGGAAGCGGATAATGGTTGGCATTTTCAGCAACGCGTAGAATCGGTGTTAAGTCGTTTGCAATTACCCGCCGAAGTGAAAGTCAGCAGCCTTTCCGGCGGTTGGAAAAGACGGGTGGCTTTGGCGAAAGCCTTGGTGATCGAACCGGATGTGTTATTGTTAGACGAGCCGACCAACCATCTGGATTTTGAATCCATCAGCTGGCTGGAAGAACAAGTGGCGGCGTTTTCCGGCGCAGTATTATTTGTGACCCATGACCGTACCTTTTTGCAAAGATTAGCCACCCGCATTGTGGATCTGGATCGCGGTCAATTAGTTTCCTGGCCGGGCTTGTATGATGATTATTGTCGCCGCAAAGCAGCCGCCCTGGAAGAAGAGGCCAATCAAAACGCAGAATTCGATAAAAAACTGGCCAAAGAAGAAGTCTGGATACGGCAAGGTATTAAAGCGCGTAGAACCCGCAACGAAGGAAGAGTGAGGGCGTTAAAAAAATTACGTGCGGAAAGATCTGAAAGGCGCAATTTACAAGGTAATTCCCGTTTGTCCTTAGCGCAGGGCGAAAGCTCCGGTAAAAAAGTCATTGAGGTGAAAAACGTCAGTTTTCACTATGGCGATAAGGTCATTATTGATCAGTTCTCCACCTTGATCCAGCGTGGCGACAAGATCGGTTTGATCGGCCCTAATGGCGCTGGAAAATCCACCTTATTGAAATTATTATTGAAGCAAATCGAACCGGACATCGGCTCGGTGCAGCAGGGCACTAAGTTGCAAGTGGCTTATTTCGATCAACTGCGCGAACAATTAGATCCTGAAATGACAGTGGTGGATAGCGTAGCCAATGGCAGTGACTTTGTGGAAATAGCCGGTAATCGTCGGCATGTGATGTCTTATCTGGCGGACTTTTTGTTTGCCCCGGCCAGAGCCAGGTCGCCGGTAAAAAGCTTATCCGGCGGTGAAAAGAATCGTTTGTTATTGGCGAGATTGTTTACCAAACCGGCGAATTTATTGATTATGGATGAACCGACCAATGACCTGGATCTGGAAACGCTGGAAATTTTGGAAGACAAATTAGTCAATTATGACGGCACTTTGTTATTAGTCAGTCATGACCGGACTTTTTTGGATAATGTCGTGACCAGCGTATTGGTGTTTGAAGGGCAGGGGAAGGTTAACGAATATGTCGGCGGTTATGCTGATTGGCTGAAAATGGCTCAGGCGCAACAAAAGCGAGAGGCGGAGGCAAGCAAATCACAGGCGGAAACAAAACAACAAGACAAGCCCAAATCCAAACCAGCCAAAAAATTAGGCTATAAACAGCAACGCGAATTTGAACAATTACCGGATTTAATTGACGCATTGGAAACCCGACAAACGGACATGAATGCCCAAATCAATGATCCGGAATTTTATAAAAAAGAACAGGCAATCATTAACGAGACTCTGGCGGATCTGGAAAAACTGAACGAGGATTTGGAACAAGCCTATCAGCGTTGGGATGAGTTGGATGGGATGCAGGGGTAATTTTTTGTCTGGGCTCAGACTTCGTGCAGTCTCGAATGCGATTATAAATCCAACATCTCAATCAGCTGATGTGCCCCGACAAGATAAGCCAGCTCACTGGCATTCTTGACATTGAGTTTTTTGAAAACCCGGGAGCGCGCATTCGCTGCAGAACTTGCGGTCAGGTTTTCGTTCTCCATTTGTTTAAAATAATTAGGGTCAGGTACGAAATAATTAGGGTCAGGTACGTATTAAAAAGTATTCTTTTTCTTACGAAAAAGGATGCTGAGCTTTTTTTGTAGCTAACCCCGGTTATCCAAATAGGAGAAAATGGGAGATGGTTTGGTTTAAATCAAGTTGCCCTGCCCCATGAATGCGCTAATGCCTAATAAATATGAGGCTTGGAATGAATCGGATCGTTTTGTTGGTATCAGTTGAATATGGAGAAATTGACGTGAGGCCTATTTATTTAAAATCAGTACATCATTGAGATAATGTTGAAAATTTGAGTCGTAGGTGACTACCTGCAAATTTTCATACCGCGCTTGAGCAATCAGCAAGCGGTCAAAAGGATCTTTATGATAATCAGGTAAATCCAAAATAGCCTGAGAATGATAAGGCGTAATATGTAACCATTGAAATCTGTAATGGTCAAGTAAAACCGGACAGAAACTTAAGCTACATTTTGGTAGAAATTATGTTCAAACTGCTTAGGCGATAAATTGCCTAGTTTTGAATGAGATCGTCTACCATTATAAAAAGCTAAATAATCAATAATGCTAAGTTTTGCCTCCTCTCGGGTTTTGAATTTCTCGTAATTGAGTTGTTCATATTTTAGGCTCCTAAAAAACCGTTCTGTGGGCGCATTATCCCAACAGTTGCCTTTACGGCTCATACTTTGGTCCATTTGCATGATATCCAAATGCTGTCGGTATTCTTGGCTATATATGGCCATTTCTGTCTCCTAAAATTAAATTTTATAGGCGACAGATATGTTGACATAGGGGGTTTGTAAGAGGAGGTCTAATGCCTCTAGCCCTGATGGAATCCGCGCATTCCTCACCTAATCAGACTCACGGCCTCAATGGGCCCTAGACCCCAGCAGGTTCTTAGGAATGCAGGTGTTACCTTTTATGCCATCACTTAAAATTTTATCTACGCAACTCGTTGCTAACGCTTTCTTAGCTATTGTGTTTGTTTTACCATCGTTCTTTTCTCTTTCTTTTGTGTCGGATTTGGGCCTGTCAAG
>SPJK01076473.1_pt1 | contig 10442 bp, 9 predicted proteins | sample 3741771 | NCBI WGS metagenome assembly SPJK01 (sample SAMN10925997, study PRJNA522277) | cold seep metagenome | isolation source: Elba SIP-enriched marine methane seep metagenome, extraction at timepoint T2 | place: Italy: coast of Elba, Mediterranean Sea
ATCCAGACTGGATGCGAAGGCAATCATGCCGTAACGAGAAACGCGCCCATAGGTCGGTTTTAAACCGGTAATGCCGCATAATGAGGAAGGTTGGCGTATCGAGCCGCCGGTATCGGTGCCGGTCGCTGCAGGCACTAAGCGCGCCGCGACCGCCGCCGCCGAGCCGCCGGATGAACCGCCCGGCACGCAATCCACATTCCATGGGTTTCTAACCGCGCCGTAAAAGCTGGTTTCATTGGATGAACCCATGGCGAATTCATCCATATTCAATTTACCCGGCATCACTGCGCCGTTTTGCTTAAATTTTTCAACCACCGTGGCGTCATAAGGCGATTCGAAATTATCCAGCATTTTGGAGCCGCAACTGGTTTTGATGCCGCGAGTGCAAAAAATATCTTTTTGCCCGATTGGAATACCGGTTAATAAGGGCGCATCGCCTGCAGCCAAGGCTTTATCGGCTGCCCCCGCCTGCGCCAGAGCATGTTCGTCAGCCACACTGACAAAAGCATTAAGCTCTTGGTGTTGTTGAATTCTATCTAAAAAATGTCGGGTTAATTCAACGCTGGAGTATTGCTTGTTTCGCAAATCCCGCGCTATCTCGGCAATGGTTTTATTATGCATTTTTATGATTAATCAATTACTTTGGGTACCAGGTACAGTCCATTTTCAACTTGCGGCGCACAGGCCTGAAAATGTTCGCGTTGATTGGTTTCAGCAACCTCATCGGCTCTCAGCCGCTGCGTCTGATCCATTGGATGAGCCATCGGCTGAACGGCGCCGGTATCCAGTTCATCCATGCTTGTCATCAGATCGAGAATATTGGACAAGTCTTTGGCGTAATCGCCGATGTCCTGTTGGTCTATGCCCAGCCGCGCCAGGTATGCAATTTTTTTGACGTCATCCGCCGTTAACGACATGTTACACTCCAAATTTTGATGATTACGGCATTATAATACTTTATATCTTGCTCAATTACCTAGTTGATTGATAAAGTAGTATAATTTTTAGTTTGTTAAGGATACCAGGAAAGATGTTCAAAAGAGTCCGCGGTCTTTTTTCTAATGATTTGTCGATTGATTTAGGAACAGCCAACACTTTGATTTATATTCCGGGCCAGGGAATTGTTTTGAACGAGCCTTCGGTCGTCGCCATTAAAGAAGATAGAATTCGCGGCGTTAAAGCAATTGCAGCAGTCGGCAATGATGCTAAAAGCATGTTGGGCCGCACCCCCGGAAATATTACTGCGATCAGGCCTTTGAAGGACGGAGTGATTGCCGATTTTGCGGTCACTGAACGCATGTTGCGCTTTTTCATTGAGAAAGTGCATGAAACCAAAATGCTCAGACCCAGCCCGCGAATTTTGATTTGCGTGCCTTGCGGCTCAACGCAAGTGGAAAGACGGGCGATACGCGAATCGGCGGCAATGGCGGGCGCTCGCGAAGTCTATTTAATCGAAGAACCGATGTCTGCAGCCGTAGGAGCCGGTTTGCCGGTGGATGAAGCGCATGGCTCAATGGTTCTGGATATAGGCGGCGGCACTTCCGAAGTGGCGGTCATTTCTTTAAACGGCATCGTTTATTCGGCTTCCGTACGGATAGGCGGCGACCGTTTTGATGAAGCTATTATCAACTATGTGCGTCGTAATTACGGCACTCTGATCGGCGAAGCGACGGCGGAAAAAATTAAGCATGAAGTCGGCGCAGCGTATCCGGGGAATGAAGTGAGAGAAATCCAGATTACCGGTCGAAATTTAGCGGAAGGGGTTCCGCGCAGTTTTTCATTGAACAGCAATGAAATTCTCGAAGCCTTGCAGGAACCGTTGTCCGGCATTGTCGGCTCGGTCAAAGTGGCGTTGGAGCAAACCCCGCCGGAATTGGGCGCGGATGTAGCTGATCGCGGCATCGTGTTGACCGGCGGCGGCGCATTATTAAAAGATATTGATCGATTAATCGCCGAAGAAACCGGCTTGCCGGTGTATATCGCTGAAGATCCGCTGACTTGCGTCGCCAGAGGCGGCGGCATGGTGTTGGAAATGTTGGATGAAAAAGGCGTTTCGGCCTTTTCTTTGGAATAAAAGTTGATGCCACTATAATACCAAACGCTTCGTTGCATCCGAGGTTTTATAGTGGCATTTTCAGGTTTTTTACCTTACATTGACCGAGTTATTCTAAGCCTTTCTTTTTTTTAATAAATTGAAGCCTAATAAACCAAACCCTAATAATGCTAAGGAAGTTGGTTCAGGTATAGGGCCGACATCGACATCTGCTACCCCTCCAAACCGAATATTATCGATCGCAAAGCCAGCGGGTTCATTTGAAATCAAGTCTAGAAAAACACCTGCAATAGATGCAGTATTATCATCAGTGACTAATCCTAAAAATTCAATTCCCAATATTGAATTAGAGACTGAACCAATCAATGACCCGTCACGAGCAAATGCAGTGATAGCCGTTGATCCAATACCATCAAAAAAACCAGCATCAAATCCTACGCCAAATTGATCTGAGCTAAAAAGAACGGCTATTGGTCCATTAAATGTTGGTGTACCTGATAGCACAGGGCTGGTTGGGTTGGAGCCATCTGTTGTTATAAATGTATTTGGCGAACTTGGGTCTAACGATAAAGGGTTGGTGGGTGAACCAGAAACACATGCTGTTGCAGCTGCTCCTGGACAATCGACACCTGGATTTGAGCTTAATGCCTGTCCGCTAAAATAGCCATCAAAGGTTACTGTCGGGTCGGTTGGGGCGCCACCATAGTCCGTAGGCGTATAGGTTGGGTTAACAGTATTTAAAGCAAATTCTGAAAAAGTAATAACTCCTGCGCCCGCATTAAAATTTGTTTCGTCTATTTGTATTATGCCTGCCTGTGAAGTTGAAGCAAGTAAGCTTAATATTAAAATTGATAATATTTTCATGAGAGTTCCCCCGTTCTAACAAACTTAGGTTGATTTTATAAAAATCAAAATATATCAAGCATTTTTTCTGCCAAACCCAATAAGCCATTGAAATTAAAGAAAAACCTTTATAAAAATATTTTATTTGCAAGCAATAGTGTAAAAAAAACCGACAATCAAGGATTGCTTTAATGTCAATTTCAGCGAGGGATTGATGAAAAACCGGAGTAATTTATAAAACAATACAAAGGGTTATAGATTATATTAAGAAAACATTAACAGTGTAAAAAATGTTGACATTTTTTCTTGTTTGCTAAACCTATTTTCTATGAAAAAGATATTTTGCATATATGTTTTTTTCATTACCCTTATAAAAACAACATGTTGGATTTTATTTTTTTGATTTTTCTATTGAAGTTAAAGTGTAAAAAAAATGATAATTTAAGGGGCTAGCCAATTAAGTTAGAAAATAGAAGCAAACTATGCGTAAAAGTTTCTGAATGAAAAAAGCCAATTTCAAGAAAGCCTCATCCGTGACCGCGCGAAGTATATTCTAAATTTACTCATAGAAAAATTCGAGTTATCAGAGGTTACCCTAAATTTAAAGGAGTAAAAACAATTTTTTATCATAATCTGGCGCTTGTTAAATGTTAAAACGTCCCCAAATCATAACATGCTGATTCATATCAGCCTCTCATTAAACCAAGTGTTAACCTTGATAAAGATAAAAAGTTAACTATCTTGTAAATACTTACCTTAACCCCGCGTTGTCGGTGTAACATCCAAATCAAAATGGGTGATTAATTTGTAGGTATAAAAAAAACCATTTTTTATATTTGTAGCGCCATGATTTTTTTACTTTGTTCGTCAACAGCTTATAAATGTCGTTGACATGGCAAAATTAATATTATTTTGGTTAACAGATAAGCAATAGCGCTAAAGTAATATTAATTTTTCATTTGGGGTAGAGCCATCAAACTTTTATTTGCCTCCGGGCCTTCGTTGAATACTCGCTTGCTGGCTGCTGTGTTGGTTTCAGTCATGTTCTTGGCGGCTGAGCATCGGGGCGATAGTTTGAATAATATCCGCTCGGCCTTATCAGTCTTAGTTTATCCTATTCAAGTCGCGGTCAGTTTTCCGGCGGATACGGTGGAGTATTTCCATACTACGGCTTTCACTAATTCTCAATTAAAAGCGGAAAATGAGCGTTTAAAAGTCGAGCAGTTGGAAAATAAAACCAAATTGCTAAAACTGGAATCACTTGAAAAAGAGAATATACGTTTACGCGCCTTGTTAGAAAATTCCTTTAAACTAGGCGCGCAAGTGTTGAATGCTGAATTATTAGCGGTGAACTTAGCGCCTTATGAACATATCGTTGTCGTCAACAAAGGCAATCGCTTCGGCGTCAATTCCCATCAGCCGGTTCTGGATGGGCACGGCATCGTCGGACAAGTGGTTAGAACCTTGCCTTTCAGTTCCGAAATAATGTTGATCACCGATCCCAATCACGCCATCCCGGTACAGGTCAATCGCAATGGTCTGAGAACCATCGCTATCGGCAGCGGTCGGATTAACCGTTTGAACTTGCCTTTTTTACCCAATAACGCCGACATTAAACCGGGTGATTTATTAGTCAGTTCCGGGCTGGGCGGAACTTTCCCGCAAGGTTATCCGGTCGCAGTAGTGGATGAATTTATCGTTCAGCCCAACAAACCGTTTGCGGACATTAAAGCAACGCCGAAAGCCAAACTGGATAGAAGTCGGGAACTGTTGATTGTTTGGAGTAATGAAACCCCGGTTCCATTGACCGAAGTGGATATGGGAGCGCAAACGGAGATCAATGATGCCGAACAATAATCAATCGTATCTAGTATATTATGGTTTAACCATCATTATCGCCATGGGGTTAAAGATTTTACCGTTGCCCGGAGCAGCTAACGCGTTTAATCCGGATTGGGTCTTGTTGGTGTTGATTTTTTGGAGTTTAGCGATCCCGGAACGCATCGGCGTGCTGAACGGATGGTTTATCGGTTTGTTAATTGATGTGTTAACCGGCCGGATGTTGGGGCAGAACGCTCTGGTCTATTCGGTTACCTGTTATTTCAGTATTAAATTTCATAAACGCATTCGGCAATATCCTACCCCACAGCAAAGTATTTTTATTTTTGTCAGCCTGTTGTTTGCCCAATTATTGATTTTTTGGATAGAAAACATGCAAGGCGGCAATCGCTTTCATTGGGGTTTTTGGCTGCAAACCTTTATCGGCGCCTTGTGTTGGCCCCTCATCAGTTTTTTACTGAGCTTTATTCGCATTCAAGGGCGCATTGTTTGATATATGTATGGCAAATACACGGTAAAAGACACTTTACAAGAAAACCGCATTTTTTTAAGCCGTATCGTCACTGCTTTTGTGTTTATCGTATTGTTGATGCTCGGCTTAATTGTTCGACTGGTTTATCTGCAAATTGTCGGCCATGAACACTACGCCACCATGGCCAAAGATAACCGCATCAAAGTGGTTCCTTTGCAACCCACTCGCGGTATTATCTATGACAGAAAGGGGCGGATTCTGGCCGAAAATTTGCCGTCATACAGTCTGGAGTTGATTCCCGAACAAGTTAAAGATCTGGAAGAGACTTTAGGCCGTTTGCAAAGTTTGTTGGGTATCAGCCCTGAACAAATTGAACAGTTTCATAAAGTCCGCAAGCGACAGAAGTCGTTCAGCAGCGCCCCGCTGTTACTGCGTTTAAGTGATGAAGAAGTAGCCAAATTCGCCGCCGTGCGGCCTTATTTTCCGGGCGTTGATATACACGCTCGATTAGTCAGACATTATCCTTATAAAGCATTGACCTCTCATGTCATCGGCTATGTCGGCCGCATCAATGAACAGGAATTAAAAATTTTGCCGGTTGAAGAATACCGGGGCACCCACCATGTCGGTAAAATCGGCGTGGAAAAAACTTATGAATCTCAATTGCACGGCAACACCGGTTATGCGGAAATAGAAACCAACGCTCAGGGACGTTCGGTTAATTCTGTGGATACTCATGACCCGATTCCGGGCGCTAATTTAACCTTGACGCTGGATATAGATTTACAGAAAACCGCTTATGACGCCTTGGAAGGATATAACGGTTCCGCAGTCGCTCTCTCGGTGCCCGACGGCGATGTCCTGGTAATGGCCAGTCGTCCCGGATTTGATCCGAATCCTTTTGTGTATGGCATCAGTCGTAAAGCTTATACAGCGCTGCAAACTTCCGATGATCAACCCTTGTTTCATCGCTCTTTGCGAGGTCAATATCCGCCGGGTTCGACAATGAAACCTTTTATCGGCTTGGCCGGACTGGAATACAAGGCAACCGATGCCGAACATAAATTATTCTGTCCGGGGTTTTATCAGCTACCCAATGTCAGCCACCGTTTCCGGGATTGGAAAAAATGGGGTCACGGCATGGTCAATTTAGATCAGGCGATTACTCAGTCATGTGATGTTTATTTCTATGACCTGGCGTTAACCTTGGGCATCAGCCGGATGCATGAGTTCTTATCAAAATTCGGTTTCGGGCAAAAAACCGGCATTGATTTGGTAGGCGAACTCGGCGGTTTATTGCCTTCCAAAGAATGGAAAAAACGCGTCAAGAAACAATCCTGGTATCACGGCGAGACCTTGATTACCGGCATCGGCCAAGGCTTTATGCAAGTGACGCCTCTGCAATTGGCCAGAGCCACCGCAACCTTGGCTAATCGCGGTGCTGTGATCACCCCGCTGTTGGTAAAACGCATCGTCGATCAACAGCAGGAAACAGTACAAACAGCCGACACGAGTGAAAAAATATCCCTTAAACAACATAATCTGGATGATGTATTCCGCGCCATGACGCACGTTGTTCACGGCGCGCGCGGAACCGCCCGACGGCTGGCGAAAGGCATTGATTATCAAATCGCCGGAAAAACCGGCACCGCGCAAGTATTCACCGTTAAACAAGAAGAAGAATATAATGAAGATGAAATTGCCGATAAACTAAAAGATCATGCTTTGTTTATGGCTTTTGCGCCAGCCCATAATCCCCAAATCGCGGTTGCCGTGATAGTGGAAAACGGCGGCCATGGCGGCTCGGTTGCGGCGCCGATTGCCGGTAAAATTATTCGACAATATTTACAATCGCTAAAGGTGGAAAATGAAACAGGAAACTCGTAGCGAACATTTTTCACCACCGTCTTTAATCGGCGCATTACTGCGTAAATTGCATATTGATATTCCCTTATTTGTTTCCCTGGCTTTGATATGCTTACTCAGCTTTTTGGTGTTATACAGCGCAGGCGGGCAAGAGACCGGGCTGTTGGTTCGCCAAGCGATGCGGATTGGAGTAGCCTTTGTTTTCATGACCTTATTGGCGCATGTTAATCCCAATCAATTTAAGCGGCATTCATTGCTGTTGTTTTCCATCGGCGTCATTTTATTGGTTGCGGTGTTATTGGTCGGCGACGTTGGAAAAGGCGCGCAACGCTGGTTGAATTTGGGTTTTTTCCGCTTTCAGCCTTCGGAAATGATCAAGATTACCGCGCCGATGATGATCGCCTGGTATTTATCGGAATATTCCCTGCCGCCCAAATTCAAGCAAATTTGTGTGGCGGCCATCCTAATTGTTGTTCCCACGGTGTTGATTGCTAAACAACCTGATTTAGGCACTTCCTTATTAGTCGCCAGCTCCGGGGCGGCAGTGTTGTTTTTCTCCGGTTTGTCATGGCGTTTAATTCTCGCTATTATTACCCTGTTGGCTTCGTTAACGCCGGTGTTATGGCATTTTATGCGCGATTATCAAAAAGGCCGGGTATTAACCTTTTTAAACCCCGAAGCAGATCCGATGGGGCGCGGTTATCATATTATTCAATCCAAAATCGCCATTGGTTCCGGAGGCATTAACGGTAAAGGCTGGTTGGGCAGCACCCAGGCCCAATTGGATTTTTTACCGGAAAGCTCCACGGATTTTATTTTTGCCGTCTTCGCTGAAGAATTCGGCTTATCCGGTTGTTTGGGCTTGTTGATTTTGTATTTGCTGATTATCAGCCGCTGTCTTTATATCGCGGTGCAGGCTCAAGATACTTATAGTCGTTTATTAGCGGGCAGTTTAACCTTTACCTTTTTTGTTTACGTTTTTGTCAATATCGGCATGGTTATCGGCATTTTGCCGGTAGTCGGCGTTCCGTTACCGCTGATGAGTTACGGCGGCACCTCAATGGTGACCTTGATGGCTGGTTTCGGTATTTTGATGTCGATTCATACTCACCGTAAATTTTTACCCACCTAAAACCTGATGAAAAAAATACATTTTCCGACTTTTATTTTAATCGTTTTTGTTTCCTTGTTTTCCGTCAACGCACATAGCGCCGTCAAGAAAACCGCCTTATACAACAACTTTATCGACAAAATGGTCAAACAACACCAATTCGATAAAGCTGAATTGGATAAGTTGTTTAAATCGGTGGCTGTTAAACAAAGCATTTTAAAAGCGATTTCCAGACCAGCGGAAGGCATGCCCTGGCATAAATACCGGAAAATTTTTATTCGCGACAAACGCATTGCCGGTGGCGTTAAATTTTGGAAAGACAATCAGGCGACGCTGGAAGCAGTCGAAAAACAATACGGAGTGCCGCCGGAAATCGTCACCGCCATTATCGGAGTGGAAACGCTGTATGGTAAGCATACCGGCAATTATCGAGTTATCGACGCGCTCTCCACATTGGGCTTTGCCTATCCGAAACGCAGCAAGTTTTTCCTGAAAGAGCTGGAGCAATTCTTGTTGCTATGTCGAGAGGAAAAAATGAACCCTCTGAAACCTTTAGGTTCTTATGCCGGGGCGATGGGGCGGCCGCAGTTTATGCCCAGCAGTTATCGAGCCTATGCGGCAGATTTTGAACAAGATAAGAAACGCGATATTTGGGCGAACAATGCAGATGTAATCGCCAGCGTGGCGAATTATTTTGCCGTGCATCGTTGGAAGAAAGATCAGCCCGTGGCCTTTCAGGTTTCTAGCGACAAAAAAGACTACGGCAAACTCATTAAAAAAGGCTTGAAACCCGATACCACCGTCCAGCAACTGGAAAAGGCCGGGATTAAAATTGAAGCGTCGCTGGCTAAAAATGAACCAATCAAGTTATTCAAATTCAAACAGAAAAAGCATGATGATTTATGGATAGGGTTGCATAATTTTTATGTCATCACCCGCTATAATCATAGTCAACTCTATGCGCTGGCCGTTTATCAATTGAGTCAGGCGATTCTTGAACAAAAACAAAGCAATGAGAAAAACTAAGCTGATTATTGCCCTTCTGATGTTGGCGGGCTGTTCATCCGACCCTGTTACCGACAGCGCTCCTGAAACTGTGCCGATTGATGTGCATGCGGTGCCGGATGCCGTACCCCGCCATGAAAAACGCACCCGCGCCGGTAATCCCGGCACTTATGAAGTGTTGGGCAAACAATATACAGTACTGGCCGATAGCGTCGGCTATCGTGAAACCGGCATGGCCTCCTGGTATGGAGTGAAATTTCATGGCCGAAATACTTCCAACGGCGAAGTCTATGATATGTACGCCATGACCGCCGCCCATAAAACATTGCCGATTCCCAGTTATGTGCGAGTGACCAATCTGGATAATCAACGTAGCGTTGTGGTTCGCATCAACGACAGAGGGCCGTTTCATGAAGGCCGAATTATCGATTTATCTTATACTGCGGCAGTGAAATTGGGCATACAACAAAAAGGCACAGGACGGGTGGAAGTGGTGGCGCTGGAAGCCGGAACTGAGTCGGCAAGCTCATCTACGGACGAGCAATTGTATCTGCAAATCGGCGCTTTTTTAAATCAGAACAACGCTCGGCAATTGCAACAAAGATTGCTGATCTTAGCCGATGCGCGAAGCCGATTGAAAGAGCATCGCGCTAACAACAAAACTATTTACAAGGTTCAAATCGGGCCATTGAGCACCACTGAAAAAGCTGATGAAATAAGTCATCGCTTAAACGCTTTGGGGTTAGGCGGCAGTCATATGGTCGTGGATGATTAATCTTGTTAATTCTCATCCTATTAGGTTTGGCTGGTTTTTTGCGCTTCAAAAATAAGTAATTTAGTTGTTGGCTAGCATCTTAAACTGAAAACTCAATTGTTCAGGGGTGAGCCCTTATCCGCTCACTCCCTGCTTTCGCCAACGAATCTTGTCGTCATCTCAGCTTTAACTGACGCCTGCCGCCTATTTCCATTCCAATAATTTCCATTGATGAATATTTTGCCCGGCGTCTAAATCGCTTTTTTGCACATCCATCACGCCGTCGCCGTTTTCATCAATCAAATAATAAGCAGGACCCGCATCAGGAATGATCTTCACCATATAGAGCTGTCCGTTGTTGCGGTATTCCTGAATAGTCTTTTTACCCTTGCGGATAATGGTAATATCCGGCTCCAGAACTTCACCGTCTTGTACCGGCATGGGCAGATCCGGCGGTTCCGGAACAGGCGCTAATTCGGATTGAGCAAAACTGAAAGCG
>SPJK01071501.1_pt1 | contig 10439 bp, 6 predicted proteins | sample 3741771 | NCBI WGS metagenome assembly SPJK01 (sample SAMN10925997, study PRJNA522277) | cold seep metagenome | isolation source: Elba SIP-enriched marine methane seep metagenome, extraction at timepoint T2 | place: Italy: coast of Elba, Mediterranean Sea
CTGCCAACTGCCAACTGCCAACTGTAGAATACAAGTCTCGAAAAATACTTCATTGAAAAGAAGCCTCTAATCAGTATTGGCCTCCGCATCCACGGGCGGGCAAATGCAGCGCTCTTGAAGGACAGCGAAATTCTTGTAGAATAACTCTATAGGTTCGCGGTAAAAATTGAAAATCACTTGCCAATCATCGGGGCGCTCCATTTCTCCGCTTACTAGTCGCTGCTGCGCTTGTTCGGTGGTCCACCTTAGGTCGTCCAAGTACACATAATTCATATAGAGCACCTTTGCGTCAGCATGTCCAATGTTGGCGAACTTGCTACTACTTTTGGCCATTTCATAGGCAAAGGTGTAGACTGCGGGCGGGTTGATGCCATGAAACCCTTCCGATGAAAACATCTCATCGAATTTCCCAATTTTAGTCAAGCTGTCGAGCAAATCTAGCGAACGCGGGTAGTACTTCCGGTAATAGGTAAGGTTGTGATAGTTCTGCTCGAGCTCCTCACACATGAGCTCAAGGGCTTCCTGTGTTTCTTGCTCTGTTAGTCTTTTATTATTCCAATCTGTAGCCAAATTTCCAAGGAAGATGGCGACGACAATTAGAATGAATTCTGCCAAGAAGATTCTCAGCGAGAAGTTCTTAAATAGTCGATGTAATACATTGCGTAGCATAGTTGGTGCGATGGTGAATGTTCACCTTAAAGTTATCCTACAAATTTGAATTCTCCTAAACGGGCTGTTGCCCGATGGAGCAGATTCCCTACTGCTTTATAACCCGATGCACCTCCAATAAATTCCCTTGCCCATCCTGCACCTCCAAAAAGTAGATGCCGGCGGGTAGCGCAGATACATCAAGCGTTTGCACACTATCTCTAGTCGAGGTCAGCGGCTGTAGATGCCGACCCATTGGATCCACCAATTCCAGTTGATAATGCTGCAAGTCTCCTTCGATCGTTAGTACGTCCCGCACGGGATTCGGGAAGAGCTTTAGTCTGTTCTCATCAGCAGAGATATCCTCGTCCACCGAGGTCACGTTCGGATTAAAGAAGCCGAAGTCGACCGTATTATTTCCGCTGGCATCATAATTGAAATAGCAGTTAAACGGATCGCCATCGTCGAGGGGTTCGCCGTCGGGTGTAAGCGTGACTATGCCCGACATGATATCCGAGAAGGGGTTGCCAAAACCATTGTTGTCGAAATCCACATCGTTGTTGGCATCGGCTACAAAATTTGTAGTCGATTGAAAGCCCTCCAGGGGTTCACCTGGTCCCCAATTGTCGACCTGCCAAACAAAGACGATATAGGGGCCGGGTTCTAAGCCGGAGAAGCTGTAGTAGCCTTCCTCATCCGTAAGCTGTACACCTCTGAAACCTTGCCAGTCCGGAATGTCATCACCATCTGAATCGGCCCACAGCACCAGTGATACGCCCGCAATACCCGGCTCATCGGGCTCATTGATGCCATTCTGATTCAAGTCGTTCCACACTCTGTTGCCGATGGACACGATGCCCGGTGCGACCTGTTGCGCACAATCCTCGTAACAATACGCCATGTCGTTGATCGCCAGGATCATTTCATCGCCTATCGCTTTGCCGATCTGCAGGAAGGTCAGGGCATTGTCGTGAAAATGATGAACAGCGTCCTGCGGAGAGGCCGACTGATCCAAATAGAAGGGCTTCGTCTCTACAAAACCGACGCGGCCGCCATAGAGAGCATCATCGCATCCCACTGTTTCCTGGGCGACCGACACGACAGTCTGCATGCTTTGCACCCAAAGGTCACCACTGAGAGTAAACCCACCATGCCCGGAACTGGCAATGACCACAGGAAGGTCCGGCGCATCCAGATCATTTCTCACATCATTAACCAAATGATGTAGATTGCTTTCGTATTCATTCAGGAAGCCGTCGCTGGCACCATCATTCCAGCCCTGGAACCAGGCAAATCCAGCGATTTCGAAATCAGTGATGCCGATCTCCGGAAACTCGGTGCCTAAGTTTTGTGTCACCTGTTGCACGGTCTGGATCATGTCGTTATAGTATTCGCCGCTTGTGCCTCCGGCAGAAGGCGGGCGGAAATCAACGGCCAGGTTTTTCCCTCCCCAAGCCGTTTTGATGATAAGTACCGGATCTTCGAAATAGGCATCGAGTTGATGCGCAAACACGAGCTCTGGGCCAATTAAGTTAGCATTGGCCCCTTGGCCAACGGTCACCTTACTTCTAATCGTATCGCCATTATTGGCAAAGTAGAGGGAGGCTCCGTCCAGCGTGGTCCAGTCACCAGGCGTTCCGATGGCGGACCAATTGCCATCTGCATCATTTTGAACGACATCCTCTAAACTGCCTGGGTCATTCTCCGCGTCATTGACGGTGCCATAGCCTTGCATGTTGGACTGGCCTGCGAGTACAAAGACCCGGACTTTACCGGCAGATTTTTCTTGTCGGGTCACAATGGGGACATAGCCGACTTCCATGCCGGCAGGCGGCTGCACAATGCCCCCAGGATCAAGCGTAGCAATTTGACCAATGGCTGGCGGCGCCAGGTAGTCATCCGTATGGCTCCAATTCGAGTGAATGAGCTCCACGCGTTCTTGCAAGGCCTCGCGTAGGTCCGCGGGCAAGTTGGCCTGGATGATGGCCGGTTGGTCCACAAAGCGATACCAGTAGTAGGTCAAGGTGCTACCATCGCCCATTTCGGCGTAGAAAGGCCCGGCCGAGGGCCCAGGGCTGTTCCAGGGGCCGTTGGGGTCTTGCCACTGGCAATCGGGCTCCAAGGGCGTCAGATAGGTGAGCTCTGGGCGAGGCGTCGATGGCACGACCGCATCCACTAGGTTGGTAGAAAGAGGGACCGCGTCTTCCGTCACTCGATGCCACTGGTTATCTGCTTCTAATTGGAAGTATTCCGGCATCAAAAAGCGACCATCTCTTTGGGTAACGGCATTGATGTCGTATTCATAGCCCATGATGTTAGTGGTCAGCTGCACATTGTCGATGTAGTCCAGTTCGATGTTATTGTCGAGGCCGCCACCAGCAATTTCGCCGGCCAGTGCGCCGCCATTATTAACGAAAGAAACATCGTAGGTACCATTCGCCGCAATTCCGGGCGCTACGGCGGCACCACCATCAAACCAGGCTTCCATCGCATTCCACAGCGCCGTTTGATCGTAGACCGAGACCTGGTTGAGGATCATCGAGTTGTCTTCGTTGCTCACCGGAAATTGCAATCGCTCTAGTTTGGCGTAGGGCGTGCCGTTGCCATCCTCCGAAATCAAGGCGGGCGACTGCGCGTGCTCTATGCCAAAATTTACATTAGGATCGGAAGGTCGGGTATCCAGAAACAGCCCTTCCAGAGAAGGGTCGTCCAGCACCGGTTCGGTCCAGAAGGTAGGCAGGAAAAAGGTGGCCGGCCCTTTGAAATTCGTCGCGTTGAGGAATAAGGTCCAGCATTGATTGCCGGTTTCTATGTCTTGGCCATTGGTTTGTGCCATGGGCTCGGTAAGCGGCAGCGGCAGATAGCCGTAACCGAGCATTTCTCCGTTTAAGCTTTGTGCCATATTCAATCCATCCGGCGCCCATAGGAGACGATTCGACAGCTGTGCCACACCGTATTTCCCACCCGGTGTACTCCAGTCCCGTTGGCCGTTGCCTAGTAGTCCCGTTCTACCTGCACCCGGTCCATTGGCCCAGGCATGGAAATTGAAAGACACGCCGCCCATAATGAACTTAGGTATTTTGGTGCCGAAGCGCGTATCGTGCCACCAGCCTAAACCGCCTTCGATCGTGGTGTAGAACTGCGCCGGCTCGGTCCCTGTACGCTGTGTCGTCAGCCAGCTACTGCCCAAGCCCATTTGGAAGTCGCCAGGCCCGGGATACTGCTGAAAGATCGGCCAGGCGGCGCTGTACATGGTGTAACCGGAACCAAAGCTTTGATCAGTGACATCTTCCGTGTTGATCCAAGTGAAGCCAGTACGGCTAGCGTTGACGACTTGTGCGTTGACCTGAAAGGAAAAGGTAAAAGCGAGGCCAAGGAAGAGGATGGTAGTAGATGGGCGTCGATTCATAATGGGACAGCTGATTGTTTTTGGAAAGATAGGGAGAAGTGTTTGACCTGGCACCTGGTACGTGGGGAGAACATTGTCGGCTGGCTTAAGTATTCAATAGTCCGGGAAACTTTGAATTTCCTTTCTCTATTCCTCTGGAGTGGTCATCATTTGCCCGAAAAATTGGCTTGATCAGGTGGTGTTTCGCGCTAGGTGTGCACCATGCCTTCGCCTCAACTAGCTCCCTTCCCCCGACGATAAACCTGTGCTGACCGCAGCGTCAGTATGTCGGGATCAAAGACCTTCGAAATGGAAGGACGATCAGTTTAGATAGAGGGCGCCGTGTGGTTAATGAGTACAAGCTTACTAAGGCGCTATCTTCTTCTTAATCGCCTTGGCAACTGGAGTTGGAATCTTATCCAGTGAGCCGAGTAAATAGGGCAATGCCTTTAGCTTAAAACCTTCGTATTCGCTGGGTACGACGGCATCAATCAAGTGGGGACCCGGATTGAGGAAGGCCTTTTCTAGTGCATCATTGAATGCTTCGGCAGTCGTCGTGCGTTCTGCGGGCATGCCCATTCCTTTGGCGATGGACACAAAGTCGATGGGCGGGTTCGAAATATCTAATTGGGCCTTGGCTTTTGGGCCGATCTTCGTAGTGGCGCCCACTCGTTCCAGTTCGATGTTGAGGATGGCATAGGAGCCATTATTGAAGATAACGGTAGTGACATCCAGCTGTTCGGCCACGATCGTCCACAATGCCTGGATGGTGTACATGGCGGCACCATCGCCGATTAAGGCCAAGACCGGTCGGCCCTTACCGGCTACTGCCGCACCGAGAGCAACCGGTATGCCTTGCCCAATAGCTCCGCCGGTAATGGTGAGCAAGTCGTGCCTGGGGGCGCCTGCGGTGAAACCGGGCAGTTTTATGCCAGACGTTTGTGACTCATCGGAAACGATGGCGTTTTCAGGAAGCAAGGCCGCTACTGCTTGTGCTACCTTCGCCGCATTGAGTTTTCCACTCGGGAGCTTAGGTCGTTTGGCGGCTTGCAGTGTAGGCTTGATAGCAGTAGCCCCGACGGCTGCCACTAAAGCCTGTATGCTAGCCAGCGCATCTTGATCTGGTTCAACGAGTTGATGCAATTGACATCCTTCCGGCACGAGGTAGCTTTTCTTTTCCGGGTAAGCAAAAAAGGAAACCGGCGCTTTAGCATCGATGAGGACCAAATGGTCGAATCCACTCAGCTGTACCGAAGCCATTTCTGCCAGGTAGGCCAGCCGTTCAACTGCGGGTAGTCCAGCCCCACGTTGCATACGCGTCGGGAACACCTCGGCGAGTAGTGATGCCTCCGTTTTCTCCGCAATCTTCGCTGCGGCCAGCAAACCCTCTTCTTGCAATACGCGTCGGCCCAATAAGATGACCGTTTTCTTGCCTGCGGTCGTTAATACTTCTGCGATCTCGTTCACAATGGATTCGGCAGCCGATTCCGGGCTCGGTGGCGCGAAATCATCGACCGCGGTACCCCCTTCCCCCCAGGATACATCCGCGGGTAGAATCAGGGTAGCTATCTGGCAGGGCGGGCTTTGCGCCACTTTTATGGCTTCTGCTGTATCGGAGCCGATTTTACTCGTTTCCTGTGTAGTACGCACCCACTTTGATACATTGCGCGCTACCGTTTCTATATCAGACTGGAGCGGGGAATCGTATTGTGTATGGTAGGTGGCATGATCGCCAATAATATTCACCATCGGCACAATGGCTTTCCGTGCATTGTGAAGATTAGCAAGGCCATTGCCCAATCCGCACCCCAAATGCAGTAAGGTAGCTGCCGGTTTTTCCGCCATCCTGGCGTAACCATCCGCAGCACCCGTTGCTACCCCTTCGAAAAGCGTCAAAACAGCCCGCATAGTCGAATCGTCGAGCGCTGCCACGAAATGCATTTCTGATGTGCCGGGATTGGTAAAGCAGGTATCTATGCCCGCATTTGTCAGCGTATCGATCAAGGCTTTGGCGCCATTACTGCTTTTCTTGCTCATAGGTTCTCTTTTCCAGTTGAATCTGATGATTTAAGATAGTGAACTGATGGCAACATTTCGCTTCGTGGCGGCTAAAGAGGTGTGGGGTGATAATTATTAACCACGGAGGGCACAAAGTACACGGAGGTTTATTATTAACCACGGAGGGCACAGAGCACGCGGAGCTGTTTTTAGAAGGCTCCATGAAATAATAAGTTATTCTCTGTGCCCCCTGTGTGCTCTGTGGTTAAAAAGGTAATCGTTGCGAAAGGCCTCTCCTGAAACTGCCGATGGTATGCCTAGAACTAGCCCCCTTCTCTCTTAACCCATCCTCTTATCCTTCCCCGACATTTATCGTCGGGGGAAGGGCTGGGGATGGGTTAAAACAAAGCACTTCTTACTATCGGCCTGTTTTTGAGTTGGCTGTAGGTCATCCCTCTAAACCCTTCCTGCCTGCGAAGCTAAATCATTTCGTGTCATGTATAATTTGCCACCGTCCCGCCGACTATGCTTCCTTCTTTTCACCTACTTGTCCCAGGAATTCGAGTTGTTTTTCAAAAACATCAGGGGGCTCACTAATGATGGATTCCATCGTTTGGTCAATATATTCCTTGAATTCTTTGGTAAAGCCGCCAGCAGGATTATTTAGCCACCACGCCCTGGTTCCGGGACATCTCATCCACCACTTAACACCTTCATTCCAAGCCCGCCATAACTCACCATCGACCTGGCCTCGCTTCCATTTTCTAAACCCTAACTCCAATTGAACAAATAGATAGTAGAGGTAGCTGGTGAATCTAAAATAATCTTTAGGAGTTGATTTAGAAGAGCCAGCTAACCCCCTTGCGATTATCTCGGATAATTCACTTTCTGTCGCTAATAATTTTACAAATTCGGCACGCTCCCTGGTAATCGCGTCCGTCGAATCTTTAATAGACTGAATACGGGATTGTCTTACTTGAATCCCTAAATGAATAAGGGAAATCACCACAGCTAGAGCAGCAATGATCTCAGGGGCAAAATATGTGCTAACAGATTCCATTTGAGCCAATTCGTGATGGTTCTCTGACAATTTTTGCGGATCAAAGCTTGCTAAAGTTTTGGCCAACACTCTCCGCCTGAGGCGGACGTTTATGGCTTGCATCTTAAGCAAGCCCACAAAAATTGTCAGAGAAGGTTCGTGATTTAGGTTACGGCCAATTAAGTTATAGAATATTGGCGTATCAACCACCTATTCTTCCTTCACCACAAGCTTCACCGTTTTTACTTGACCGGCAGCATGGATAGTCAGGACATACAGGCCGCCAGGAAGGTCCATGTCAATTTCTGTATCACCGGCCACCGCATAGGTTGCTAGCTGTTGGCCCTGAACGGAATGCAGCTCGACGGTTGCACGCGATGCAAGGCCGCTGATGTAGATGCGATTGGATGTAGGGTTGGGATACACCTGTACGTCCAACTGGTCGACAGCCTGAGTGGCCACCGGTTGACTCCAGGCTTCACCAACTTGATCGCCCCAGATGTATTCCACGAGATCGGGCTGATCGATCAATGGATTCCTGTTGCGCTGCCAATCGTAGATCACATTGTTGCGGTTCATTTCGAAGTCATCGGGCGGATCATTTCTATGCCAATCCAGGAGGGTTGCCAAATCACCCAGCTGCCCGACTACTTCTGGAAAACCATTCACGATCTCCAGGCCGTTATACCGGATGGTCATGTACAATACAGAGCGAGCAACATCTCCCCGTAAGCTGCCGAGGGTCCCGGCAGGGCCGGTATATTCGCCATAATGTTGATTGCTTCGGGTCGCATTTTCTTGTGCGTCGGCCGCCCGTAGCGCGTGGCCATCGGAGTTGCCATGACGGAGGGAGTCGGCCGATGTGGTCCAGAAGATGTTGATGCCATCGCCCACTTCGTCCTCCTCGATGCTCTGATAGCCGGCCCGTGATCGCGGGAAGGTATGCTCGCGATTCCACTTGCCGTTGTTGTCGGATGTCGTTTGAAAATCGAGCTTAGGGCGTCCTTCCTCGCTGTACACCAGCCACACCTGATTGCTATGCGCCGGATTCTGATCCGCTTCCAGTAGCATATCAATCACATCGGTATAGGTGTGCGCTCTGACCACACTCGGGTCGGCGATAATGTCCTGGATCGCTTGTCGCAGCTCATCATCCGCCAGGCCATCAAGGCTGTTATAGTAGCCAGCGGGCTGCGTACCTGTCACGATACCATAGGTAGGATCGGTAGGCACCCCAAATGCAGCCATCGTAAAATCATTATCTACTACCCGCACTTCCACATTGTCATTTATAGCCAAGAACTGCTCCGGAAGATCCACGAAGCGGACCACCGCTACTTCATCGCCTTCGTCCAGCTCGTCATCGACTAGTGTGATCGTCGTGTTGGTACTATTTTGCCCGGCGGCAATCGTCAAGGATGTCGTGCCGGTATAGTCGGCATTGTTAAACGAGAAGTCGCTTAAGCTGATGTCAAAATCGAAGTTCGCTGCTACGTTCTCCTCCGTGGTGAACACAATGTCAAAGCTTTCTCCCTCCCCGTATTGGCTTTGTTCGATGGCGATGGCGATACCGTTTTGATCCGTACCACTGCCATCGTTTAGCTGCCGCGGCGTGGGGGTGGCCGAGGTATAGCTGCCGTCATTATTCCGCTGAATGGAGTTGGTGTTGTTAGCGGAGCCTTCGTTGATCTGCTGAATGGAGCTGAAGTCAGGATGCGCGCTGAAGATGGCGATCATATCCACATCATCGGCATCTGAGGTGTCATAGATCAACACATCGATTAAGTTATCGATAGTGGCCAGTGTTTCATCTGGAAAGTCCTCCTCGCTAGCCTGATAAATGGCCACGGCATCCGCGCCGTTCTGGATCGTATTCTCCGGGATCAAAAACTGCGGCGTTGGGCTGACCGAGTTGCTCCCGATCAGCAGGAGTCCGTTGAGATCCGTCACGAATCCATCCAAATCCACGGTAAAGTAACTCGAATTGCCGCCATTTTCGGAGCCATTAAAAAAGACGACCACATAGCCGTCCAACGGAAAGTTCGGGCTATCGGACAAGAGCTCCAGGAACTCCATATTGTCGATGCCCGGTGTGTCACAGTCCAGTTCATTGATCACCACTTGGCCGATCGCAGCCGTACTCATCATCAGACCTACTACCCAAGTCAGTATATATTTCATCTGTTGGTTTTTTGCGAAGGTAAGGGGTTTGTGGGTTTAGGGGGGATTGGTAGGGTGGGGGAGTTGTGGCTTGTTGTGGCAACGACTTGTATACCTGTCGTTGGCCCGTTTAAGGACAATGAGTAGGTATGCTTTGTGTGTGCATTTTTTTAAATGGCTATTTCTTTCATTCTCCTGGCAATTGAATTACTCAGCTTATTCCGAAATTTGATTTCATTGCTAGTCATATCTCCTTCTTCTTTCGAAACCCGAAATGTAAAACCGTAAACTAATAAATCCCTGTATAAAAGAAATTTGGAAATTTTTTTCTTTTCTCCTTCTTCAATGCTAAACTCTTTTCTATATCCATGAAAAAAGGAGCTTAAAAACATATCGCTTATTTTTTCATGTCCTTCTTTTTCTGTCGAGTTTAATACGTAATATAATATTATGGAGATGTCATTTATATACCAAGACTTACAAGTCATTTCAAAATCAAATAAAATTATCTTTTCGCTACTCCCTTTTAAATAATAATTCTCATGATGAATGTCGTAGTGAACCAATCCATAATTTTCATCATTGATTTCATAAGAATTGAACTCTCTCATTAGGTGGTCATAGATTCCTGTTAAATCTCTTTCATCATGTGGCAAGTATTCGACGAATTTCCCTTTAGATATCTCATTCCAGTTTTTATAGTTATAGTTATTTTTTACTTCAAAAGCTTTACCTAAGCGATGTAACCTGCCGGTATGTCTCCCAAGGTTTTGAAAAAATGCTTTATTCCAATTTGATTTTTTAGCTTTTTTACCAATTATTCTTTCATAACAGACCACTGTATAATCATCTGCTTCATGGAATAAATTATTCTCTCTTGATTTTACAATTCTAACTACTTCAAATCCACTTTTGTTCAAATACTCTATCCACTTTAATTCGAGAATTAATTCACTAGTCAACTTATATTCCAATGGAGTGAATTGTAAAATATTATTTTCATTACCATAAATATAATTGATCTGAGATTTGATTAATTTCCATCCTGAATTCTCCAATTGATAAATTAGTATAGCTTCTCTTAATTCTTTATCCATATTCATTATATAGCGTGGAATCTGTTTTACTTAATTGCATGTAAATGCTTAATCAACGAATGGCATTTTAGCGTATATCCATACGCTGTACGATTGACGTTTTCACAAC
>SPJK01029795.1_pt1 | contig 10432 bp, 8 predicted proteins | sample 3741771 | NCBI WGS metagenome assembly SPJK01 (sample SAMN10925997, study PRJNA522277) | cold seep metagenome | isolation source: Elba SIP-enriched marine methane seep metagenome, extraction at timepoint T2 | place: Italy: coast of Elba, Mediterranean Sea
AACCTTACCCCATTTCGCGGATGATGACCTCATTGCTGATTGTTTTAATGAGTAGCTATTACAGACATTGAAACCAGTGACATAATGAGTTTACCTACCCAAAGCCTGTTGATAATTCTATGTTGTGTTGCCGGAGTGCTAGGACTTTGGTGGTACGAGATGATCGTAGATGTTGGTTGGGCAGGGTCTAGCTGGTTGACGACTAGTCATTGGTCGCCTTACGGGATTGTCGTGTTGGTTGTAGTAGCTTATTTGACGCCAATAGGACTCCGTTTTTCATTGCCATTGGGTAAGCTTCTGATGGCCGGAATCGAGCTTTATCTTACGTCCTTAGTCGCTTATTTTATCGCCCGAATTGTTTTGCTGAGCCTTTATACGAATGTGTACGGCTACCTGCATGTCGGAGGCTTGTTAGGCATTCTGATTGTGGTGATCTTCCTCACAGCTTTTAGCTATTGGAACATCACGCACCGTAGGCTGCAATCACAATCCAGTCGGCTCGTTTGGTATGTTTTAGCGGGTATTATACTATCCGTACCTTTAGCCTGGGTAACGGTATTCTGCTGGAATGGCTTTGGCTCGGGTAGGGGTATTCTCGACGCGATAAAGATGGGCTACCCGCAGGCTTGGTTGACCTTGTTACTTGGCTTGTCAAGTTGGATGGTCGCTAAGGAAAAGCAACTGGTAGGCAATACCCAAGCGAAGAACGTACTGGATGATATGAGTGATTTAAGGTGAGTTGCCGTGAATTCTTTCGGTTCATTCGGGATAAAATGTTACCCAAACTATACAACGATGGTCATGAAAATTACGCTTAGACAATTCTGTTTATTCCTAGCTGTAGGAATGGCTTTTTTTTCCTGTGGAAGAGGTGGAGAAAGTGCAGCGGATCAAGATGGATCATTGGCCGACCGATCAGTAGCAAGCGCGCGTGCTGATAGCTTACGAGAGGCATATGAAATATACTATGCTGCACTATTAGACACCCTGCCTGAAAACTGTCGGGCAGAACGCGGGAAAGTGTATCCTGCTGATCAGGCCCCTGCGGATACGGCATTTTTCGTCTTTCGGGAATCTATGCGTCGCGCTGTTGCAGAGAAAAACATCTTTGATTTATTGGCTGGAGTTGATGAGGATATCAAATTAGGCTTTGGGGGAGAAGGTGGTCTTAAGGACTTCATCGCCCTTTGGGAGTTGGATAGCCCGGAAGCGGTCTCTAGTTCACCTGTGTGGCCTGTTTTAGCCGATTTATTGGCGCAAGGCGGGACGTTTAATGATCGACACGAGTGGTTTGAAGCACCTTATGTGAGCTCTTGCTGGCCAGAGGGCTATGAACCAATGGACCATGGGCTGATCGCTGGAGCGGGGGTCAGGTTACGTGCCGATCCAGGTTTAAATACGCAAGTGGTCACGACCCTTTCGCATGATGTGGTTGTCTATATCGAACGAACAGCTGTTTTCGACGTCATCGGAGGAGAAGAGCACCCTTGGATTAAGGTGAAAACCCTCGATGGCAAGGAAGGCTTCGTATATGGGAAGTTTTATGCCACACCTATCGGTCAACGATTGATTTTCCAACCTAATGAGGAAGGGGAATGGAAAATGACCGCTATGCTAGCTGGCGACTAAATACATAGTAACGTATGAAATCTGGGATAATAAAGACTTTGAGTCTAGCTGTGTTATTCGCTCTTGTCTGGACTTGTAAGCAAGCGCCTACCGATACAGGAGAGCGCCCGGGTACAGGTATTATTACGCTGGACAGCTTGGTAAAACGCGTAGCTATCCCGAGTCAGTCCATGCCAAGTATTTACAATGCCAATGTGATTCTTCCGGAGAGTTATTACCTGGATTCTACTCCGCTTTTTTATCCAGTAGTTTATCTCCTGCATGGCTATCAAGGCGATTTTAATAATTGGTACCGGCGAGTACCGGAACTGGTCAATTATGCCAGTGAATTTGACTTCATAATTGTGACCCCGGAGGGTACGAGCAATAGTTGGTACCTGGATAGCCCAAAAGACTCCAGTTCTCGTTTTTTCACCTATATCAGCCAGGAAGTACCTTCCTATATTGATACCTACTTTCGCACCAAAACCGGACCCCGCGCAAAGGCCATTTCCGGCCTCAGTATGGGCGGGCATGGCGCGTTGTCAATAGGGCTGCAGCATCCAGAGTGGTTTGGAGCAGCCGGGAGTATGAGTGGGGTGTTGGATCTATTGCCGTTTGCCGGGCAGTGGGAATTGCAGCGTCATCTGGGCGACCCCGTTCAGGATAGCCTGCTCTGGCAGGAATTTGCAGTGCTGGAACAAGTAGGAAGCAGGCGGCAAGTTCCGGAATTGATTGTCGATTGCGGGAGCGAAGATTTCCTGCTGCCAGTCAATCGGCAGCTCCACCAAAAGTTGAACGAATTGAACATTGCCCATACCTACATCGAACGCCCGGGAGGCCATGCCTGGGACTATTGGCGCGAAGCGGTTGCCTTTCAGCTGCAATTCTTCGATCGCTTTTTTGATGAACGCTAGAGAGAACTTGCCCCAATATTTAAGGATTTGCCACTTCTTGCACTTCAGCAAGCTCGGCAGAAGCCAATTCGGCTCGTTGCCCCAGCTGTTTCATTTGTCGCCGAAGGAAGAAGAAACAGAGACTTGCCGACAACACATCAGCAATTGGGAAAGCCAACCAAATACCGTTGATTCCCCAAATAGGTGGCAGGATGAGGATCAACGGAATCAGGCAAAACCCTTGTTTGGTCAACGTTAGTAAAAGCGCCGGTGCTGCACGACCAATGGCTTGAAAATAAGCCGATCCAATAAGCTGGAATAAGATTAACGGAGTAGCTAAAAAGCTCAAGCGGATGGCAGGCACGGCAATATCAATCAAGTGTTGCTCATTGGTGAACATACGAGCAAGACTAGGTGCAAAAGTCAAGATCAAAGCGAAGATAGACACAGCGATTAAGGTGCCGCTCTTTAAGGCAAGGTTCACGGTTTTTCGAACCCGATCCCATTTTTGTGCGCCGTAATTGTAACCCGTGATCGGCAGGAAACCTTGCGTGAGGCCCATCACTGGAAAGTTGGTGAACATCATCAATCGCTGGATAATCCCATAGGTCGACATCGCCAGTTCTCCACCATAGGCAAAGAGGCTGTTATTCAATACAATAGAAAGTACTGCGATAACTCCTTGTCGCGCCAGCGTTACGCCACCAAGCGAGAAGATCTCTTTGATAATGGCTAGCTTAGGCCACAGACAGGCCCAGGACAAGCGAAGTTCAGAACGGCCGAAAAAGAAGAACCAAGTGGTAAAACAAGCGGCCGAAAAGTAAGAGATCGTAGTTGCCCAGGCGGCACCCTCCAGCCCCATATCGAGCCAGATAATAAATATGGGATCGAGGATTAAGTTAACGACCGCAGGGACCAGCATGGAGATCATGGCAATTCGTGGCTGACCAACAGCTCTGATGACATTGTTTGACATCATGGCCCAAGCCAGGAATGGAATGCCATAAACAATGATGTGAAAGTAAGACTGTGCAGCCGGGAGGATGTCTCCCTTTCCCCCAAATAGTTTTAGGATAGGTGTTTGGAAAAGTATCGATGCGGTGACGATGCTTACGGCCAGAATGGTGGTCAGCATGGCCTGGTTACCAAAAATATTGGTCGCACGTCCTTTTTGATCCGCTCCGAGGGCACGAGATATCATCGACCCGCCGCCAATACCTATTGCCATGCCAACACTGGCAATCAAGAAGGTGATGGGAAGGACAACGGTGATGGCGCCAATGGCTATTGCACCAACAAATTGCCCTACAAAGATCGTGTCTACAATCCCGTAGATGGACATCACTAAAATACCGATAGAAGCAGGAATGGCCTGTTGGCGGAGCAGCTTAGGAATGGGTAGGTGACCGAGTTGATCGGATTTATTCATGTTATGTAAACGGCTAAGGGTGACTCGGGTTGCATTGGGGTTGTGTCAAGCTGTGAAATCAACAGGTGGACTAATGGAAGCCTCTGTTTATGGATTGAACGGCTTTTTATACAGTAGGGCATAGAAAATCAGTACGCCAAAAGCACCAAAGATAGAAAGTGTAAAATTCGTTAACCCGGCTGGAGAAAGGTTAAAGGCGCCAAAACTCAATAAAACCGGTAGGAAGAGTGGCCACCCCAGCCAACGCAGTGCCCCCCGATCAGATAAAATCGCCCAAGCGGCCATCGCAAAGGAGACAGCCAGGCTAAGCCACTTTGTCCAGGTGAAGATAGACAAGCGTTTTAGGTGGCTGACGAAGTCTTGATCAGTGGCGTCTAGTCGGTATAAGTCAGTCAACGCTAAGAGTTCAAGATTTTCCAGGAGATCGCCAATTAAAGCTAATAGACTTAAGCCAAGCCCGATCAACAACCAGCGTTTCTGGAAAGTACGAGCGGCAATGATCATCCAACCACCTAGCAAGAGGGTGTAGCAGAGCATGAAGATGAAGTCGATACGATTACCCAGGTCGAGCCGGTCAAGCCAGGCTTCGTCTCCAATGCTTAATAGTTCCTTTAAAGCAGGTACGTCTGTCACAAACTCAAAAGCAATGATATGATTAATGCCGGATGGTGCCGGCTCTTTCGGGAAGTACTGGCCCATCGTAAGCATGCATACGAGCAAGGGGAGTGCCACAAATGCAACAAGTAGAAAAGGGCGGTTAGTTGACAGGCTTATGGGCATGGCTAAAGCATTGGCTCACCAATTTAGGCGAATTAACACATATGTTCCGCCTGAAATGCTAATTTAGATGAAGAAAGGAAGCCCATGAGGCGCCTGCTGAATAGCGAATTACAATACACAATCGACATGCAAATCGCAAAATCTAAACCGGTACTCAGTTTCTGGCAGATCTGGAATATGAGCTTCGGTTTCCTGGGGATTCAATTTGGATTTGGCTTACAGAATGCCAACGTGAGCCGAATTTTTCAGACCCTCGGTGCTAAGGTAGATGAAATTGCCATCCTATGGATCGCGGCCCCGCTAACGGGCTTATTGGTACAACCCATCATTGGCTATTTTTCAGACCGCACCTGGCACCCACGGCTCGGCCGACGCCGACCTTACTTCCTGGTGGGGGCTATTTTAGCTACTATTTCCCTCTTCTTCATGCCCAATTCTTCCGTCTTATGGATGGCGGCCGGTGGCCTTTGGATACTAGATGCATCGATCAATATTTCCATGGAGCCTTTCCGGGCTTTTGTCGGTGATAACCTCCCTTCAGAACAACGCACCTTAGGCTTTGCCACGCAGAGTTTCTTTATCGGCACGGGAGCTGTTGTAGCTTCTGCCTTACCTTATATGCTTACCAACTGGTTTGGCGTGCCTAACACAGCGCCAGAAGGTCAAATTGCCGATTCGGTAAAGTGGTCGTTTTATCTGGGGGGTGCCGTTTTCCTATTAGCGGTACTCTGGACGGTAGTGCGGTCATTTGAATATTCACCAGAAGAAATGCGTGCTTTTGGAGAAGAGCACGAAGAAGAACAAGCAAATTGGAATGACGAACAGCGCCAAACCGAATCTAATAAGCAACTCCGGATCGGCACGATTGTCGTACTCCTGATGGGGGGCGCCATTTTTGCTATGATCAGAGCGGAATTGCCAAAGGAGCTTTTTCTCCTGGCGGCGATGGTCGTATTCGTGGGTGCTTTATGGAGCCTTTCTGGCTTATTGATTAAGGCGAACCGGTACCGCAACGGTTTTGTAGAAATCATGACGGACCTGTTGCGAATGCCAGAGACAATGCGGCAATTGGTGCCGGTGCAGTTTTTTAGTTGGTTTGCCCTCTTTAGTATGTGGCTCTATGCAACCGCTGGCGTAACCGCCCATATTTATGGCACCAGCGACCCAACTTCTACATTATTCAATGAGGGGGCGGATTGGGTAGGTGTATGTTTTGCCGTATACAACGGAGTAGCCGCACTGGTAGCTTTTGCGTTGCCTTGGTTAGCTAAAAAGACAAATCGAAAAGTAACACATCTAATCTGTCTTTTGTGCGGTGGGGTAGGGCTGTTGTCGGTATTTTACGTCGGTGACCCACAGTTGTTGTTGGTGTCGATGGTAGGGGTGGGCATTGCCTGGGCGAGTATTCTCTCGATGCCATATGCCATGCTTGCTGGTGCTTTACCAGCCAATAAGATGGGCTACTATATGGGCGTGTTTAATTTCTTTATCGTTATCCCACAGCTGGTAGCGGCAACCATCCTAGGGTTTATCCTGGGACGATTCTTTGGGGAACAAGCGATCTATGCCCTGATTGTGGGCGGTGTATCGATGATCCTGGCAGGAGTATTAACCTTACGGGTGAATGACGTGGATGATGTAGCTGTGGGCTAGCGCATCTTTGGACGCCGGCGTTTGCCTTTGCCACCGCCTCCAGCCATTTGGCGACCTTGTTTGCCTTGGCGCATAGCCAATTTGGTTTGCCCGCTCTGGTTGATCATCTGTTCCAGTTGTTTAAACTGGTCACGGATTGCAGTTTGCGTGATCTTGATGTCCTTCGCTTTCTTGTAGTGAATCTTAGCTTGCTTCCAGCGACCTTTACTAGCAGCGATCTGCGCCAACTGAATCTGTAGCATAGCTTTTTCATTATCAGTAGGGACATCAATGCTCTCGGCGATCTTCAGGTAGCGTTCGCCTTCTTCTACATTTTTCTTAGACAAGGCGACGGAACCCTTCAGCATCCAATAGTAAGCTTTGTTGGTAGAGTACAATAGCTTTGGGCTGAGGGTCATACCGAGTAAGCGTTCGGCTTTGTCAAAGTCAGTGTCCTGTAGGGCTTGAGCTGCGGGACCAACGGTTCCCAGGAAGATGTATCCAGCTAGTAAAATGACACCAGCCAAAAGCAAGAAAAAGCCATACCAGAATCCGTAGGCCATCCACAAGGCGATACCACCACCAATTCCTAACACGATCAGTGCTAAACGCAAATACGGATTAATCGTAAACATAGGCGAATCGAATAAATTTTTGCAAAAGTACGGATATTAACCGGTAATGCTATGCCCAGCACAGAGCGGTTGGAGGAAAATATCGCGCAATCGGGGACAGGAATAGTCAGTACAAAATTTCCACCTCATTTCGTAATGGGTATAACAAGTCAATAGGAGTAAAAGATTTCCTGCGGACTCCAAAAGGGCAATGAGTACCCGAAGATCGGGTTAGTTGTTTCGTTCGGCCAAGGCGCGGCCTAGTTTCTCGAGGTTTTCCTTAAGGAGCAGGTCTGTTGGAGCCTCATCCAAAGCTTTTTGTCGCCAGGCGGCTGCCTGTAAATAATCGCCCTGTACAAACTGTATATGGGCGAGGTTGAGTAAGGCAAGGGCCCGATCATTCGCTCGAAATAAGCCCAGTTCCATCGCATGTTCCAGATGCACCTTTCCTTCCGTGTGTTCTGCCGTATGCAGCGCAAGAAGCCCACGCCCAAAATGATAGTAGGCCCTGTTTCGCTTTACTAAGAAGCGTGGATACCGAATTTGATCTAACAGTTGATTAGCTTCTGCTAATTGGCCTCGTTGAATTAAGCGAAAGGCGATCCACACGTTCCCAAACAAATAATGGGTGAACAGGAGAATACTGGCGGCTGCGTACGACATCCAGGCCGCACCTATCCCAACCCGCCAATGGATGTAGGCACCAATGGCAAGGAAAAGGAAAATCAGGATAAACCGGATCCGATAAAGCAGCATCCTCTTAAATTTAGATCACTCGGTTATTCGTTTGTTTCATACCTGGCTTCGATACCTTTCAAGGTTGCAGGCACACCTTCTTCCATCCAACGAGGGACCGGGGCATCGAGTAAGAAATAATCGAAAAACTGGCCCATACGACGCTGGAAATCGAGTCGATTGAACCACTTCAGCGGCCAGTGAGGCTCGCCATTGTAGTTCAGGAACCAGGCAGGTTTGCCAAGGCGACGTAAAGCGGTGAAGTATTCAATGCCTTGATACCAAGGCACGGCACCGTCATTATCGTTGTGCAGAATAAGGACAGGCGTGTTGACCTTGTCCATGAAGAAAAGTGGTGAGTTTTCGAGGTAACGAGTATGGTATTCCCAGGGGGTGCCGCCAATACGACTTTGCGTCTGCTCATACTGGAACTGCCTGCTCAGTCCGGATCCCCAACGGATGCCGCCGTAGGCAGAGAACATGTTGACTACCGGGGCACCGGCTTCGGCACAACGGAATAAGTCCGTTTTGGTCAAGAGATGGGCAATTTGATAACCACCCCAGCTATGCCCCTGCACACCAACGCGGTTGCGATCGATGAATCCCTCATCCAGAAGATTGGTAACACCACTCATAACCGCATTGTAGGCGCTTTCTCCAGGATAACCAATGCGATAAGGTACATCCGGATTAAAAATCACATAACCTTTGCTCACATAGTGGGCGTAGTTGATCGTAGAACGGTGTGCTTCCGGCGTGCGGTGTCGATGTAAACCATGAGAACTACGCTCGTAGAAGTTGACAATCAATGGATACTGTTTCGACGGATCAAAGTCATCTGGCTTAACCAATAGACCGCGGATTTGCTGGCCATCGGGACTGGTCCAGTGATAATGTTCGATCGTTCCCCAACGGTATTGCGACTGTTGTGGATTGGCGTTACTGATCTTGTGAGTGATGGCACGCGTACCGATTCCCCTTGTGAAGTGCAAGTCAGGGAACTCTTGGAAATTCTGCCTGGTGTAAAGGTAGGCTTCTGCATCAGTGGCTTTGACTACCCTAGAACTATACTGATGGTCGCTCTGATCAGCAATGCGAATGGTACCGCTGGATCGGTCCAACCAAGCGTATCCTTCACGGCAACTCTCCTCATTATGGAAATGCAATAGCCAGCGATCATCAGGCAGGTTTTGTTCTTCATCGTCGAGTTGGACATAGCGGTAACGCCGCTTGTCTTCCCGGCCTTCCGTCAGGCGGCGGGCTTCTTCCTGCCCGCTTGGATCGATTTGCCAGAGATCATATTGATCTTCAATGATGACGTAGCGATCTCCAGAAGTCCAGCCGGCAATTCCTTGCGGATAAGGATGCATAGGGCGGTCGTTGCGTTCATCATAGAATGGCCCCAGCTCAATACTGGTGAGTTGACGAATGCGCTGATCTTCGACTTGATACGCAAACCAGGCAGTGTCGGCAAAATGATACCATAGGATGTACTGCCCAAGCGGTGACCAGTCAGGAGAGGTGGGGATAGCTTTTGCCACCAACTGCTCTGCTCCTGTTTGTGTATTGATTTGGTAGATGTCTTTGCGGCTAGGTCCGCTCTCCCACATGGTCTCAATTAGATAGGGTTCGTCGTACGTGGCTAGTGCAAATGTAGCATTGCCGCGATCAGCCAGCTCTACATCTGGGCGGTTTGCCGAAGCCAACTGGGTGATTTGCCGAGAAGACAAATCGATCACACAATCGTACGCTCGCTTACGCTCCCGATCAGCTCTCACCTCTTGTACGGTGTATAATTGAGGGTCTTGAGTGGTCCAGACTTCGACCTGGACGCGCTCTTCTTCCAGCATGTTAGTATCTGGCAAAATTGGAGTAGGAGCTAAGCCGAAGTAAAGACGGGACTGATCGTGAGAGAAATGTAGGCGATAATTTTCGCTCAGCTGCCAATCAGTAGGCATCCAAGACGAAGTTGATTCAACTAAAGGGGCTACGGCTATTTCTGTGCCAGGTTTCCAGCCATACAGTACATAAGGGCGGATGTCGGCGTCCGTAGTGTCAACATCAGCAACCCAGGCAGCCCATTGTGCCTGACGGCTTAATTGTAAGTGGCTAAACTCGCCGCTGCCAGCATAGGCCTGCTGAAGAGCGTTGCCGTCGAAAAAGAAGATGCCTGGCTCAGCTGTATCAAGCGAATCAAGTCCGTCGGTGGCAATTAAGACGCCGGGACTTTCTTCAGCAATACTAAAGCTGCGCACGGCTTCCACGAGCACCTCTTCTCCTTCGCCTAAGGGGTGAATCACAAGTTGATAAGCTTTTTTGTTCATGCCTTTCGTCAGGCTATCAGCGAGCGTTGTGGTGCGTCCGAGAACCACCCAGCCGTTCCATTTCTCAGGAACGGCAAATCGGTTGAGTTCAGAGATTCTTTCGACTTCACCGCTTGACAAATCTAGTATAGCAAGCGTGTCACCGGGGAGTTCATCATCGGCGGTATCGGCTAGTTTCATCTGCCTGATGCTATCCATCGCCGGATGCAATCGGAAGACAAGGTGAGTGGCATCAGCAGTAAAGGAAGCATCGTCTGCACGATGGAAACGTCGCTCTTCTCTGGTTTCGGTATTGAAAACGATCAACGTAGGGTCGTTGTGATTAGGCTCCAGCACGTAAGATGCCCAGCGGCCGTCACTGGATAATTGCTCCGCATCAATTTTGTTCCAATCGGCAAAATCATCGACGGTCAG
>SPJK01079423.1_pt1 | contig 10432 bp, 8 predicted proteins | sample 3741771 | NCBI WGS metagenome assembly SPJK01 (sample SAMN10925997, study PRJNA522277) | cold seep metagenome | isolation source: Elba SIP-enriched marine methane seep metagenome, extraction at timepoint T2 | place: Italy: coast of Elba, Mediterranean Sea
ATATTTTGCGCTGGATGACTACGGAAAATACTCCACAAACAAAGCATTTTGTCAAAACAGAGTAAAACACATAGTCAGAACAGCTATGCTTGTTTTTCAAGGAAAACAAGGTACTCTAGCCGACATATTACATCCTGTTACATATTCCCTGGCCACCTGTGGCTGGGGAATTTTTTTTTATATCGCCGGAAAAATCAGTCAGAGTGAGCTAAAATCCAATACATGCTTTGCTGACCTTTAGAGTAGTTCTAAAGAATGAAACAACCCCCAAAAGGTTAAAAGAAGATTAGCGCTTAGTGAATTTTGCTCTGAGGTGAGCGTCTGAGCGCGAAAGATTATGCTATCAGGAAGGGAAGAGTCGGTACCAACTCATGCACGTATTAGTAGCTATATGACCATCAACACGGTGCCGATGCTCTTCTCTTCTTTTTTTGTTCCCCTACCCTAAGCTAGACTTTCGACAATATGCCGAAGCGGTAGAGAGACAGTGGCGATCAAGTCACCACTGTAAGTAGAGCGTAGAGAGATATGTGGACTCAAATAGCTATTTTCCAATATTGCCTGTTACGATTGATGTTGGAAATTATTTCCCAAGCATTTTTTAATCCTTCTACTCTCTACATTAGGGTCCCTATGTATCCATGTCTCTATACAGACTTTCACTGAAAGTCAAACTAAGCTTTCCCTTTTTCCTTGTTCTTTTTGTTGCTATCTTTGCGAACGAACATTCATTCGTATGCAAGATAAGACGCAACTCGGCGCCATCGAGCGTGAAACGGCAGACGGAATCTGCCGAATCACCTTCTACCATCCTGCTCATAACAGTTTACCAGGAAGGCTCCTGGCCGAACTCACTACCGCCATTCAGGAGGCTGGTAATGATTCAGCCGTCAGGGTGATCATCCTGCAAGCAGCTGGTGATCGCACCTTTTGTGCGGGTGCCAGTTTTGATGAACTCATGGCGATCAGTGACCTGGACCAAGGGCGGGCCTTCTTCCTTGGCTTCGCCAATGTGATCAATGCCATCCGGACTTGCCCAAAGTTTGTCCTCGGCCGCGTTCAAGGTAAAGCAGTAGGTGGGGGTGTTGGCTTAGCAGCCGCTACCGACTACTGCCTCGCTACGAAATACGCCTCCGTCAAGCTTAGCGAGCTGGCCATTGGGATCGGTCCTTTTGTAGTAGGTCCTGCTGTTGCCAGAAAAGTAGGCCAAAGTGCTTTTCAGCAGCTGGCAATCAATGCCGCAGCCTGGCAAACAGCGGAGTGGGCCCGGGAAAAAGGTTTATTCATGGACGTATTTGATTCCGTCGAAAAACTGGATCTTGCCCTGGAAGCCTTGGCAAAACAACTCGTCAAGTCGAGCCCCAAAGCCATGCAACAACTTAAGCAAGCTGCCTGGATTGGAACCGAAGACTGGGATGAACTCTTACACGAAAGGGCTTGCATCAGTGGAGAACTCATCTTAACAGATTATAGTAGAGAGGCGATCAATCAATTTAAAACGCGTTGATATGCATCCATTGCTGGGACAATTCATGCAGGAAGTCAATCGTCAATTAAGAGAAGGAAAGCCGGCTGTTGTTACCGCCACTTACCAGCGCCTCCTGCAAGCGGGCTACGACGACCAGAACGCCAAGACTCTCATCGCCTGCTGTGTCGCGTTTGAAACAAACGAAATGATCGAGCAAAATCGTTCTTTTGATAATGCTCGCTATCAGCAGCTGTTACAGCAATTACCGGAATTACCCGGAACACCGTGAACCCAAAGACCTAGATCGACTGTTTTAGAGAAAGGTAGTATACCGTCCTAACCAAAGCCTGACATGATCGAAACCAAAGCAAATCCTCAAGTTGCTCGCAAAACCTTGTTGGAAGCCTTTCGCTTAATGGCAACAGCGAAGAGCCTGACCGAGATCTACGAGGCCAACTTTAAGCAAGTGTCCAAGTATGTGCATGCCACTAGTCGTGGCCACGAAGCTATTCAGTTGGCGACCAGCATGCAGCTACAGCCACAGGATTTTGCTTTCCCCTACTATCGAGATGATGCTTTTTTGTTGGGTATAGGAATGACCCCATACGATCTCATGCTGCAACTAATGGCTAAGCGAGACGACCCCTTCTCCGGTGGCCGGAGCTATTATTGCCACCCTAGTTTGAACGATCCCGACAAGCCGAAAATTCCGCATCAATCTTCCGCCACTGGCATGCAGGCGATTCCCGCCACTGGTGTTGCACTGGGCATGCAATACAAGGAGCAAGTTCGAATAAATGATGCCGGAGAGCCGCCCTTGGTGGTTTGTTCATTAGGTGACGCCAGTGTAACAGAAGGCGAGGTTGCGGAAGCCTTTCAAATGGCTGCCCTGCGGCAGCTTCCTATCATCTTCCTGGTACAGGACAACGAATGGGATATCTCTGCTACCGCGGAAGAAACTCGTGCCCAGGACGCCGCGGAATATGCGGTTGGTTTCAAGGGAATCGAAGTACGCCAGCTGGATGGCACCGACTTTGCTACCTGCTACGAATGTCTGCGGGAGGTTATCCATACTATTCGCCTGGAGAGGCGCCCTTTTCTCATTCACGCAAAAGTTCCCCTACTCAACCATCATACCTCCGGGGTACGTAAAGAATGGTACCGAGACGACCTGGAAGAACACCAGGAGAAGGATCCCTACCCCATTCTCCGAGCAGAATTATTGGAGCAAGGGATCAGTCTCGATGAAATTGAAGCCCTGGAAGAAGACGTCCGGCAACAGGTACAAACCGAATTCGAACAAGCAACAGCGGCTGAGGACCCGAACCCGGAAGATCTCTTTTTGCACGATTTCGCCCCGACTCCGGTAACCACCGAGGAGGGTGAGCGGACTCCCCCTGATGGCGAGAAAACGGTAATGGTTGATTGTGCCTTGCACGCTGTGGAGGAGATCATGAAGGAGCACCCACAAAGCCTGCTCTACGGGCAGGATGTTGGCGGGCGACTGGGTGGCGTCTTTCGTGAAGCAGCAACACTTGCTCAGAAATTTGGCGACGAACGGGTATTCAACACCCCTATTCAGGAAGCCTTTATTGTTGGTAGCACAGTTGGCATGGCTGCTGTTGGCCTAAAACCGATTGTCGAAGTTCAATTCGCCGATTATATCTGGCCAGGCTTAAACCAACTATTCACAGAGGTCAGCCGGTCGTACTATCTATCTAATGGCAAGTGGCCGGTAAGCATGATACTTCGGGTACCGATTGGCGCCTACGGCAGTGGTGGTCCATATCATAGCTCAAGTGTAGAATCAGTGCTCACCAATATTCGCGGCATCAAAATTGCCTACCCAAGTAATGGAGCAGACCTAAAGGGCTTAATGAAAGCTGCTTATCTGGATCCTAATCCGGTAGTCATCCTCGAACACAAGGGGCTGTATTGGTCGAAGGTTCCTGGCACGGACGCAGCACGAACCATCGAACCCGCCGCTGACTATATCTTACCCTTCGGGCAGGCATCTCATCCACTGGAAGCCGATCAGGAACTCGTTGATGCTGGTGAATCCTTAGCGGTAGTGACCTACGGCATGGGAGTGCATTGGGCCCTTAATGCAGCAAAAGCTTTCCCCGGTGCTGTCGAGATCATCGACTTACGAACCTTGTATCCGCTTGATGAAGCAGCCGTTTATGCAGCAGCCCGCAAACATGGCAAGGTGCTGGTGGTCACCGAGGAATCCGTGAACAACACTTTTGCCCAAAGTTTGGCCGCACGTATTCAAGAGCATTGCTTTACCTCCCTCGATGCACCGGTGCGCACCATTGGTTCAGCAAACCTACCAGCGATCCCTCTTAATAGTACACTAGAGGCGACAATGCTATTGAATGCCGATAAGGTTGAGGCTGTGATGCGTGAAGTATTGGAGTATTAGGAGTGTAAAAGTGTAAATGTTGAAAAGTGTAAATGTTCTTCTCGGAATCCAACCCTTACGTCTTTACACACTTCAACTCTTATACTTATTGGTATCCCACCAATTCCACGAGATAAGCCCCTCGATAGCCAAGCCCGGTGAGTTCGCGCCGGAGGCGGTCGGCATCACCTCGGTCGGCAAAGGACTCTCGTGATTCAATAACCCAGACCTGCTCGCAGGGCCGGTAGCGCGCTACTAGCGAGGAATGAAAAGGATAATCCCCGGGATCGGTATTTCGCAATATAGCTACCTGTACTTTGTACTCGGTTGTAGGTGTAGTTGCGAAACGGGGCAGGGCTGGTCGGCTGCCTCCTGGCGGCGTGGCGCCTCTTTCATAGGTAGTGGGAAGTTCATCGCAATACGCCGGTTTGTCTTCCTGAGCTCCCAGGCTAATCGGAATATAACAGGCCAGGACGAGTGCTAGGGTTCTAATGATCATCATCATTGAAGTTGGTTCATATTCACAGAGGGAGTCAATCTCTACAGATCAACTCTAGAGAGAAAAGGCTTGTAAGAAATAACCAGGGTAAGAAAACTATACTCAGCACGGGGTGGTTGGGGAAAATTATCACACAGCTAGTGTTGTTACCGGCAAGGCGGCAAACGTAGACACAGCCTGAGCTGTGGCGAGGCTTGACAACGCAGTTGGGGGCAACAATAGTAAGGGAGAAATTCCCAAATCATTTCGTAATGGGTATATGGCCTTGAAATTACGGAATAAAGAAGAGAGCACTTGGTCCGCAAGGCTAAAATTCGATGATTAACCAATCTTCAATCCAGTCATCCGGGAGCTGGCGTCCCAAAGCCGGGCGGCCAATTCGGGATCACGAGCTAGAGCGGCAGGCTTGCGGCAACATTGTCTTTCGTCGAAATAACGCCCCGAAACCTCCCTTACTTCGGGACTAGTTGCCAGGTAGACGCTGGTTTGCGCTCCGCAATGCGTAGATCGCATAAACGGCTTGTAGAGTTCCCACATCAAGGAAAAGTACCATTTCGTATGCTTGTTGGCGATTCGCGTCCTGATCACGCCAGGGTGGAGGCAATTGCTAACAATATCGGGAAATCGTCGGGCGGCTTCGCGGGTAAAGAGCACATTGGCTAACTTACTTTGCGCATAGGCTGCCAAGCCGTTGTAGGTTTCTGGCCCATTCTCCCCTTGTAAGTCATCAAAATCGATCATTCCCCGAAAGTGCGCCACACTGGCGACATTGACGATCCGAGGTGCCGGTGCCGATCGCAAACTAGGCAGCAGGAGGTGGGTAAGCAGGAAATGCCCCAGATGATTGACCGCAAATTGTGATTCGAAGCCATCTTCCGTAAGCTCCAGATAATTGGAGAAGATTCCAGCATTGTTAATTAGCACATCCAGGCGATCAAAACGCTCCTGAAATGCGGCGGCAGCTTCCCTGACTGACGCCTGACTGCTGAGGTCTATTTGCAGCTGCTCTACCGGCAACCCAGTTTTGTACTCAATGGATGCAGCAGCAGCGGCCAGGCGTTCCGGTTGCCGTCCGGCGATCACTACCTGACAAGCACGATCGGCTAAGCTGCGGGCAGTCGCCTTACCGATACCAGCGTTGCCACCAGTGATCAATACAATTGGTCTATCCATTAGGGTACTTATTTTGTCGTACACATCCTTGCCAAAACTGCCAGCAAAAATACTAGCCATTGACAGGCAATAGATGCTTAACTTGATGACCGTTTGAATATTCGAACATCATCAACTTCAGTATAACACCAGAAGTCACCCTTCCGGTTTAGGGCAGGCACTAAATCTTTCGTCGGGAATAAATCAAGTGGTAATCCTTATTTTTGCCGCGAGGACCTGGTAGCAGGTCTTGGAAGACGCTAAAAAAACCTTCTTGACAAAACTTGTGGGCTTGCTCAAGGTGCTGAATAAAAGCAGTAACATGAGCAGTGGACAAGGCTTTAGCCGGCCTTTTTCTCCAAAATTTGTCAGGGAACCAAAAAAGAATCTATGCGACTGTCGTATTTGCTCCCCTTGTTGTTCGTAGGCATTTCCATTCAACTCTCTGCTCAGGATCGCGATCCGGCATTACTTGAACAAGCTAATGCCCTTGCTCAAAAGTATATCATCACCGACGGTCATGTTGATCTACCCTACCGCTTACGGGTTCAGAATTTCCGACTGACCAAAGAGTATATTGGTATCCCCATTAGCACCGATGACGGAGACTTCGATTTTGAGCGGTCTCGACAAGGCGGTCTGGATGCCCCGTTTATGTCGATCTATATCCCCTCTTCCTACCAGGTGAACGGTGGCGCTAAAGAGTTGGCCGATTCACTGATTGACATGGTGACCAGCATTGCGGAAGCACACCCGGATAAATTCATGATGGCCGTCACACCAAGTGATGTAGAGGAGGCCTTTGAAGCAGGAAAAATAGCCTTGCCAATGGGCATGGAAAACGGCGCGCCGATCGAAGACCAATTGAGTAATGTTGCTTATTTCCACGAACGTGGCATTCGCTATGTCACCCTGACTCACTCTACCGACAACCTGATCTGTGATAGTAGCTACGATACCACCCGTACCTGGAACGGTCTTAGTGCCTTTGGCCGGGAGGTAGTTGCGGAAATGAACCGTGTAGGCATCATGGTGGACATCTCTCACGTCAGCGATAGTACGTTTTGGCAGGTTATGGACTTATCGGCTGCTCCTTGCATTGCCAGCCACAGCTCAGCCCGCAAATTCACACCGGGTTTCGAAAGAAATATGAATGACGATATGATCAAAGCCCTTGCGGCCAATGGCGGTGTCATTCAAATTAACTTCGGCAGTACATTCCTGGATGGAGACGTACAAGCCCAACGCGACCAACTTAGAGAAAAACTCTTAGCGATGTTGGCTGAAGAAGGCCTCTCCTACCGCGATGATGCAGCCAAACCATTGATCGAGCAATTCCAGGCGGACAATCCAGCGCTGTTTGCTGATGTAGAGACGGTCGCTGACCATATCGATCATGTGGTAGCATTAGCAGGGATCGACCATGTCGGGTTTGGTTCCGACTTCGATGGAGTGGGCGACAGCCTCCCGACCGGCCTCAAGGATGTCAGCCAATTCCCTAACCTGCTCTATGTCTTACTAGAAAGAGGTTATTCTGAAGATGATATTGCCAGAATCTGCTACGGAAATGTGTTCCGTGTCTGGCGTCAGGTAGAACTCGTGGCAGAGTTGATGAATTAAATAAACCTGTAGCCTGTAGCGAAAATAATGCTATGCTCCGATACGTCCTGAAACGGATACTGCTCTTCATTCCCACCCTGATCATCATTTCGATCTTGGGGTTTGGGTTGAGTCAGTGTACACCTGGCGACCCGGTAGAATATAGAATACCGGGCGGAGGAGAACAGGGCAATAGTATCAGTAGCTTGCGTGCATATGAAAAGGTTTATCGAAGGGAAGCACAAAAGATCGGGGCAGATCAGCCTCCTTTCTACTTTTCCTGGCAAACACAAGCCATTCCAGACACCTTCCATAAGGTCCTTCCCATTCCGCATCGGGAAAACCTGCGGAAGTTGGTCAATCAGTCGGGTAATTGGCCCGCTACCCAAGCGTATTACCGGGCCTTACGCCGAGCTGAATCCAGACTGATCACTATTGATCAGGTTCATAGCAGTGACCCCTTGATTGAAAGTAGAGCTACTATACAGCAATTGCTCTTGCGCCATGAGGCTCCAGTTATTGGCAACAAATTGGACAGTTTGCAAGCTTGGGCAAGACGAGACAGTATCCTCCAAGCTGACTTCCTTTCGACAGTTACTGCACTGCAAGAGGCCTTCACCACTTGGCAGGAACAACCGGATCGCGCCAAACTCATGCTTCCGGCCTTCCGCTGGAACGGGCTGCAAAATCAATACCATAAATGGGTTAGCAACTTAGTGCGCGGCGACCTCGGAGTCAGTTATATTGATGACCAACCGGTAAGCACCATTATTGGTAAAGCCTTGCGTTGGACGCTATTGATCAATGGCTTTGTCATCGTCTTTGCGTATCTGATTGCCATTCCCCTTGGCGTATATAGTGCAGTCTATACTGGCAGCCGCTTTGATCGATGGATCAGCATCGGCCTGTTCCTGCTTTATTCTCTACCAAGTTTCTGGGTGGCCACTTTACTGACCCAATTTTTAGCGACTCCAGATTGGATCGATGTTTTCCCAAGTATGGGTGTTGGGGAGGTAGCAGAGAGCGCCGGTTGGTGGGAACTGGTCCGCACGAGAGCCTATCACCTCTTCCTACCCGTCTTTTGCCTGACTTATGGAGCCCTGGCTTTTCTGACTCGTCAGGTGCGCGCCGCTATGCTGGAAGTGCTGTCATCGGATTACATCAGAACAGCTCGGGCAAAAGGTCTCCCGGAACGAACGGTGATCTGGAAACATGCCTTCCGCAATGGTCTATTCCCTTTGATCACACTCTTTGCCAACGTGCTTCCGTTCGCCATTGCCGGTTCAGTCGTGATTGAAGTGATCTTCCAAATTCCGGGCATGGGCAAGGCAACCATCGATGCTATTCGAATGGATAACTGGCCCGTCGTTTATGGTATTCTTATGCTCACCGCAGTTTGTACCATTTTGGGTATTCTACTTGCCGATATCATGTATGCGTTCGCAGACCCTCGTGTCAGTCTGACTGCACAGAAAAAGACAAGCGCATGAACCCAACCAAAACTAAACGAATCAGTCCCTGGCTCCAGAATTGGCAGCGCTTGCGTGCCAAGCGGACCTATCGCTGGTCGTTGAATTTTATCGGGGCATTGATCTTCCTGGCCTTATTTTGCCGCTTCCTGGCCAACGATAAACCCATCTGGTGCCAGCATGAAGGGCAGACCTATTGGCCCGTTTTTCAGGAAATCGCTTATGAATGGGGCTTGATGGATAAAGCTCCAGACATGCAAACTGGCTATTGGCGGCGAATACAACCCACAAAGGCTCTGTGGCCGCTGGTTCCTTACGCGCCAAAGACAGCCGATATCACCAATCATTATGCCGGCCCCTTTGAAGATCACAATGTAGAATCGATGCACGACCATCATTGGTTGGGCACACACATCAACGGTGAAGACATTTTAGCCACCTTGATCTGGGGTAGTCGTACGGCCTTGCAAGTTGGGCTCCTATCGATGTTAATTGCCGGCTTCATCGGCATTAGCCTTGGCGCCTTGGCCGGCTTCCTCGGTAATCAAGGCTGGCGCTTGAGCCGGGCCAGAGTGATCGGTATCAGTATTGGTTTTTTTGTTGCCCTATTTTATGCCTTTATCAGTCGGGGGTATATTCTTCAGCAAGATGGAACGTGGTACTCCTGGGCTTGGAGTATCCTCCTGTTCTTGGCCATCACGGGGCTCTTCGATCGATTATTCCACTGGCTTTGGCGAGGAAAATTTGGTCGCCAATCAATAGCGATCCCAGTAGACGCACTGGTGATGCGATTGATAGAAGTGCTGACCTCTATTCCGGCACTCCTCCTCCTTCTGGCCTTTGCCAGTATCATTAAGGAGCCGACTTTATTAAGCGTCATCCTAATCATTGGCTTGCTGAGTTGGACCACAATGGCACGTTTTGTTCGCGGGGAGATGTTGCGCATTCGCAATCTCGAATACATTGAAGCGGCCCGCACCTTGGGGCTATCCCGCTGGCGCATTCTTTGGTATCATGCACTTCCCAACGCACTCGGCCCTGCCCTAATCACTATTGCTTTCGGGGTCGCCGCAGCGGTCTTGCTGGAAGCCTATCTTTCGTTTTTGAATATTGGAATGCCAGATGTGGCAAGTTGGGGGCGTATGCTAGCTAATGTCCGCGAACGGCCATCAGCATGGTGGCTAGCCATTTTTCCCGGATTGGTGATATTTCTGACAATCACCTCGCTCAATTTATTAGGTGAAGGGCTAACTGAAATGCGAAGGCGCTCTTAATTGGGCTATCCCCGACGCATCTTACGAGGGAATAATTGAGAAGAACCGCGTTTGGTTCGCAGATCACCATTTCTCTTTGTTTTCGTCTTCGTTGTTTCATAAGCCGGGCAACCAGATTTGCGGCTGCAACTTTGCAAACTAGTGGTGGAAAACAATACCAAGCAGCCCAGAAGGCTCATATAAAGAATGCGTTTCATATCAAACTATTTGTACTATAACGCCTGAAAATACTCTTTGATGCACAAAGATCGTTAAAGAAAGCTAAAAGCAAGAAATTGGGGCAGAAGCTGTTCTGAGCAGGATAAATATGGCTAAAGGCCCGTTTTTTCTAGGTATTTCCAAGAAATTATCCGCCTTTAGAGTTGCGAAATTGAATCCTAAGCTTAACTTTGCTCCGCAATTTTCCTAAACAAAATCAATTGAAATGAACAAGGGAGATTTGATTAACAAGATCGCCGATTCTTCAGGTATCTCAAAAGGCCAAGCAGAAAGTGCCTTGAATGCCGTTTTGGATGGCGTAACTGAAGCCCTAAAGAATAATGACTCTGTTACCTTGGTTGGTTTTGG
>SPJK01083436.1_pt1 | contig 10423 bp, 7 predicted proteins | sample 3741771 | NCBI WGS metagenome assembly SPJK01 (sample SAMN10925997, study PRJNA522277) | cold seep metagenome | isolation source: Elba SIP-enriched marine methane seep metagenome, extraction at timepoint T2 | place: Italy: coast of Elba, Mediterranean Sea
GGTAACTAATGACGATTACCGGCAGATGACGCAGATTAAAAAACAGTCTTAAACAGAGCAGACGCTTAGCGATGGTATGATCCGTAAAAGGAAGGGAGTTTACGACAACTTTTGACGATTTAAGCGTTTAATATGGTTAAGCTTCTTAATAAATGTTCGGCGACTTCTATGCCGAGATCCGTTAAATATCCGCCGTCTTGTTGGGTTACAATGCCTTTGTCAAATAAGCGCTGAGCCGCTTCCGCCGCAGTTGGATTACTGTGGGCGTGGACTTTGATGCCGGCCTGACTGCTGTTTAAGTCAAATAATGTTAATAGGTTGATTTCTTCGATGAGTTCCGAATTCAATTGCATGAATATTTCCTTAAATGTTGAAGCCGCATTACCTTAACAGGTTTTCACGTTTTCTAAAAGTCCGGCTTAACCAACTGTAAATACGCTTGGAGAGCAGGGGAGCATTATGTTGAAAATCATGTTTCGCCGATGGAATTGAAACATTACGGTAATGTGGATTATCCCGCCCGGCGATCTTACGTTTTCGGACGCTGGCGGTTACCGAGGCCCAATCGTGTTCGGCATAGATATCCAGTAAAGGAATATTGATCTTTCTGATCAATTCAGTAATTTGGGCGTGAGGATGGTTGGTTGTTGGTGCGGCAAGACTGACAGCCACAACAGCCAATAGGTTTTCAGTGTTTTCAACTGCGCTGTAGACGGCCATCATTGCTCCAAGTCCATAACCGACCAATACAATATTTTTGACATTATTCTGCTGTAAAAAGTCGATGGTGGCGTTAACGCGTTGTTTTGCATCTTCGAAAAGACCGTAATATTCTTTAAGTTCAGCATTGGTTTCTCTAGCTGGCATTTGCAGCGCAATAGTCGCCCAATTGTGATTCGGTAGACGCGTTCTAAGATCATGTATCAACGGTTTTTTATTCGGATAGCCCTCAATATCATGCAATAAGATGACGGTGCCTAGATTGCCTTTATTGATGGTTTGGGTATAAACAGAAAAAAACTTTTCAGCGGCGGTTTCCAGCCAAACTATTTTTCCAATCTTTAATTGAGCCTCTGTTATTTTGGCGTTTTCGAGTTCGCGCGGTTGATCAGCTGCGTCAATTGATAAGGGTAGAAGACAGGCAATAATCAGTAGACATAGCTTTTGTCGCATCAGGATTTTTCAGTATAAAAGCCGCTGACTTTGTAAATTTCATGGATATGGCGCAGGATAACCATAAATATTGAAGCTATCGGTAATGCAAGTAAAATCCCCATAAAGCCGAATAATTGCGCGCCGGATAAAACCGCGAAAATAACGGCGACCGGATGCAGGCCTATTTTGTCACCGACCAGCCAAGGCGTTAATATCGTGCTTTCAATGGATTGACCCACTACGAAGACAATGGCGACGGGAATCAGATAGAGTAGGTCTTGAAATTGAATAATTGCGGATAAGCAAGCCGATACAATACCGACGATAGCGCCTAGATAGGGGATAAAACTGACCAATCCGGAGATTATGCCGATCAACAGTGCTAATTCCAGGCCGATTATCCATAAACCAATTGCGTATATCGCCCCTAAACCGATCATCACATAAAATTGTCCGCGTAGAAAAGCGCCTAATACCTGATCAGACTCTTTCGCTAATTTTGAGACGGTTGGGGAAATGCGTCTGGGCAATAAATTGTTGATTTTTTCAACCAACACATCCCAGTCTCGCAATAAATAGAAAGTGATGACCGGAATCAGAAACAAGTTCATTAACCACTGAAAAATCACTGAGCCGGAATGCGAGACCGAACCGACAATATTGGCTAGAATGCCGCCGGCTTTATGCCAGTGTTCTTTGATGATTTGAATCAATTGCGAGCTATCGAAGGGTTCTATTTCCAGATCTAATTGAAGGTTAATTAATGGAATCAAGGTTTCGTTAACCCATTGAACATATACAGGCAACTTACTGATTAATAGACTTATTTGTGATTCTATTCCTGGAATGATGATAAATAAAATTTCTGCAAGAGCCAAGCTTAAAGTTAAAAAAACTAAAATGACGGATTGGGTTCGCCCCAGTTTCCAGGATTTAATTTTCAGCGTTTCCAACCAATCAACCAAAGGATCGCCTAAATAAGCCAAAATGGCGGAAATGACAAAGGGTAACAGAATAGGCGTCAGTAAATAAACTACCCAGCCAATGGCAAGCAATAAGATTAAAATCAGCCATTTTTGTGAATCAGTCATTTTAACGATTTACTAAATTGCGCTACAAAGGCTGGGCTGATTCCTGTTCACCCTGAATCAAAAAACCATTCACTTTCTGTAAATCCGTTTCGCCAAGATTCCCCGCCGCTTCTTTTAAGCGAATGCCGTTAATCAAATAATCATAGCGGCTGCGTGAATAATCCCTTTTGGATTTAAACAGATTGCGCTGTTCCGATAACACATCCACCATGGTTCGGGTGCCGACTTCAAAACCGGCTTCAGTCGCCTGTAAAGCGCTTTTTGATGAAAGCACGCTGGCTTTTAAAGCTTGTACGCGGCTGATGCTGGATAATACGCCGCGATAAGCGTTTTTGACTTGGCGGGTAACGGTGCGCTTAGCTTTGGTCAGGTCTTGTTTGGATTTTTGGAATTCAAAGTCCGCTTGTTTTACCCGCGACAGGGTAGCGCCGCCTTCAAAAATCGGCATATTAAATTGTATGCCTACCGATTGAGTATCGCCACGCAGACCGAAAGTACTGGTGCTGTCTTGCACCGCATAATTGGCGACAATGTCCAGTGTCGGCATATGCCCGGATTGATGGCGGCTGACATCTTTTCGCGCCACCTCAGTTCTATTGAGTTGAGCGATAATATTAAAATTATTGTTTTGCGCCGATTGGGTCCACTCCGAAATGTCTTCCGGCTCCGGTCTATTGAGTTGAAACTCGGCCATAATCGGTTGCAGATCGGCATCATTTTCGCCAATGATTTCGCGCAGGTTTTCTTTATTGTCATCTAACAAGTTGGCTGCTTCAATTTCATTGGCGCGGGCTTGGTCATAGGCCGCTTGGGCTTCATGGACATCAGTGATCGCGATTAAGCCGACTTCAAAGCGTTGCTTGGCCTGCTCCAATTGTTTGGCGATGGCTTTTTTTTCGGCAATTGAGAAATTCAGGTTATCTTCAGCGGCCAGAATATTAAAATAGCTCTCCGTCACTTTTAACATTAAAGCTTGTTGCTTGGCATGGAATAGCGCTTCGGCTTCGGCAATTTTGTTTTCAGATTGACTGAGTTGTATCCAATGATCCCAATGGAAAACCGGCTGGGTGAAATTGAAGGATAAAGAGTGCGACCAGTAATTCTGAGTGCCAGAGGCTTGGAAAGTAAACTTTTTATTGTTGAGTCTATCTCGCGCACTGGAAGCGGCTATATTAATCTGCGGCAGCATTTGGGCAATGCTTTGTGATTTGCTTTCAGCAGTGGCGTATTGATGAAGATAGGCATTTTGATATTCAGGATCGTTTGTCAGCGCCAATTGATAAGTTTCAAACAAATCCTGACTGTTAGCTGAGGGGGTAAAAAAAGATGATATCAATAACATCGACAAATGATAGGGTTTCACAATGCCTCCTTACAAATTTAATCTTATTGTAGCCTATCGGGATTAAAGTTTAATAAATTATAATAGTAAATTAAAAAAAATGGGTAACGTCTTTATTAGCTTAGGTAAATTTAACATGAGCAATTTTGTTTTCAAAATAATAGGTTTTTGTGTAGTACTTTTAATCGGCAACGGTTGCGCCAGTTTCGGCAAGGGTGTGACGGAAGCGATTTTAGAGAAGCAGACGGAAGAAGATACCCGGCGTTGCGAAATTCGCGGAGACGGCTTCCAAGGATTGAAACCGCATGTAGAAGCCAAGGGAAAAAAAATGAAAGTGCTGATGGTTCACGGGGTGGGGGATCATACGCCGGGTTATTCCACTGAATTTTTTGAAAAGTTGGCTAAAGAGTTGAATTTGAATGTCACTTCGCGCCGTTTTAAAAACATCAGCCTGACTGACCCGAAACATTTTGATAAACAATTGGGTAATTTACGGGTTGTGCGTTTTCTAAATAAAGAGCAAACCCAGGAACTGATGTTTTACGAGTTATCCTGGTCGGAAATTACCCGCGCAGAAAAGCAGGTGCTTGAGTACGATAATTCCGGCGAATATTCTTTTCGTCGAGCCGAAATTAACGATTTATTGAAAAAATTTTCAAACGATACCGGCCCGGATCCGATTATTTACTTAGGCGAAAGTCGAGAAGATATTTTAACCGCGTTTTCAGAATCTTTTTGTTGGATGAGCCGCGGCGGTTGGGATGATTTGCCGGACAATGTTCACCAACCCTGTGATCAATTAAATGTACAATCTGTGCAGCAAGACAGTTTTGCTCTTATTTCGCATAGCTTAGGCAGCCGCATTACCATTGATGGTTTGCAACGCATTGCTGCTATGTTGGGCGCGGATAATTCGGCGCAAAACCAGGTGTTGGTGGATGTTCTAAAAAATAAGCAGATTCCTATTTATATGATGTCCAACCAATTACCCATGTTGCAATTAGGCCGAAAATTACCGGCCGTCAGAAATAAAAGACAAGATTTCTGCGTTGAAAAAGGAAGCAAATATCATGAGCGAATTCTGGCGCGAACGCCGATTATCGCCTTTAGCGATCCCAATGATTTGTTAAGCTACGCTATTCAACACGATTTCGTCGACAAATATTTAGACCCCCGCCTTTGTATTGATGTGACCAACATTAACATTAATGTTGCGACGGTTTTTGATGTGTTCGGGATGGGCAAAATGGCCAACCCAATGGAAGCGCATATCGGCTATGATACTGATGACCGGGTCATTGCATTAATCGCCAAAGGCATCGGCAACCCAGCGACGGCGGATATAGTCAAGCAACGCTGCCATTGGATGGAAACCATTGATTAAGGGTTATTAGCCCGTAGGGTACGCACTGCGTACCCAATATCAGCATGATTGTTTCATTTTCTGATACGAAAAAATTACCTCCAATCTCATTAGTGGGGGGGAAAGGTTTCAATCTGATAAAAATGTGCTCCCAAGGGCTTAATGTCCCCTCCGGTTTTATTTTAACGACAGAGTTCTTTAAGCCTTGGTTTTCACAATTACAGCAGACAAAAGCTTGGCAAACATTTATCGCTAAGCTTGATCAAATTGATTCTCTTCAACAACATTGTGAAGAGCTGAAAATGATCGTTGGCTCTTATACTTTCAATCAGGAACAGCATACACAGCTTGCCCTTTGTTTGGAACGCTATCAAGAAACCAATTTGTTTGCGGTGCGATCTTCTTCGCCGGAAGAGGATGGGGAAACGGCAAGTTTCGCCGGGCTTTATGAGACCGTGCTGGGCGTTCCAAAAAGCGGTTTATTGGATGCTGTTCGCACTACCTTTGCGAGTTGTTTGGATTATCGCTTGCTTCGCTATAAGATCGACAACCATTATGATGTATTGAAACCTGGCATTGCAGTCGTCATACAAATACAAATTGACAGCGAAAGCGCAGGCGTAGCATTCAGCCTTAATCCAATCACTAATGATTATGACGAAGTAGTCATTAATTCAAACTTTGGCTTGGGAGAATCAGTTGTTTCAGGTTTGGCGACGCCGGATAATTTCGTCATCAATAAGCACACTCAAGGAATCGTAAGTAAAATATCAGGCCTCAAAGAACAGAATGTACGCCTGCAAAAAACAGGCGTAAACACGGAAAAAAAGCATTGTTCGACTGCTCAATTTTCTCTCAGTGATGTTCAAATACTCGAATTAGCGCAGGAAATCCAAAAAATTGAAAGCTATTACCAACAACCGCTAGACATAGAGTGGGCGCTAGTTAATGGTTGTTTTTATTTTCTTCAAGCGCGAGCTATCACTTCTTATAATATCATCCCTGAAAAACTGCTTACCCACCCTTTAGAAAAAAGACGCGTTTATTTCGATATAACCTTAAGCGTACAAGGTTTCCATAAATCGCTTTCACCGTTAAGTTCAGATATCTATCGCTATGTTATTAACGCCGCAACATTTGAATTTGTAGGCAGAAATATGACTGAGGATGTATCAAAAGCATTGCCATTTTGCGCCAGCGGACGACTCTACTTAAATTTGAGTAATATGCTGAATCTACTGCCTGCCGACATCATTATCCAATTTATCAGTTGTATGGACGGGCTAGCCGCTTCAGCGCTGGAGCAGGCTGAACTTGATCGGTTTCGTCATGCCTCTTTTAAAAAAACGGGGCTTATTTGGGCGGCGCTTATTCGTTTTTTCCCTCGAATAAAAACCTATTTTGTAGCCTTTAAAAATCCGAACAAGACGCGAGCAAACATTGACGATGAATGCTTAGCTTTTCAAAATAGAGTTAGGGTCATGAATTCAGGCGGTCAAACTATGCAAGAATTCGTAAAACAAGTGACCGACCAATCTGCCGTACTGGTTTTACAAAAGACTGAACCCGCTTATGTCGCTGCTAAAGTCGCGATGTCGAAAATTCGGCGCTTATTTCCGAATGCCGATCAAGAACAAATTGAAATGATCAATTCCCTTGATCAATCATTACCCGGAAATATTACGACAGAAATGGGGCATGACTTATTTCTATTAAGTCGGCAATTAAATGCTGGTTTTTCTTCAGATACTGAAGCGCTTTATCGGGCCTTACAACAAGAAAAGTTGGGCAATCAGTTTCAGCAGCAGTGGCTGAATTTTATGCTTAATTATGGGCATCGATGTGCGGAAGAAATTGAATTAGCTCAGCAGCGATTTCGCGACAACCCCACAATGTTATTAAACCAAATTCAAGAATTTAAAAAAATAACCAATCCTGATCAATCTCCCATTGCTTTGTTTGAAGCGGCGCAAATTAAGCGTCAAGTAAGCGCTCAAAAGTTAGAGATGAGCTTAAACCCAAGGCGGAAAAAGAAATTTCAGGGTCTGGTTGATGTCGTAATCAATTTGGGAGGGTTGCGAGAAACGCATAAATATAATGTGATGTATGGATTAGATGTTATTCGCTCCGATTGTCTTAAAATCGCTAAACAATGGGTTAAGGAAAAACGCATTGACCAGACCCTTGATATTTTTGATCTGCGCTTGGCTGATATTCAACGAGGTCGTGAAAACAGCACCCTGAATTTAGGTGAAATTTTGAATACGAATCGAGCATATTTCCGAAAATTAAACCAAAGCCGACAGCAATTTCCGGTATTTGATTCAAGGGGGCGCTTCTACAAACCGAATATTAAAAACGCAAACGCCGGTGAAATTATCGGACAGTCGATCTCATCAGGTATCGTAACCGGGAAAGTTAAGGTGATGCGCACAGCCGATGAAAAAAAATTACACACAGGTGAAATTCTTGTTGCGCGCGCGACAGACCCCGGCTGGACGCCTCTATTTATCAATGCCGCCGCCATTATTTTGGAAGTAGGCGGGCCGCTCCAACATGGCGCTGTGATTGCTAGAGAATATGGCAAGCCCTGTATCAGCGGTATTCAAGGCGTAACTGAAAAATTTTTTGATGGTGAGTGGGTCACCGTGGATGGAGGCTTAGGCATCGTCAAAAAAGAAAAACAGCAACAATAGTAATGAAAATATAAACTCAACCCAGCTTTGTCACTAAGTACCCAAGCATAATTAAATTAACTAAATTTCACGCAGGATTTTTTTTCATATTCAAGGCGCATAAATAGGCGCATAGCCCGCTATGTAACTATTTATGCAACGCTGAAGATGGAAAAAAAGACAAGTGAAATGTTAAATTAATTATACTTGGGTGCTTATAATGCTATAACTCACAAATATTACCGACAAGGCTGGGTCAATCCTCTATTGTCGAACTATAATTAATGTAAAATCAATATCATTAGATGTAGTGCGTAAAATTTGTCTCAAAATCAACAACAAAAGGGATTGCCAATGAAAAGAAAAAACCCCGATATCACTGATCCCGCAGATCTTTTCAAGCATCAGCAAGGGACAGGCGCCACCCGCCGATTTCATCCCGTTTATAAAGATTATTTACCACCTTGTAATAACGCTTGTCCGGCTGGAGAAAATATTCAGGCGTGGTTGGCGTTGGCGCAAAACGGCCATTATTATCAGGCCTGGCAAGTATTGATGGCGGATAACCCGATGCCGGCCATACACGGCAGGGTTTGTTACCATCCTTGCGAAACCGCGTGTAATCGCGATCAATTAGACGGCGCAGTCAGCGTCCATAGCGTGGAAAGATTTTTAGGCGATATGGCGCTGAAAGAAAATTGGCAAATTGAAAAATCAAAAACATCCAGCGGCAAAAAAGTATTAATTGTGGGGGCGGGGCCTAGCGGATTATCCGCCGCCTACCATTTGGCCAAAATGGGCCATCAAGTGGTGATTTATGAGGCTGGTCCGGTTGCCGGTGGCATGATGCGCTTCGGTATTCCCGCCTATAGGTTGCCGCGTTATGAACTCAATCAGGAAATTCATCGGATTGAGAGTTTGGGGGTGGAAATTGTTTTGAATCGTAAAGTCGAGAATTTGTTGGAGGATAAACAACAAGGCGATTTCGATGCGGTTTTTATCGCCATCGGAGCGCATTTGAGTAAACGCATTGATATACCCGCTAGGGAAGCGGCTAAAATTCTGGATGCGGTGAGTTTTTTACATAATACGGCCAGCGGCAATGCGCCGCAGGTTGGCCGAAAAGTAGCTATTTATGGCGGCGGCAACACCGCGATGGACGCCGCCAGAACCGCCAAGCGTTTAGGCGCTGAGGAAGCCATTATCATCTATAGACGCGATAGGGATCATATGCCCGCGCATGATTTTGAGGCCGATGAAGCTTTGTCGGAAGGCGTCAAAATTAACTGGTTGCGCACCATCAAACAAATGGATGAAACCAGCATCACTGTTGAAAAAATGGCTTTGGATAGAGATGGTCGTCCGCAACCCACCGGCGAGTACGAAACTTTGCAAGCCGATTCATTAATTATGGCGGTGGGGCAAGATACCGATAGCCGTTTTTTACAAGCAGTGGAAGAGATTAATTTCAAAAAAGACGGCACGGTGATAATCAATGACAATATGATGACCGGCGCAGAGGGAATTTTCGCGGGCGGCGATATGGTGCCCAGTGAAAGAACCGTCACCACCGCTGTCGGGCACGGAAAAAAAGCAGCGCGTTATATTGATGCCTGGCTGCGAGGCGAGAATTATCAGCCGCCTGAAAAACACGATTTAATTGAATATGAAAAATTGCATCTTTGGTATCTCACTGAAGCCGATCAAAAAGAACAACAAGCCTTATCCAGCGAACAACGGCAGGAAAATTTCAGTGAAATTGTTTCCGGCTTAAGCGCAGAAGACGCCCAATTTGAAGCGCAACGTTGCTTTTCCTGCGGTAATTGCTATGAATGCGACGGCTGCTATGGTTCTTGTCCTGAAAATGCGGTGCTGAAATTAGGGCCGGGCAAACGCTATCGTTATAACTATGATTTATGCACCGGTTGCGCGGTTTGTTTTGAACAATGCCCTTGCCACGCTATAGAAATGGTTGCCGAGTCCGCTGATCAAACTAATGGAGAGTTGTCATGATTGAAAACAGGAAAGTCACTATCGACGGAAATGAAGCGGTTGCCTATGTCGCATTTCGGGTCAACGAAGTCTGCGCCATTTATCCGATCACGCCGTCGTCCACTATGGCCGAATTAGCGGATCAATGGGCTACGGAAGGTAAAATCAATATTTGGGGCAATACCCCTTTAGTCGCAGAAATGCAAAGCGAAGGCGGGGCGGCGGGAGCTGTGCACGGCGCATTGCAGACCGGCGCATTAACCACCACTTTTACCGCCTCGCAAGGGCTGTTGTTGATGATACCCAATATGTATAAAATCGCTGGTGAGTTAACGCCGACGGTTTTCCATGTGGCGGCGCGTTCGATTGCCGCTCAGGGTTTGTCCATTTTCGGCGATCACTCAGATGTCATGGCGGTGCGCAATACCGGTTTTGCTTTGCTCAGCTCCAGTTCGGTGCAGGAAGCCCATGATATGGCTTTAATCGCGCAAGCTGCGACTTTGCATAGCCGAGTGCCGTTTTTACATTTTTTTGATGGCTTTAGAACTTCACATGAAGTGAATAAAATCGAATTGCTCAGCGATCAGCAAATCAAGGGCATGATTGATGATCAAAAAGTCTTTGAACACCGTGGGCGGGCTTTGAATCCGGATAACCCGTTTATTCGCGGTACTGCGCAAAATCCGGATGTTTATTTTCAGGCGCGGGAAACCGTCAATCCTTTTTATGCGCAAACGCCGCATATTGTCCAACAAGCGATGGATCAGTTCGCCGAATTGACCGGGCGACAATATCGCCTCATTGA
>SPJK01056051.1_pt1 | contig 10422 bp, 8 predicted proteins | sample 3741771 | NCBI WGS metagenome assembly SPJK01 (sample SAMN10925997, study PRJNA522277) | cold seep metagenome | isolation source: Elba SIP-enriched marine methane seep metagenome, extraction at timepoint T2 | place: Italy: coast of Elba, Mediterranean Sea
AATATGGAGCAAAACAAACCTGTTGTTGCAATCATTATGGGCTCAAATAGTGATTGGCCTACCATGCAGTGTGCTGCGCAAACGCTGGCAGATTTTGGTGTGGCTTATCAGGCGCAAGTCGTCTCTGCACACCGTACCCCAGACCTGATGTTTTCGTTTGCTGAAAATGCACAAAAACAAGGCTTTAAGGCCATTATTGCGGGTGCTGGCGGTGCTGCACATTTGCCTGGTATGGTGGCCGCGAAAACGACACTGCCAGTGCTTGGCGTGCCTGTGGCGTCAAAACACTTGAGTGGCAATGACTCTTTATTGTCTATCGTGCAAATGCCCAAAGGCGTACCCGTTGCCACGTTTGCGATTGGTGATGCAGGCGCGATTAATGCCGCGCTATTTGCTGTGTCGCTATTGGCGAATGAAGATCAGGCCTTGGCAACCAAATTAGCAGAATTTAGAGAAGCGCAAGCAGCAAAAGTGCATGCGATGACCTTACCTGATCAACCTTAAGAATAGAGTGTAAATCATGACTACTCAACCCATTTTGCCGCCTGCGATGTTAGGCATGTTAGGTGGTGGCCAGCTTGGCCGCTTTTTTGTGATTGCCGCCCATGAAATGGGTTATAAAGTCACTGTACTCGACCCTGACCAAAATAGCCCTGCTGGCAAAATTGCAGATGTACACCTCTGTGCGGCCTATGACGATGCCGAAGCCTTGCAAGCGATTGCAAAAACCTGTCAGGCGGTGACAACTGAATTTGAAAATGTGCCAGCGGAAACCTTAAGTACATTGGCACAATCTACCGTGGTGCACCCGAGTGCAGACGCTGTTGCGATTGCGCAAAATCGCGTGAAAGAAAAAGCTTTTTTTGCTTCGGCAGGCTTGCCCATTGGCCCTGTGGTAACGATCGATTCTGCTACAGATTTACCTGAGTCAGGTGATCTTTATCCAGCTGTCTTAAAGGTAGCGCGTTTTGGTTATGATGGTAAAGGCCAGGCACGTGTGGCGAATCAAGCAGAGGCACTTGAGGCGTTTAAAGGCTTTAAAGAAGAAGTTTGTGTGTTAGAGAAAATGCTGCCACTGGATTTAGAAGTCTCAGTCGTTTTGGCTCGTGACCAACAAGGTAATATCACTCCGTTCCCTGTCGGTGAGAACAGTCATTTAAATGGTATTTTGGATATCACTGTTGTGCCAGCGCGTGCACCAGAAGCGATTCAGCAGGAAGCACAAGCATTGGCAACCAAGCTGGCAAATGCCTTGGATTATGTTGGTGTGCTCGGCGTTGAATTTTTTGTGGTTGATGGGCAGCTGTATGTGAATGAAATCGCCCCTAGACCACATAATTCTGGTCACTATACGATTGATGCTTGTGTGAATGACCAGTACGAGCAGCAGGTGCGTGCGTTGACCGGTTTGCCTTTAGGTGATGCCAGCCTGCACAGTAATGCCGTGATGGTGAATATTCTGGGGGACAGCTGGAAAGAAGGTAATGAGCCACCTTGGGCCGATGGGTTTGCCTATGGTAATTTGAAATTGCATTTGTATGGCAAGGCAGCCGCGCGTAAGGGGCGTAAGATGGGTCACTTTACGGTGACGGGTGCTGAGTTGGATGCTGTGTATGCGGTTGCTATGCAGGCACGTAAAGCGCTGCATATTGGCGAGTCATAAGCTTGATCTAAGTTGAATAGCTTTAGACAATAAAAAAGCCGACTAACTAGTCGGCTTTTTTATTGCATTTCGCTTATGTTTTAAACTTAAGCCATCGCTTTGATTTTTGCATTCAAACGGCTCTTATGACGAGCAGCTTTGTTTTTATGAATGATTTTTTTGTCAGCGATGCGATCGATCACTGAAACGTTTTCTTGAAATGCCGCCTGAGCTGCAGCTTTGTCGCCTGTTTCAATTGCTTTCGCGATTTTTTTCATTGCAGTGCGCAAAGATGAACGCAAGCCTGCATTGTGTGCACGATTTTTAACTGCTTGACGAGCACGTTTTCTTGCTTGTGCGGTATTTGCCATGTGTTTTCCTAAAATTTGTAGCGGTCTAAAATATTAAGCAGGCGATAATAACTTTTTTTAGCTAAACATGCAAGCAAAGTCCGCGTTAAATCCTGTGGTAAATGACAAGCGTGCTATCATAACGCGTTTATTTCAATCTAGTCATGATGTTGGCTGTGTCTGTTACGCCTTTGCCAGTGAATTGAATACTCTATGAATTTACTTAAAGCCTTGTTTTCAGTGGGAAGCATGACCTTTATCTCGCGCATTCTTGGCTTTGTGCGCGATTTGTTAATTGCGCGCATTTTTGGCGCAGGCATGTTGACTGACGCGTTTTTTGTGGCATTCAAGCTGCCCAATATGTTGCGTCGTATCTCTGCAGAAGGTGCGTTTAGTCAGGCCTTTGTGCCGATTTTAGCTGAATATAAAAATCAGCGTAGCAGTAAGGAGACACATGCTTTAATTAGTCATGTGGCGTCACTAATGGGCCTGGTGCTCACCTTGGTAGCCATTCTTGGCATGTTGGCAGCACCCTGGGTTGTGACGATCAGTGCGCCGGGGTTTATTGAGGATCCAAACAAATTTCAACTCACGGTCGAGCTGCTGCGTATTACCTTTCCTTATATCTTATTTATCTCGCTGGTGTCGTTGGCTGGCGGGGTTTTAAATACTTATGGTCAGTTTACCGTACCTGCATTTACACCTGTCTGGTTAAATGTGTCTTTTATTACCGCAGCGCTTGTTATTGCGCCGTATTTTGATCACAGTATTTTTGTTCTGGCCTGGGCGGTATTTGTTGGCGGAATTTTACAATTACTTTTTCAATTGCCGGCCTTGTATCGCTTAGGCTTGCTGCCGAGATTTCAATTAGCGGTGAATGATGAAGGTGTCTGGCGCATTCTAAAGTTAATGGGGCCAGCGATTTTTGGGGTCTCTATCGCACAGATTTCACTGTTGATTAATACCATTTTCGCATCTTTGTTAGCGACGGGTAGTGTCAGCTGGTTGTATTATGCAGATCGCTTGATGGAGTTTCCAACGGGTTTATTAGGTGTGGCGCTAGGGACCATTTTGTTACCGAGTTTGTCCAAAGCCGTGGCTGACAAGCGCGATGAAGAATTTGGACAACTACTTGACTGGGGCTTGCGATTGACCTTTATGTTAGCCCTGCCTGCCGCGGTAGCATTGGCAGTGTTAGCCACACCTCTGATCAGTAGTTTGTTTTATTATGGGCAATTTACTGAGTTGGATGTGACGATGACACGTCAGGCACTAGTGGCCTATAGCTTAGGCTTGATTGGTCTAATCCTGGTTAAGGTATTGGCGCCAGGGTTTTATTCAAGGCAGAATGTCAAAACACCTGTCAAAATTGCGGTGTTTACACTTGTGGTGACGCAGTTAATGAATGTTTTATTTGTCTTTGTGTTGGATTTAAAGCACGCAGGGCTGGCGCTTTCAATTGGTTTGGGCGCTTGTTTGAATGCGGGATTATTGTTTTTTAATCTGCGTCGTGCAAAGTTGTATCAACCACAGCCAGGCTGGTGGTTGTTTTTGTTAAGGCTTGTGGTTGCCGTTGTGGCAATGGCTATAGCCATCTGGTATGTGGCTGGGGGCGACCAAGCGTGGCTGGCGTATCGCTTGTGGGAAAAAGTCTCTCGTTTGCTGTTGTTGTTAGCCGTTGGTGTTAGTGTGTATTTTGGAGTGTTGTTTGTGTTAGGTGTGCGACCACAAGCATTTATGCGCCGGGTGGCGGTGTAGTAAAGAGGAGCATGCATGCGAATTTACCGCCATTTTAATGACAGTACCCAGTTGCCGAGTGCGTTGGCCATTGGCAACTTCGATGGCTTCCATCTAGGACATCGGGCCTTATTAGAAACGTTGATTGATCAAGCTGATGAACAGCAGTTGCAACCATCGGTCATGACATTTGAGCCGCACCCACGTGAATTGTTTATGCCTGATAATGCGCCAGCACGTTTATCCAGTTTGCGCGAAAAATTAGAGCACTTTGAGGCAGCTGGAGTCGCGCAGGTATATTTGGTGCGATTTGATCAGGCCTTTGCCAGCCTCAGTGCTGAAGCGTTTATGCAGACGGTGCTCAAGCAACAGTTAAACGCAAAGGCAATTTTAGTGGGCGGTGATTTTCGGTTTGGTGCCAAACGAAAAGGCACCATTTACAGCTTTACTAAAGCCGGTTTTCAACTGATTGACTTTCCGGAAGTGATGGTCAATCAAGCACGCGTTTCCAGTACCCTAGTGCGTGATTCATTAGCCAATGGGCAATTAGACTTGGCACAACGTTATTTAGGGCGGCCATACAGCATGAGCGGCAAAGTAGTAAAAGGTGCACAGTTAGGACGACAGTTAGGTTTTCCGACAGCAAATGTGCATATGCGGCATGAACGGCCTGCCTTAATGGGGGTTTATGCGGTAAAATTAAACGATTTGCCAGCGGTTGCAAATCTGGGCGTGCGTCCAACATTGGGCGGCATTCCAAAACTGAAATTAGAAGTGCATGTGCTTGATTTTAATGAGGACTTATATGGTCAGCATGTGCATGTGGCGTTTTATCATAAAATCCGTGATGAAATGCAGTTTGACGGACTGGATGCGCTGAAAGCGCAAATCGCCAAAGACGCGGCTGTAGCAGAAGCTTATTTTAATTCTAACTCTTAAAGCATGACTGATAAAAACAAAGATAGTAAGTACCCACTTAATTTACCTGAAACCAGCTTTCCGATGCGTGGCAACCTGGCCAAGCGTGAGCCTGCCTGGCTAAAAAGCTGGCAGGAGCGTGACGTTTATCAACGTATTCGCAAGGCCAGAAAAGGGGCTAAGCCTTTTATTTTGCATGATGGCCCGCCGTATGCGAATGGCGACATTCATATTGGTCATGCCGTCAATAAAATCTTAAAAGACATTATTATCAAGTCAAAAACCTTGAGTGGCTTTGATGCGCCTTATGTGCCAGGCTGGGATTGTCACGGCCTGCCCATTGAATTGGTGGTGGAGAAGCAGCATGGTAAAGACATTTCACCGGCCAAGTTCCGTGAGTACTGTCGCGCGTACGCCAAAGAACAAGTGGAAAAGCAAAAACAGGACTTTGTTCGTTTAGGTGTATTGGCCGATTGGGATCAACCGTATCTGACGATGGATTATAAGACTGAAGCAGACATCATGCGCGCTTTGGGCAAGATTCACGAAAACGGTTATTTGTACCAAGGTGCAAAGCCAGTGCACTGGTGTACTGACTGTGGCTCAGCGCTGGCTGAGGCTGAGGTTGAGTATGAAGATGTTAACTCACCGGCCATTGATGTTGGTTTTGATGTGGTTGACCAAGCGGCGCTAAGTCAAGCCTTTGGTGTCTCAGTTGATCAAACAGCAAAGGCTGTGATTTGGACAACGACACCATGGACGCTGCCTGCAAACCAGGCGGTGAGTGTGCATCCTGACTTAACTTACGACTTGGTGTCGACCAGTCGTGGTTTATTGATTCTGGTCGCAGACTTGGTGGAAAGCACATTGTCCCGTTACGAAGAAACCGACTATTCGGTCGTGGCAAGCTGCCAAGGCAGCGTGTTAAACGGTTTGCTGTTACAGCATCCATTTGATGATCGCGAAGTGCCTGTGATTTGTGGTGAGCATGTGACAACCGAGGCCGGTACAGGCTTGGTACACACGGCCGCCGCACATGGTAATGATGACTGGCTGGTAATGCGCGCTAACTATCCTGAAGAAAAGCCACGTGTGCTGATGGGCGGTGATGGTAAGTTCTTTGACAGTGAACGTGTACCATTAGCCGAAATTCGCGGTTTAGACCGTAAAGCCGCGAATAAAGTGATTTTAGAGACAATAAAGGTAAGCGGTCACTTACTTGCCAGCGCACGATTAAATCACAGCTTCCCACATTGCTGGCGTCATAAAACACCGTTGATGCAACTGGCGACGCATCAATGGTTTATCGGCATGAATGCAAGCGATGGCAATGGCACAGCCTTGCGAGAGCATGCAAACAAAGCGGTGGATGCCACTGCATTCTACCCAAGCTGGGGTAGGGCAAGACTTGAAGGGATGATTAAAGGTCGTCCTGATTGGTGTGTGTCGCGCCAGCGTAGCTGGGGTGTGCCGATGCCGTTTTTTGTACATAAAGAAACAGGCGAACCGCATCCAGAGACGACAAGACTCATTGAGACTGTTTGTCAGTCAGTCGAGCAACAAGGCATTGAGGCCTGGTTTGGTTTGGACGGTGAGACCTTTTTGGCAGAACATGCGCCTGAACATGCCGTGCAGTACCAAAAAGTGACGGATACGCTAGATGTCTGGTTTGACTCAGGTGTGACCCATGCATCAGTATTAAAAACGCGTGCGGGTTTAAGCCATCCGGCAGATTTATATTTAGAAGGTTCTGATCAACACCGTGGCTGGTTCCAGAGTTCTTTACTCACTGGCTGTGCGATTGATGGGCGCGCACCCTATAAGGCCTTGTTGACGCATGGTTTTGTCGTCGATGGCAAAGGCAAAAAAATGAGTAAGTCTATGGGCAATGTGGTTGCACCACAAAAAGTCATGGATAAATATGGTGCGGATATTTTGCGTTTGTGGGTAGCAAGCACCGACTATTCTGCAGAGCTAACCATCTCGGATGAGATCTTAAAACGTGTGGCAGACAGCTACCGTCGTATCCGCAATACCTTACGCTTTTTGTTATCAAATCTCGCGGATTTTGATGCCGAAAAAGACTTGTTACCAGTGGAAGAGTGGCTGGTGTTAGATCGCTATGCGTTGTCACGTACACAAGAATTACAAACAGCGATTTTGCAAGACTACGACAAGTTTGAGTTCCATGCGGCCATGCAAAAATTTGTTGGCTTTTGTGCCGAGGACTTAGGTAGTTTTTATCTGGATATTCTAAAAGACCGTTTGTATACCTGTGCCGAGACTTCACACCCTCGTCGCGCAGCACAGAGTGCTTTGTACCATATTACCCATGCCTTGATGCGCTTAATGGCACCAGTGCTGAGCTTTACGGCGGATGAGATTTGGCAGACGCTAGGCGTGGATGATGAAACAACCGTGTTTGAATCAGTCTGGTATGACCTGCCTGCACATGGTTTGAGTGAATCGGAACTTGTCGATTGGACTACAGTGCTCGCTTGGCGTGCGAAAGCTGCGAAAGAAATTGAGCTCGTACGTGAAGCTAACAAGGTTGGTTCCTCACTGCAAGCCGAACTGACATTTTATGTTGAAGCGGTCGATGCTCAGGCCTTAAACAGCTTAGGCGAGGATTTACGCTTTGTGATGCTGACTTCTACCGTGGCGGTAGAAACTGTTGGTAGTGAAGCAGAAGCCAAAGTGGTTGTAGTGCCAAGTACACATGAAAAATGTGCGCGCTGCTGGCATTATCGAGCTGATGTAGGTGCTAACCCTGAGCACCTAACGATATGCGGTCGTTGCGAGAGCAATTTGTTCGGGGATGGTGAAACGCGCCAATATGCATAAGAGTGAGGCCTGCCCATGTTAAAGTGGTTGAGTATTAGTGCCACTGTGATTGTATTAGATTTGTTGACCAAATATTGGATACAGCAGTCGTTTAGCTACGGTGAACACCTGACAGTGACCAGTTTTTTTGAGTTGGTGCGTTATCATAATACGGGTGCGGCATTTAGCTTTTTGGCTAACGCTGGCGGCTGGCAGAAATGGTTTTTTTCTGCTATCTCTGTATGCGTGAGTGCGTACCTTTTTTACTTGTTAACGCAAGCACAACACAATAAACTATTCAGCATAGGCGTTGCATTAGTACTGGGTGGAGCAATCGGAAACTTGTATGATCGGATGACCTTAGGCTATGTGGTCGACTTTTTGTTGTTTCACTACCAAGGGTTGGCTTGGCCAGCGTTTAATATTGCTGACAGTGCCATTTGTGTCGGTGTTGGCTTGTTGATCTGGGATAGTTTTCAAAGCTCAACACAAATTGCCGAATCTTGAGCAGCGTAAACAATAAGCTATCGGATGGAGTCATAACATGCCAGAGTGGAAAAAACTCATCGCAGCAAAAACAGCACTGGCAAAAAAGGGCGCTAAATTACGTGCGTCTCAAATAGTCAATGATTCAGAGCAAGGTTCTATTCAATCACGCACGCCACCTGGCCAGACACTGGTCAAAAATTTCCCGGTGCTCGACATGGGCATCAAACCTGAGATCGCGAAAGAAGACTGGTCATTAACGGTCTTTGGTGCGGTTGAAAAGAGCGTGACATTGGACTGGTCAGGTTTGATGGCGATGTCTCAAGTCGAACGGGTGTCTGACTTTCATTGTGTCACACGTTGGAGTCAGTTGGATATGGATTGGCAAGGGGTCTTAGTGAGTGAGATTTTGGCGCTGACTCAGCCACAGGAGCACGCACAATACGTCACTATACATGGTTATGATGGCTATACGACCAACCTGCCTTTGTCTGCGTTAATGGACGATGACGTCTTGGTAGCACATCAGGTGTTGGGAAAGCCTTTGAGCCGAGAGCATGGCGGGCCTGTCAGAATGGTAGTGCCTAAAAGATATGCTTGGAAAGGTGCGAAATGGTTAAAAGGGATTGAGCTTCATCAGTACGACCGACCCGGGTTCTGGGAGGTCAGAGGTTATCATAACGATGCATTTCCGTTCGAGGAGCAACGCTTTACTGATGACGAATAACCAGACCGTGTTATCTGGCTTTTTTTCGGCTGAGAATTTGTGTCAACACTTCACTGGCTTCAATGATCTGATGTGCAACATCAATCAGTTTTAGGTGATTGCTGCGTGCATGGCGCCTGATGGAGTCAAAGGCCTCAGAGTTTGAGAGTTTATGTTTTTCCATCACAATCCCAATCGCTACACTCACCGCACGATCCCCATCCAGCGCTGTTTGCAGCATGTCGGAAGATTTCTTGAGATTTTTTAAGTCTGAATCGCGGCTTAGTCCAGTATTAATCGCTGGTAATACTTGTGTAATACTAATGGGTTTAACCAGGTAAGAGAGTGCGCCAGCATTAGTGGCTTCGTCAACAGTCTCTTTTTCGCTATAGGCCGTTAGCATAATAAATGGAATGTTATTAAGCGCTTTTAGCTTTGGCGCTAATTCAGTGCCAGATCTGTTTGGCATTGAATAGTCCAGTAACACTAAGTCTGGTCTTGGGTTGTTATCTAACCATTGCTCTGCTTCATCAACACATTCAGCGGTATTGACATGGTATCCAGCAGCTTCTAGGCCGGTAGTTAATGTTGATAAAATTAAACGGTCATCATCAACCAAGAGAATTGAGGTTTTTTTTGGTGGTGCTTGATTACTCATATTGTTTCTTCCCCTGTGTTAATTTTTCTTTTTCAAAGCTAATCACTGGATAGCTTAGCTCTAATGATACTCGAATCATTTGATCTTTAAAATCCCATTGAATAAAGGCGCCTCTTTTGGGCATTAGTGTACTCATTAGCGCCAGGCCGGATTGTGTTTTGTTTTGAATGGGTATGTTATCCTCGGCGATATTGGAAAGAGCATCACCTTTATTGCTGATGGTGATGGATATTTTGTTTTTGATATTGGTAGACGCAACCGATGTGATAGTCGAATGTCTCAGTGACACAGATGCTGAATTATCTACAATTTGGTGTTTGACTGCATTAGTAATCAGCTCATTAATAATTAAGGCTAATGGTACCGATTCACTTTTACTGACATAGGCCTTGTTCCTGTGTTGGTCCACCTCAAAGCCAATGTTTGTTTGCCACAGGCGTTCGATATTATTTTTAATCGCAAACGATAATTCGCCAATTTCGATAAAGGAATCGGGTTTTTTGCTTTGTAAACCATAAATCACAGCGACACTTTGTAACTGTGCATTGGCTTCATTAAAGAGCGGCGCCTGTACTGGGTGTTGCTCAGCGAAATTACTCAAAATACCACTCACCCCTTGCAAATTGTTCTTGATGCGGTGGTGAACCTCTTTGATTAATGTATTACGGTGCTTAATATCATCCTGTTCTTTTTGCAGTTCGGCTAACTTGCGATCAGTGATGTCTTGAAATGTGCCAGTCAACTTTAACGGTTTGTTATTAAACTGAATACATTCGCCCGTTGCACGTATCCAGCGATGATTGTTTTTGGCCGTGACAAAAGGTAATTCCAGGTCCCATGGTGTGCCTTCTTCTGAGGCCATTTCAATAGCACGTGCAAGTACTTGTTTGGCTTCAGCCGGATAATAGTCCATGGCTGTTTCAATGTCGGGCTCTGTGGTTTTGGGAAGCTCATGAATGCGAAAGACTTCTTCTGTCCACAGCAGGTTTTGGGAGATTAAGTTTAATTCCCAGCCACCAACTTTTGCCATTTTCCCTGTGCGATTTAGCATGTCGGACATAATGAAAAGGTCAGAACGCATTTTTTCGTTTTCAGTTTGGTC
>SPJK01100755.1_pt1 | contig 10422 bp, 11 predicted proteins | sample 3741771 | NCBI WGS metagenome assembly SPJK01 (sample SAMN10925997, study PRJNA522277) | cold seep metagenome | isolation source: Elba SIP-enriched marine methane seep metagenome, extraction at timepoint T2 | place: Italy: coast of Elba, Mediterranean Sea
GCATCATGATTTCCATTAAAATAACGCATGTTGGTGCATTGAGGTGAACATCTCGCCCTCAAATGCTTCACAATACTACACTATTCTGGATTTTTTGAAGATTTAAACTGCTATGACATTTGCGCTTACCGTTACCTTTATTACACTGGTTGTGATCACCACATTGATTCGCCTATGGCTTGGTTCACGCCATATTAGTCATGTACAACAACATCGAAAAGCTGTCCCTGACGCGTTTGCTGACACGATCAGCCTACACGCTCATCAAAAAGCTGCCGACTACACAAGTGCCAAAAGCCGATTAGCCTTGCTGGCAACTATTGCCTCGGCAGTGTTGCTAATTATCCTGACAGTCGGCGGCGGTTTAGAGTGGATTGATACGCAATGGCGTAGCTTACTGCCAGACCAAGCCATACTCCGTGGTGCATTAGTGATTGTCAGCGCGTTATTGCTCAGCAGTATCATTGATTTACCCTTTGATTACTATCAGACATTCACGATCGATGAGCGCTTTGGCTTTAATAAAATGACACCTAAGATGTTTTTTAATGATTTAATCAAACATGCTTTTGTCGGTATCTTACTGGGTGCGCCACTATTATTTGCGGCGCTATGGCTAATGCAAGGTGCTGGCGAATATTGGTGGCTATATTTATGGTTAGTCTGGAGTGGCTTTAATTTGTTAATGTTAGCCGTTTACCCTACTTTCATCGCCCCACTATTTAACAAGTTTACGCCCTTGGCTGATGAATCACTTAAGCAACGTATTGAAACCTTATTAACAAAATGTGGTTTTAAATCACAAGGCTTATTTGTGATGGATGGCTCAACCCGCAGTAGTCACGGCAATGCGTACTTTACTGGTTTTGGTTCGGCTAAACGTGTGGTGTTTTTTGATACATTATTAGACCGTTTAGATGAAAACGAAATCGAAGCGGTATTAGCACATGAACTTGGCCACTTTAAACATAACCATGTAATGAAGCGCATCGTCATGGTGTTCGCTATGAGCTTTATTGGGTTAGCGATTTTAGGATGGCTCATTGAGCAACCTTGGTTTTATGAAGCTTTAGGTGTGACTACGCCTAGCCATTATATGGCACTGATTTTATTCATGCTGGCTGCACCTGTGTTTATGTTTGTTTTACGACCATTTATGGCCTATTATTCACGCCAAAATGAGTTCGAAGCCGATGACTACGCCGCCAAACACAGTAGTGCCAAAAATCTGGTTGAAGCATTAGTCAAACTCTATCGTGACAACGCTTCAACATTAACGCCAGACCCCTTGCACTCAGCGTTTTATGATTCGCATCCGCCAGCCAATATCCGTATCAGCAAGTTGGCAAACTATCTGACTTAATTATTTTTTAAAAGGACACTTCAGATGAAAACGATTATCGCCCTATGCTCTGGACTATTAGTAAGCAGTCTTGCTGTCGCTGATGGACCTGAATTGTTTACCAGTGCTGATGTCAAGGCGGGAGAAGCGCTAGTTACTCAACATTGCATCAGTTGCCATGCCTCCAGCTATGGCGGAGATGGCTCAGAGATTTATACCCGTGACTTTCGCAAGGTAGAACACCCCGAGGGTTTGGTACAACAAGTGCGCAATTGCAACACCAACCTGGGATTGCAATGGTTTGAAGAAGAGGAGCTTAACGCAGCGGCCTACTTGAACCAACAGTACTACCATTTTAAAGAATAAATTTGTCTCAAAAAAAACCTTCTAGGCCTAACTCTGATACGCCGCTACTTCCCGCAACAGTTGTTGCTGCTTATGGTAAGCGCTATCTGGCCAAACTGCGTACTGCACAAGATGACACTGACCTGATCAGCTGTGTTACCCGCGGTAAAAAAACGCACCTGGCCTGTGGAGACCATGTTGAAATCGCGTTAACAGACACAACGGAAGGTATTGTCGAAACACTCCAGAAAAGGTCAACACTGCTCTATCGTAGCAATGCGTTTAAAAGCAAAATACTAGCGGCTAACGTCACACAAATGATTATTGTATTGGCCACCCAGCCCAGCTTTTATGAAGCATTATTAAACCGCTGCCTGATCGCCGCAGAAGCCGCCAATATTCAACCTTTGATTGTGCTAAACAAGTGCGATCTTGAAGACAAAAACCACGCCAGTGCAGCACTGAATTTTTATGCGCAACTAGGCTATCAAACCTTACAAATTGCCGCCGTGCATGGCACTGAAACACTCAGGCCCTACCTACAAGCGCACAGCAGTATTTTAGTCGGCCAGTCAGGAATGGGAAAATCAACTATTATTAACGCCCTTTTACCCGATGAAAATGTACGCACGCAGGATGTCAGTAATGTATTAGACAGTGGCAAACACACTACCACAGCAGCGCACCTATACTCGCTCGATGCAGACAGTCATATCATTGACTCACCTGGATTACAGGAATTTGGCCTCTATCACTTGTCTATTGAAGCGTTAGAGCACGCGTTTATTGAATTTAGACCCTACTTAGGGCACTGCCGCTTTAATAACTGCTCACATCACCATGAGCCAGACTGTGCTATAAAACAAGCCGTTAGCGAAGGAAAACTCTCAGAAAGTCGTCTGAGTATGTTTCAAACACTTTATGACGAACGTCAACAAGCAGCGCCCTATCAGTAATTTAATGTAGGCGACTGATCACAAAAAGGCCTTTGAATTACCCTTTATTTTAGTCTTCATAAGCGTAGTGCACTTGCTACCATAGATCGATATTCTAAAAGAATAATGTGTATAGGAATATTGTGTCAATCATTGAAACACACCATAAAAAAGTCCCAGTCAACGCGTTAAGCATTGGGATGTTTGTCGCTGAGCTTGATCGCCCTTGGTTGGGTACGCCATTCTTATTAGAAGGCGTCTTAATCGAAGAACAATCACAAATCGACACGATGGTTGAGCTTTGTGAACATGTTTATGTCGATTTATCGATGAGCATCGGAGACTTTAATCTGTCGGCGGTTACGGCTGACACGAAACCTCAGACAAAACCCGCGACCACTTCGGCAAGTACACACCCTCTAGCAAAAACTGCACAAAAAGCGGCAAAAGGTGAACAATTTTCTTTCTTTGATGTGCTCAGAGACATCAAGCAGTATAAAGAGTCAGAAAGCAGCGACAACGACATCCAAGAAGCGACTAATGTAGCCTTTATCAACAAGCAGCACCAGGCACCAGGCGTGCGCTATTTTGAAGAACAAGACAATACCAAGGCGGAGCTGACGGATAAAATCAAACAAGACATTACTGACATCATCTCGGGTATCGGAAAAAAGCAACCCAACTCAGCCGCCAATGTACATCAGTCTGAAATTCTGGCTGACCATATCGCACGAAAAAAGGCCACGAATAATAAGTCAGCCAACCCGGTTGAACAGGAAATGGTTAAAGCCTTTCCTGCCTTCACCCAAACGCAAGTGGCGACAAAGGCAATGTTTGAGTCTATCGCCAATAGTAACCACATTGATATCCAGCATGTAGATGGCGCACTGGAGGGGATGGTTAACAGCATTGAACGTAACCCGGACGCGCTAATGTGGTTAACAAAACTTAAGCAGAGTAACAATGACGCTTATAACCATGCAATGAATGTCTCTGTGACGATGATGGCGCTGGGTAACTTTATGTATTTACCCAAGAAGCAAGTGAAAGACTTGGGCATGGCTGGTTTATTGCAAGACATTGGCAAAGCCAGAATTGATGAAAATCTGCTCTATAAAACTGAAAAAATCACCGCCGAAGACTATGAGGTTTTCAAAGGCCATATCACACACTCAATGGATATTCTGGCAAAGACCAAAAATATTCCTAAGAGTATTCTCCAGACAGTAGCACAACACCATGAACGTATTGACGGCAGCGGCTATCCTAACCAGCTCAGTGGCAAGCAAATCAGCCTGACTGGACAAATGGCCGGCCTGGTTGATACGTATTGTGCACTCACCACTGATCGCGCTTATGCCAAAGGTGTCTTTAGCCAACAAGCACTTGAGGAAATTCATCAATTAAGGGATCAAAAGTTCAGTGGAGTGCTTATTGATCAGGTTGTCCAGTTTTTAGGCATGTACCCAGTAACCACTCTGGTTGAGCTGAATACGGGTGAGGTCGGTGTTGTCATTGAACAAAACAGTGTCAGACGTTTGTTACCCAGAGTTTTAGTCTTACTAAACGCGGACAAGACGAAAAACCCGCACCCTATAACACTCAATCTGATCAACAGCCCTAAAACCCCTAGTGGCGAAGACTATGCCATTGTGCGTAGCCTGCCGCCAAACAGTTATAACTTGAACCCAACAAGTTACTACGCATCAGAATAAAACAATTGAGAGCCAGATGGATCCTGTAAATCAACCAGTAGAAACTGAAACCTCGACAGCAGAAGCCAGTGCTACAGAACAAAAACTGTATTCAGACTTTAGTATCGATTTAAACCCCAGCATGCTCATGCAAATGCTGCAAAATTCCGGCCTGAAAATGTCGGAAATACACGGCAAATTCGATGTATCGGCATTCAAAACACTTTCCTTCGATAACACAGAAGAAAGTGTTCCGAGTTACTTTCTAAATGGGTTAAAAGCATGGCCTGAACAACTTAACTGGGCGCAATTGAACACGCATTTGCAAGCGCTGATGCAACAATGGCTGGCTGATTATGTGAATCATCGGGAGCTTACTAGCGCACACGCGTTGGTCCAATACATCGTGGTCGCAAGTGACACTGAAGAAAACACAAAGTGTAATACCTTGAAATTTCATGGTTTTATGCACCAGATACTGTCTACAGTAACGAATCAATTTGAACAGTATAAGCTTGATTACTGGCAGCATTTTAATAGTGAAACGGGTCTGCCAAATCAAAAGCTATTAGCAAGATTTTTAGATCAGCTTTTATACCAGGTTACGCATGAGCATGACCCAACCCACCATGCACTGCTTGTGGATGCCAGAAACAATCCGCTAGGCATCATAGTGCTGAATTTGAATATTGATTTTGATGAAGCATTTAAGCTCAATACCAATGCAATTACGGTCATTAAAGCAGCCGTGGATACCATTCAAAGCCACTTGAGCCAGTCATCTATTCTGTTTCAGATCAGCCCTTACGAGTTTGCGATTTTCGTTAAAAACCTGACGTTTCCAAGCCAGATCAACCTCATCATCAGTCAGTTGATTTATGCGTTTGAGTCTATTTTGTCACTCGAAAAAATTTCCCTGATTTTAAAACCCTATATCGGTGGTGCGAGCACATTTAACCCTGAAACGAATGCAGCGACACTGTATGAGCATGCCAGAATTGCCTTACAGCAAGCAATGTTGCATGGCCAGCAAACGCAGGTTTATGAGTCTGCCACAGGCTCTAATTATGTCGATAATCAGCAATTAGAAGAAGCCATTATCGAAGCATTGCAAAACAATGAGCTATCGACCTATCTACAACCAATCGTTTCGATTGCAAACGATGTCTGTGAAACAGCAGAAATCTTGCTACGCTGGGAGACGAATGATTGGCCGTATGTACCACCCTATCGCATCGTAGAGACTGTTTATAAAAAAGGCTTTGGCAAGGTCTTTATTCGCTGGTTGATCAACAGCGCCTGTCAACGCAGTGCCGATTTACTGTTTAATCACAATCGTCGTGTACTCTTAACAGTGAATATCAGTGTCTCTGATTTGTTAGACCACGACCTGCCTGAGATGATTCGAGGTGCTATTGAACTCTGGGAAATCCCTGCCGAAAATATTTACTTTGAAATCACCGAAAGTGACTTGCTTTCTGATGAAAGCAAGATTATTCCTGTCATTGATGAAATCAAACGATTAGGCTGCGGTATCGCCTTGGATGATTTTGGCACCGGTTATTCCTCCATGTCACGTTTGCGCGAAATGCCTGTGGACTATGTCAAGATTGATCAGATGTTTGTGCGCAACATTCTCAGTTCAAAAGAAGATCTGGAAATCGTACATTCAGTCATCAAACTGGCACACAGTTTAAACAAGCAAGTGGTCTGCGAAGGTGTTGAAGACATTGAAACCGTCAATCTGCTCAAAGAACTCAAATGTGAAAAAATCCAAGGCTTTTATTATTCCAAACCGATAAAATTTGAAGACTTTGTGCGGTGGATCATGGCCTTTGAACAAAGTGTCAAATTTACTACTGAGATTGCCCAGCCCCCTCGAATCAAAATGGCACGCCCATCAAAACCGGTTATTTTTTAAACTGGCGAATAGCCGCTGACAACTCGGCGTATAATAGCAGACGTATTTTTAGCCAAGATTTAGTATGCAAATCACGACACGCCTGGAATTTGATGCAGGCCATCGCATCCCACACCATAAAAGCCAATGCAAGAACTTGCATGGACACCGTTATGCCATCGAGATTACGTTGTCCGGTAAAATCATTCATGATGCTAAAGCCTCGGAAGACGGCATGGTCATGGATTTTTCGGATGTAAAAGCCATTGCCAAGCGTGAGTTAGTCGAAGTCTGGGACCATGCTTTTTTGGTCTATCAACATGATAAAGAAGTCAGAGACTTTTTAGCGACATTACCTGATCATAAAACCGTGATATTCCCCACCGTACCAACCGCAGAAAACATGGCACTGGAAGCCTTTAGGATACTCAATAGCCATTATCAAGACACCTATGCAAATCAGCTAAAACTGGAAAAAGTCAGGCTCTACGAAACGCCAAACAACTGGGCAGATGCGCTGGCGGCTAGCGAATAACGATTACGATAATGAACATTAAAAAAGGCATACCTAAGTATGCCTTTTTACACCTCAAGTAGCGCTCATTAAGCCACTTTGTCGTACTGCTTTTGCACCCAGTTACGGTATTCACCACTGGTCACATTCTTGACCCAGTCCTGATTTTCAAGATACCAGCTGACTGTTTTTTCAATACCTGTTTCAAAGGTTTCAGCTGGTTTCCAGCCTAACTCTTCATACAACTTAGTCGCGTCAATTGCATAACGACGGTCATGGCCTAAACGGTCTGTAACAAAGGTAATTTGTTCTTCGTACGATTTGCCATCCACACGCGGCTGTTTTTCATCTAACATTTTGCACAGTGTCTTCACAATCTCAATGTTAGGTTTTTCATTCCAGCCGCCAACGTTATAGACTTCACCGATTTTACCCGCTTCTAACACGCGACGAATCGCTGAGCAATGGTCTTCCACATACAACCAATCACGGACTTGCATACCATCACCGTAAATGGGTAACTCTTTACCCGCCAGTGCATTGTGAATCACCAATGGAATCAATTTTTCTGGGAAGTGATGCGGGCCGTAATTGTTTGAACAATTCGTAGTTAACACAGGCATGCCATAAGTATGGTGATAGGCACGTACCAAATGGTCAGAGGCCGCTTTTGAAGCAGAGTATGGACTGTTGGGCTCATACTTATTAGTCTCTCTAAAAGCAGGGTCTGTTTTTTCTAAAGAGCCATACACTTCATCAGTCGACACGTGCAAGAACCTGAATGCTGTCTTATCTTCTTCTGTCAACGCACCCCAGTAAGCACGAACAGACTCTAACAAATGAAAAGTACCCACTACATTGGTCTGAATAAAATCTTCTGGACCATCAATCGAGCGGTCCACATGACTTTCTGCCGCAAAGTTAACAACAGCACATGGTTGATGCTCTTCTAATAACTCTGTGATGAGTGCGGCATCACCGATATCGCCCTGTACAAAGACATGGTCAGGGTTATCAGCAATTTCTTCCAGGTTTTCCAGGTTACCCGCATACGTTAGCTTATCCAGGTTAACGACTTTGCCCAGGCCTTGCTTTACCCAGGTTAATACAAAGTTAGAGCCAATAAAACCAGCCCCACCTGTCACAATAATTGTTTGATTCATTTGTCGATACTCTCTATTTCATTAATTTAAGAATACTTTTTCCATACACTGCCACCCGACTTTTCTAATACTTCTAGATAAGCCTCATGTGCTTTTAACTCTTCAGCACTGGCACTTTGTACAAACAATGGTCTAGATGCATCACCTAATATACCACTATCCACTGTTTCAGAAACATCCAGCTCCATGGCCAATGACTCCTGACCGCGGGTCATGGCAATATACACTTCTGCTAACAGCTCAGAATCTAACAAAGCACCATGCAAGGTACGATGCGAGTTGTCAATCCCATACACCTTACATAAGGCATCCAGATTGTTGCGCTGACCAGGCCGCATGGCTTTAGCCATTTGCAGCGTATCCGTCACTTCAGACACAATTTCACTCACCGTTGGTAACGATAACCTTACAAACTCACTGTTTAAAAAACCTTCATCAAACGGCGCGTTATGCATGATCAACTCAGCATCTGCAATAAAGTCGATCAGATCATTAGCAATATCGGCAAACAATGGCTTATCTTGAAGAAACTCGGCAGATAAACCATGAACCTCCTGTGCACCCGCATCGATCTCACGTTCTGGATTAATGTATTGATGGTAGTGCTGGTTTGTGACGCGGCGATTAATCACCTCAATACCAGCCACCTCAATAATGCGATGCCCCTGTTTATGTTCTAAGCCAGTGGTTTCTGTATCTAAAAACACTTGTCTCATCAGTGATTATGCCCCTTGTTGCACGTGCTCAACTCCCTGATTAGCAAGGGAATCCGCCTTTTCATTGCCAATATCACCAGCATGCCCTTTAACCCACTTCCACACTAATGTGTGTTCTTCTGCCAGCGAATCAAGTTGCTGCCAAAGATCGGCATTTTTAACAGGAGATTTACTCGCTGTTTTCCAGTTACGTTTTTTCCAACCTGTCAGCCATTCAGTCATGCCTTTTTGCACATAGACAGAGTCCGTATAAACCGTCACATCGCAAGGCTGTTTCAACGCTTCCAGTGCGCGAATCACCGCCGTCAATTCCATACGGTTATTCGTCGTATTATTTTCGCCACCAAAGAGCTCTTTTTCGTGCCCACCAGTGGTTAGCCAAGCGCCCCATCCACCAACACCCGGGTTGCCTTTACAGGCTCCATCCGTATAGATCACGACCTTTTTTAAGGTTTCCATGTTTATTTTGACTTTCTTTCTTTGGTTGAGTACGTTGACCGCTGAGATTGACGCGGTTCTTTAACCTTGGTGCGTGATGGCCGTGGTATCAAACTTTCAGCAATCGGAAAAACTTTCCATTTTGGTTTCAGTGGTGTGACACCTGGCACACGCTTTCTAACAACCACAAAATACACGCCACCGAGCTGACGACAAAACAATCGCAACCACGGATAGCTGCATAAGCGATCCATCCAAGCAAAGTGACTGTGCATGTTTTCACTGCTAAATGGTGGTATATGGCAAACTCGCTCAACGACCATCACCTCAAATCCCAATAGTGATAACCAATCTTTCAAGCGTCCCAAGCGAATTAGATTGGCCCGCCATGGATACGCTTCAGCCAGCCTACCCTGCTTTCGCCAAAGTTTATACCAGACCTGTTTGAGTCCAAATGCAATACCCCATAAACTAATCGGGTTAAAACCTGAAATAACCATATGCCCTTCAGGCATCAGCACGCGCTCTGCTTCGCGCAGGGTTTGGTGCGGTCGTTCGCTAAACTCTAAACGGTGTGGTAACAGTAATAAATCGAGACTCGCCGGTGCAAACGGCAAAAATTCATCATCACAATACAAGGCGCAATCTGTCTCAAGCACATCTCCCGCAGCAAATCGGTGCGAAATACGCGAATTTTTTAGCAGGTCTCGTGGCAAGCCTCCCATTTGCAAGGCATTAAAGCCAAACAGATCAAAGACTGCTTTGTTATACAAGTCAGCCTCTTTGGATTGTAAGTACTGTCCAGAGACGGAAGACAGCCATGCCTTTTCGGCAGCGGCACGAGCCTTAAGTATTTCGTTTAATTCATCTGTCATTGCAGTTTTACAGTCGATTCTATTGACAGCCCCGTATTGAATCATCAATCATAAGGCATGTCACAAACATTGCAGATTATACCCATCCACGCGTTTAAGGATAACTATATTTGGCTGGTACATGATGGTCAAGCTGCTATCGTGGTTGACCCAGGGGATGCACAGCCCGTGATCACGACTTTGCAGCAACTCAACCTAAACTTAACCAACTGCCTGGTAACACATCATCACCATGATCATATTGGTGGCATCGAAACATTGCAACAACACTATCCTGACATGCAAGTTTGGGCTTCTGAGCACGCGACTTACCGTTTCGAACACACTGTCGTCAATGAACCTGATACGCTTAGTATCCCGCTATCGGACACTAACCTTAAGTTTAAGGTATTAGAGGTACCTGGACACACGCTAGCGCACATTGCGTTTTATGAGCCGACACAACAATGGCTATTTTGCGGTGACACCTTGTTTGGGGCTGGCTGTGGCAGACTGTTTGA
>SPJK01015313.1_pt1 | contig 10415 bp, 10 predicted proteins | sample 3741771 | NCBI WGS metagenome assembly SPJK01 (sample SAMN10925997, study PRJNA522277) | cold seep metagenome | isolation source: Elba SIP-enriched marine methane seep metagenome, extraction at timepoint T2 | place: Italy: coast of Elba, Mediterranean Sea
CCATTCATCGGTTTACCTTAATGTCATTTTAAAACAAGCGGCGGCGGGCGGCGGCGTTATGAGAACGCTCAAAAAACAAGATCCGAAATTGCAAAGCCTTTTACAAATTATTTATAAAACGGAAAACATTGCGCCGCATCCGATCAGCGCCCATCCGCGAGTGCCAAAGCCAGTCATCGAACAAGTCAAACTGGCGTTTTTAGCCATGAAAGACGATCCGGAACAGCAAAAATTAATCGAAAAAATTCCCATGAAATCGCCGGTAATCGCCACCGTTGACGACTATAAACCGCTAGAAGCAATGGGCCTGGACTCCTTTTATGTCGCGCATTAATTTTAGTTTTGGGTTACGCGGTAAAAGTGTTTTTATCGCTTTTATTTCCTCTTTCATTATCATCGCCTTTTTTTTGCTTTATGCGATACCGGAACAAGAAAAACAAGCAGTCGCTTCATTAAAAAAAGCTTCCGAACGACATTTGAAAACCCTTGCCATCGTCGTCACCAGCCCTTTATTAAAACGACAATACGCCTATTTACACGAAATTTTAGATGCTGAAAAAGACGCCAACAAGCATTGGAAAAGTCTGAAGTTAATCACCGGCGAGGGTTTGATGGTTTATCCGTTGATCGCGGAAGGCATTGCAACAGGTGAAAATGAAATTGCTATTGAAACGGATATTATCTTTTTAGATCAAAAACTGGGTACGCTCAGCTTAATCAGCAATATCGCGGACGAATTAAAGATACTACGTTTACAAATTTATAAAAATATCCTGGCGATCCTCATTTTATTGCTCATTCAATTAATTATTATCCTTTTATTTATTGACAACAAAATCACCAGCCCTCTGGCAAAATTAAATCACGCTTTTAATCAGCTATCCCAAAAGGAGTTTAATTATGCATTGCCGGAATATCGCAAAGATGAAGTCGGAGAAGTGATCAACGGCTTTAAAGTCATGCGCGAAAAAATTTTCAACCATCAGGCTGAAATGAATGATCTATTGGAGGTTGAGAAAAAAATGACTCAGGAATTGCGGGGGCTGATGAAAGAAGTGGAAGCCGCCCGTTCAAAAGCGGAAAAAGCCAGCGAAGCCAAATCCCAGTTTCTGTCGTCTATGAGTCATGAACTGCGAACGCCTATGAACGCTATTTTAGGCTTTGCCCAGCTTTTGGAAATGAATGATGAGCACAACTTAAGCGCAGAGCAATTGGAAAATATCGAAGAAATCATGAAAGCCGGCAAGCATTTATTAAACCTGATTAATGAAGTATTAGACTTAAGCAAAATTGAAGCCGGAGAACTTAATATTTCCATGGAAAGCATTCAATTTAGCCGCATCATCAAAGAATGTATTGTGCTTATATCGCCTTTAGCCGCACAAAACCAAATCAGTATTTTTAACAATATCGATCCGAATATGGATTATTATTTACACGCTGATCACATCAGAATTAAACAGGTGTTGCTGAATTTATTATCCAATGCCGTTAAATATAATCGCAAACAAGGCAATATCACCATTACCACGGAAGAAATCGGCAATGATCGATTAAAAGTTTTCATCCGCGATACCGGTCATGGTTTAACTGAGGAACAGCAACAAAAACTCTTTCAACCATTTGAACGGCTTGATTCCGAATTCAGCGAAATTGAAGGCGCCGGCATCGGTTTGGTGATTTGCAAACGTTTGATCGAATTAATGGGCGGTGAGATCGGACTCAACAGTGCGCCAAACATCGGCAGCACATTTTGGATAGAATTAGCCGTCAGCAAACAAACCGCCCAACAAACAGTTATCGAAACGCCGAATTTTAAAAATATTCCCGCAGACAAAGCAGTGTTGCTTTATGTGGAAGACAACCCGGCTAATTTAAAAGTCATCGAACAACTGGTCAATAAACTCGACTTTGTCACCCTGATCACCGCGCCGACCCCGCATTTAGGATTAGAACTGGCGCAAGCGCATCAGCCGGATTTGATCTTATTAGATATTAATTTGCCGGAAATGGACGGTTATGAATTGCTGCGTCGATTACGCACCTTCGACTACTTAAAAGAAACGCCTATCGTTGCGATTAGCGCTAACGCGACATCCAAAGATATAAACAAAGGCTTAGATGCGGGATTTATCGATTATCTCACCAAGCCCATTGATATTGCGCAGTTTTACAAAATGATCAATCGCTTCATCAGTCATTAAAACTCACGCCCTTAGCGATCATTTCAACCGTTTTCGCCGGCACTTCGCCTAGCACGACAACTTGATATTGACCGATCACATGCGAAAAAGAATTTACCGAACCTAAAGATTTCAAACCGTTCTCTAGATCCTCATCATGATGACTAAGATAAACCGAAACTGAAGAAAAGCCGTCGCTTAGTAATAAATGATCGGCCTTATCTTTGGATTCTTGCAAATCCATATTAGTCGAAAAAACTTTTTTAAACCCCACAGGCAAAGCGTTGAATGAAAAGGCCGCTGTGTTGAAAAAAGCTTCTTGAGATTGGTTCAAATGCTGAGTGTCGGCTCCTTCACTTTGTTCATCGACATGAATGAAATCAATGTGTGGCTGGACTTTCAAGTCAGTAAAAACAATCTGCTCTAAGGTATTGCCGCCCAAGTCATAAACTTCAATCTTCAACGGCAAATATTTAACTTTGTCCAACCAAATTGTCCGCGAGTAGCGATAAGGGTCTTTGGCTTCAATCGTAATCACCCAAGCGGGCCTCATCGCCACCGATTCTTCACCCAGTAATTTCACCTGATAGGCTTGATCCATCAAGGCCAAATTATCCGGCAAATCCATAATGAAAGAACGGTTTGCGGGTTGATGATTCACCATCCGCTTATTGGTTTGCGTATAGGTGCAAATAACCTTGCCGTTATGCCTGACCACCTCGCGCATAGGCGTATTGAGAGAAATTAAGCGTTCTTGTTCCAAGCCATCTTTGGCGGCGTGAATATACTGCATGGTATCAAGTTTGCCGTTTTTCATAAACGCCACGGTGCCTTGATAATTGAGCATTTTCATGGCTTGTTCCATTTTTTTCAGCCATTCAAAACTATTGTCTTTATTAGCGTCATTCGCCTTTGCAAATGAAAAGCAGAGAAAAAACAAAAACAACGTTTTAATGATCACTGTTATCTTCCCTGGCTATAACCCGCCACTCGCGCATAAGGCGTATAGCTCATAACACCTGTTGCATCCACGCTATTTTGATGGGCTTGCAAATATTCTTTGAAGCGTTGATTCAGCTTGGCGCGTTTAGCTTTTTCTTCAGCGCTGGCGACAACTGTATTTTCCGATGTTTCCACAGAGGCCACAACGGTTTGCGAGCCATTACCCGGTTGAGTTCTTTGCGCAGTCAACGGCGCGACAATCGCAACCACGGCTATTGAAGCGGCAACCGCCATTGATGCGGCTTTCCAGTCCGGCGACTTGCGGGCGCTCGGCAATAAATATGCCGGTTCCTGTTTGATTTGTTGACTAACCTTATCCGCCAGATCCAGGTTGGCGATGGGCTGGCTATCGGCTCTTATCGCTTGACCGATAATTTGATAGCGCATCATGGCTTCTTTCACGGCGGGATCTTTTTTTACAGCCCTAAGTAACGGCTCGGCTTGCTGCTTATCAAGCTGGCCATCGAGAAATTGGGAAATTTTGATATTAATTTCTTCTTGCATTACATTACCTTCTTAGTCAAGCAGTGGACTTAATTTTTTATCTATCGCTTCCCGCGCTCTAAAAATACGAGAGCGAACAGTTCCAACCGGGCAGTCCATTGCTTGAGCAATTTCTTCATAACTCATTCCTTCAAATTCTCGCAACATAATTGCGGTGCGCATTTCTTCCGGCAATTTTTCAATTGCGGATTTAATCACCAATACGATTTGTTCGTTCATTAACACATTATCCGGCGTTTCCATGCCTTTTAATTGAGGGGCGTTTTCAACTTGTTCAGCATCTTGAACATCAACCTCAAAATCGGAATAACGCCTGGATCGGGAGACTAAATAGTTTTTAGCCGTATTTATGGCTATGCGGTATAACCAGGTATAAAAAGCGCTGTCACCTCGAAAATTACCTAATGCGCGATACGCTTTAATAAAGGCTTCTTGAGCTACATCTTGCGCTTCGCTGGGGTCCTTAACAAAACGATTTACCAATTGAACAATTTTGTGCTGATATTTGATGACCAGTAAATCATAGGCGGATTTATCTCCTTGCTGCACTCTTTGCACCAATTCTTTATCCAGCTCAGCGTTGGTCCTAGATTGTTCGTTCACTGTTATTGTTTATGGTTGAATGGACAAATATGAAGCTTATAAGTTCTACCGATATAAAAAAAATTGCTATCGCGAAAAAAAAAGATATGATTTAAGGTTTCCATTGATCATTTCTACAAACTATCGTGTCACTCCGAAAAATATTCGCCCACAAAAAAATCAACCAGCATTACGATGTCCTGATTATAGGCAGTGGAGGCGCCGGCTTAAGCCTGGCTTTAAAACTGGCGGATCAATTAAATGTAGCCGTTTTATCAAAATTTTCACTCACCGACGGTAGTACATTTCACGCACAAGGCGGTATTTCCGCCGTTTTCAGCAAAACCGACTCTTTGGAATCTCATGTAGAAGACACCCTCAATGCCGGCGCTGGCTTATGCGACCCGGAAATTGTTTCCCTCACTGTTGCTAAAGGCCGAGAAAGCATTGAGTGGCTACGCAAGCAAGGCGTCAATTTTACTGAAAAAGAATCCAGCGACGGCAGCCGCAAATTACATCTTAATCGCGAAGGCGGTCATTCACATCGCCGTATTGTACATACTGATGATGCAACTGGCAAAGCCGTTTCCTATTCTTTGATCGAAAGAGCGCAACAGCACCCGAATATCGCTTTAATGGAAAATCACAATGCGATTGAATTGATTACCGCCCGAAAATTAGGCGAAAAAAATCAGCAAATACGCGGCGCTTATGTTTTAGACACAATTTCCGGCAAAATTAAATCTTTTTCGGCAAAATGCGTGGTCTTGGCAAGCGGCGGTGCCAGCAAGGTCTATCTTTACACTACCAATCCGCACAGTTCATCGGGAGACGGCATCGCATTGGCCTGGCGCGCCGGTTGCCGAGTCGCCAATATGGAGTTTATGCAATTCCACCCGACCTGTCTTTACCATCCGGTCGCCCGATCTTATTTAATCAGCGAAGCGGTTCGCGGTGAAGGCGCAAAATTAGTGTTACCCGACGGCTCCACATTTATGCATCGTTATGATGAACGCGGCGAACTGGCCCCGCGCGATATCGTCGCCCGCGCTATCGATAATGAAATAAAAACCCACGGTATTGAATGCGTATATCTGGACATCAGCCATAAACCGAAAGATTTCATTTTAAAGCACTTCCCGACCATTTATCAGCAATGCTTATCGTTGGATATAGATATCAGTAAACAACCCATCCCGGTCGTCCCCGCCGCCCATTATACCTGCGGCGGCATCCTCACGGATAAAGACGCCAGAACTGATATTCCGGGGCTTTACGCCATCGGCGAAGCGGCTTGCACCGGTTTACACGGCGCTAATCGAATGGCCAGCAATTCCTTGTTGGAATGTCTGGTGTTCGCTGAACAAGCCAGTCATCACATCCTCAGCGTAATCGATAAACTGCCGGATACCATCACCTTACCGAAATGGGATGAGTCTCAAGTCAGCGATTCTGACGAAGAAGTCGTCATCTCCCATAACTGGGATGAATTAAGACGCTTTATGTGGGATTATGTCGGCATTGTGCGCACCCGCAAGCGCCTCAACCGAGCCATGAACCGATTACAATTATTAAAAGAGGAAATCGCCGAATATTACGGTCAATTCAGGGTCACCAGCGATTTATTGGAATTACGCAGCCTGGTGACAGTGGCTGAATTGATTATTCGCAGCGCGCAATTGCGCAAGGAAAGCCGGGGCCTGCACTATATAAAAGATTACCCTAAAACCGATACGACTCTTAAACCCGCCAACACAGTTTTAACCCCGGACAACTATACTCAATAACCATGCCGAAACCAGTCACTCCACTACTTGCCGCAGACGCCATCATTGAACTGATTGACCAGGTCGGCCGCCCTATTGTATTGATCGAGCGTGCTAATCCGCCTTACGGTTGGGCTATTCCAGGCGGTTTTGTCGATGTCGGCGAAACCATAGAAAAAGCGGCTGTTAGAGAAGCATTAGAAGAAGTTTCACTGGAGGTTGAGTTAAAAGCTTTGTTGGGGCTGTATTCGAACCCGGCCAGAGATCCGCGCAATCATACGGTAACCGCAGTTTACGTTGCTGAGGCGCACGGTTTACCCATCGCCGCAGATGACGCCAAAAATTGCCAAATATTCCTACCGAAGGACATCCCTGAGCAATTGGCTTTTGACCATGACTTGGTGCTCGCAGACTATCTTAAATTTCGCAAACAAGGTTTAATTGCGCCTTTGCGTTAACCCAGCCTTGTCAAAGTAACACCATACGAACGTAAATTATAACTTTATCCAAGACAAAGCCGGGTTAAATTTATTCCAAAACTCGGTAAAGGATTTCTTTGACGGTCATCGGATCAAAAGGTTTGTCTAAAATAGCCGAGACCCCGGCCTTCTTGATGCTGCTCAAGCGCGCCTGATCTTGTTCGCTGGTCACCATTAAGATCGGAATATAAGAATTGTGTAGATTATTGCGCACATATTCGATCATTTCACGCCCATCCATTTCCGGCATATTGTAATCCGTAACAATTAAATCAAAAGCTTCTTCCTCATCAAGGAAAACTTGAATCGCCTCTTTGCCGTCACGCGCTTCGACAATGTTATCAATGCCTAAATCCTGCAAAACACGATGAATATGTTTACGGGTAAAACGACTATCATCCACCAATAAAACCCGAATAGCTGAAATATTGGTATATTCCAGCTCCAAAATTTGCGGATCCACATATTCAATAGTCGTCAATAAAGCCCTTTTTAAATCTTCATGATCAAACGGCTTGGGTAAAATAGCCACCACCCCGGCCTGTCTAATAACTTCTAATACTTTTACCCTGGTTTCGCTGGAAATCAACATAAAGGGAATTTCCTGAGTCTTTTCCAAACTCTTGATACGTTCGACCAATTCAGTCGCCATCATATCCGGCAAATACATACTACTGATAATCAAATCCGGTTGATAATCTTCCAAAAAACTTAAGGCCTGCGCTCCGCTTTCAGCGCCTTCGATATGGTTGATGCCTTCTGCTTTTAAATGTTTCATGATGACCTTCAATTGCGTGCTGGAAGGCTCTATTAATAAAATTGACAGTTCTGAAATATCGATTTTTTGCATAAAAAGTGACTTAATGAAATGTAGAAATAAATCCCAACCGATTAGGCATTTGTACTTGTGGTAATGAAACAGCATTGATCACCGCTGTCTCACTGATAATATCATTTAAGTATAGTAGATAGGCAGTCACCGCATAAATCTCATTATTTGATAAAGAACCCGGAGCGCTTAAAGGCATAGAGCGGCTGACAAAATCAAATATGGTAGTCGGGTAAGGCCAATACGTTCCAATCGTTTTGTCCGGTGGATTGTCGATCAGATTATGCTCAGCGCCCGCTAATTCTTCAGCGCTACCACCGCCGCCTTTTACGCCATGACAGAGCAGACAATATTGTTGATAGACTTGTTTTCCGGCAACAGCATTTCCTTGACCGGCAGGCAGTCCCTCACCGTCCGCAAATATATCCAAACTCCAGTTTTCTATCATGGTTTCGGATGCCTTAACGCCCCACCCCGGCCCGGATTGTTCTGCGCCAACCGGCAAGACGATTAATGCCGCAAAACAAACCAAAAACCTAGCGATAAACATGCGAAATCTCTCCCGTTTCGGAAACCGCCCAACTAACGACCGCATTGTAATGAAAGTAACCATGCCGTCCGCGTTGTTCAATTAAGGTTTCCCGCTCCGGTTGCAAATAGCCCGTTTCATCGGTAGCACGGCTTTTCAAGACCGCCATTCCTCCCCGCCATCGCCAGGGAATTCTGAAACGAGTAAAGCATTTGGCTAACACCGGTTCTTGCAATGCCGCTTCCGCCCAAGTCTCGCCGCCATCTGCTGAGACTTCCACCTTAACAATCTTACCGCGACCGCTCCAAGCCAAACCGCTGATTTGATACAAACCGGGCTGTGCTAATTGATGTCCAAAAGAAGGGTTAGTAATTAAAGATTTAGCCTCCATCACGAAACTAAACTGACGCGCTTTGCCGGATGGCAGCAATTCGGTATATTTTGCGGTTTCATTACGCGCCATCACCGGCTTATCAGTCAATCTCAATCGACGCAGCCATTTGACATGGGTGACGCCCTCCCAACCCGGCACAATCAAACGAAGCGGATAACCATTTTCCGGACGGATGCGTTCGCCGTTTTGATATAAAGCGATCAAACAATCATCCAAAATTTTGTCCAACGGAATACTGACATTCATCACCGATGCATCGGCGCCTTCAGCAATCACCCACTGAGCGCCGCTTTTTGTTTTTGCCTCATCCAATAAAATACTCAGGGGCACGCCTGTCCATTCGCTGCAAGACGCCATCCCATGAAAATATCCGGCCTGGGTTTGAATAGGTTGTTCTCGCCAACCGGCGTTACTGTTCCCGCCGCATTCGATAAAACCTAAAAAAGAAGTCATCGGGTAACGTAATAAGGCGTCAACACTGAATACCAGAGCATTATCCACCAATCCGTGAATCAATAAATGATGTTGCTTTGGGTCAATTTTAGGGACGCCATTGTGATGTCGCTCAAAGTGCAAGCCATTGGGAGTCATCATTCCTTCTAAATCATGCAAAGGCGTCCAGGAAACGCCGTTGCCCGGCGCCATAGAATTAGCCATCACCCAGCGAATGGTTTTTCGTTCATGTGAAGAAGGTCGTCCATAATTCGAGAACGGTTCTCCCGGCTCATTCATCCAGGGCGAGCGTGCTTGTTGCCAGTCCGCAGCAGAAGCAGAGTCAACCGTCAAAGCAGCTACTGAAAAAGACAAGCCTTTTTTTAAAAATAATCGGCGATCCAGTAATCCTCCACCGGCAACCGGCTTTTCGAGATCAGCACTCACAGCAACCTTCCTGTTATTTATTTTCCGAAAAATAGGCAATCAAAAATTCAATAAAGGTGGACAATTTAGCGGGATAAAAGCGTTTTTGCAGATACGTCGCATACACACAAAGAGAAGGAATCCGGTAATCCAGTAATATTTCGGTTAATTTACCCTGCTCCAAATAATTAACCACAGAAATTCTCGGCGCTCGAATAATCCCCATATCCAACGCAGCTGCTTGAGACAGCGCCCGACCGTTATTGGTGGCGAAATGCCAATCGATTTTTACTTTTTCCGTTTCACCGTCTTTATAAAAGATCCAATAATCGCCATGCGGCGTATTCACATAATGCAAACAGCGATGATCGGCTAAATCTTGTAAAGTCTCAGGGCAACCGTGCTTTTTTATATATTCAGGCGAGGCGTAAGTCCCCAACTCCGTCGTTGCAATTTTGCGCGCCACTACGCCCAGATCCAATTTATCGGTCACCAAAATGACAATATCGAACTGACCATCGCGCAAATTCTGGAATTTATTTTCCAAACACACGGAAATCCTGACATCCGGGTAAAGCTTTTGATAAGCCTCAATCACCGGCACCAGATAAATGCCGCCGAAATCCACCGGCGCACTGATTTTCAAGACGCCTTTAACCGACTCCCCCATTTGCGCAGTAGATTCATCTAAAATCTCCAAATCCTCCAAAATTTGCTTACTGCGCGTGTAATAAGCTTGCCCGGCTTCGGTTAAATTGAGACTGCGAGTGGTTCTATTCAATAACACCACCCCTAATGATTTTTCTAACTGGGCTACGTATTTGCTGATCATCATCGCCGACACATGCATCTCTCTCGCAACAGCTGCAAAGGTTCCAAGCTCAACAATCCGGCAAAAAACTTTCATGTTATTAAACTTATCCATGGCTCCTCTCTTTTATAAACCCAACGGTTATTTATTACAAACTATTATATGATTTTTGATCTGCGTCAATTCTATTATAATTTTACTCGGAGATAGTCGAGGTTCCAGCCGGTTTTTCAATTTTTTTTTAACTGCTTTGCATCCCAGCAAGGTTAATAAGAAATTTGATACCGGTTGGAAACTCAAAAAATGCTATTTTAAGCAAAAATTCAACCAAAAAGACTGGCAAAAGGAAATCGATTAGGGTATTATACCCGCTCTTACGGAGAGGTGGCTGAGCGGTCGAAAGCGGCGGTCTTGAAAACCGTTGAGGGTTTGTAGCCCTCCCAGGGTTCGAATCCCTGCTTCTCCGCCATAAAGCCCC
>SPJK01011144.1_pt1 | contig 10407 bp, 9 predicted proteins | sample 3741771 | NCBI WGS metagenome assembly SPJK01 (sample SAMN10925997, study PRJNA522277) | cold seep metagenome | isolation source: Elba SIP-enriched marine methane seep metagenome, extraction at timepoint T2 | place: Italy: coast of Elba, Mediterranean Sea
CCATAATCGCTGCAACGGTGTGGGCATTGTGGCTTGCAAAGCAGGGGTAGAACGCATCGTCGCGGTCGAGCATTTTCCGCGCACAGGCCAGATAGGAGACGTCGGTGGATACCTTGCGGGTGAAAACCGGATAGCCGTCCAGTCCTTGCTCTTGGGCGCGTTTGATCTCAGTGTCCCAATAAGCCCCTTTCACCAGACGGACGAGCAGACGGCGCTTGCCCCGGTTTGCGACATCGGCCAGCCAATCGACCATCGGCAGGGCGCGCTTCTGATAGGCCTGCAGCGCCAGACCCAACCCATCCCAGTCAGACAGCGAAGAATCCGTCGCGGCGGCAAGGATGACTTCCATGGATAGGTCCAGCCGGTCTGCTTCTTCCGCATCAATGCAGAGGCCGATATCCTTGGCCTTGGCGAGTTGGCACAACTCGATCATCCGTGGTTTCAATTCTTTCAGGACACGCGCTTCCTGTCCGAATTCATAGCGCGGATGCAATGCGGATAGCTTGACCGAGATGCCAGGCGCATCAATCGGGCCACGGCCCTTGGCGGCCTTGCCGATCTCTTCAATGGCTTTGGAGTATGCATCGAAGTAGCGATCCGCATCCTCCATGGTGCGGGCTGCCTCGCCCAGCATGTCATAGGAATAGCGGTAACCGCGTTTTTCAAAATCCGTTGCGCGATCCAGCGCTTCTTTGATGTTCCGGCCCATGACGAATTGCCGACCCATGACCCGCATTGCCTGGGTGACAGCTTGGCGGATGACCGGCTCTCCAGAACGATGGACCAGACGTTTTAAGGTGCCCCGCCAATCACCGGTTTCGGTCCCTCCCGTCTTCGAAGGTTGGGTCTCTTCGATATCGACAACGCGGCCGGTCAGCATCAAAGCCCAGGTCGAGGCGTTTACAAACCAGCTTTCGGAATGCCCCAGATGGGCTTCCCAATCCGCGCCGCCGATCTTGTCCTTGATCAAGGCGTCCGCGGTTTCCGCATCGGGAATGCGCAACAGGGCTTCCGCCATGCACATCAGGACGACGCCTTCCTTACTGGAGAGCTCATACTCGTGCATGAAGGCGTCGATGCCCGAGGAACGAACCCGGTCTTTCCGAACCACTTCGACGAGGGAGCGGGCGCGCGCCCCAATCCGATCCAGCGTGTCCGACGGAAGTTTCGCCGCCTCAATCCTGTCGCGAACGCAAGCCGCCTCATCCATGCGATAGGCAGCGCGCACGGCACCGCGAAGGTCGGTTACCCCATCGTGGCGGGCGATTTGATCGTCGGTAAGAAGCATGGCGGTCACTCCTGAATTGATGTGGACGCATGATATGACATTCGGCGCGGAATGTGCTTCTATTTATCCGAAATTACCGATATTTTATGATGTAGTTCCTTAGTGTTGTAGAGAAAGATTCTGATATGAGCGAGCAGAAGAGCCTTGATCGCCTTGATCGCGCTATTCTTAGAGAGCTGCAATCAGACGGGCGTTTGACGAATGTGGAGCTTGCGAAACGCATCGGGTTAAGTCCCACGCCCTGCCTGGAACGGGTGCGCCGGTTGGAGCGGGAAGCCTTTATTCTGGGATATGCCGCACGCCTGAACCCCAAGCGTTTGGACGCAGCACAGACAGTGTTCGTTCAGGTTACGCTTGATCGGACGACAAGCGATGTCTTCGATCAGTTCGATCAGGCCGTTAGACAGGTCGAAGGGATAGCAGAATGCCACATGGTCGCTGGCGGCTTTGATTACCTGTTGAAGGTTCGAACCCGGGACATGGATGCCTTCCGCCGCTTTTTGGGGGAGGCGATCAATCCGCTGCCCGGCGTCGTCTCAACCACGACCTATGTTGTGATGGAAGCGGTCAAGGAAGGGCTTACTGTTCCTGTCCCAGCCGGTCGGTGAATCTATGCACGCACGTCACCAAAGCTGATCGAAGTTTCGATTGACCGCACTTGGTGCACCGGCACAATGCGGGACAAAGCTATTAAAACAACGGGGGTAAGAACCATGGCACAACGCAAGGAATATAAAGTCATTCATGTCGTGGAAGGGGCCTGCGGCACATTATTTCTCGGCTCGTCCGGATTACCCATCCGCAAGATGGAAGCGATCCTGAATGAAGAAGCCGCTGATGGGTGGGAAGTGGCATTCCAGGTGATTGAACAGAAGCGGATGGCTCTGTTCTGGTCGCGGGAAGCGGTTGTTCTGACCTTGGTTCGTGACGTCGACTAGGCAGGCTGATCGACAGGGAAGTGGCAGATGCGGGCCTTTCTGATCCGTCTCATCAGGCGTTATCAAGCTGCGGGTGGTGGGCAGGCGCTCAATGTCGATTGTAATTTCGAGCCGTCTTGCTCCTCCTATGCAATTGGCTGCCTGGAACGGTTTCGGCTTGGAAAAGCGCTGCGATTGATCTTATCGCGCATCCGCCGATGCAATATTCGTGATCTGCCCAAGAAAAAACTGGATCCTGTACCGGATTTGGATTGAAGGATTCGCCACCACCATGCTTGCGATCGGCGAAGAAGCGGAAAGAAACCTCTCAGCGCGCGAGGAGGAACTGCGTTTGAAGGAGCGCAGCCTCTCAGACCAATCCTTGAAGTATTATCGGCAGGATGTGACGCGCCGTATCAAGGATCCTGATACCTATGCCGTTCTTGTCTGGGGGCTCGGTTTCGGTCTGCAGCATCTCTATTTGGGGCGTATGGGTCAGTTTGTTGTCGAACTTGTGATCGGACTTTTGTTCTGGGGTGGGGTAATTAGCCAATTCGCATCTGATGACCCGATCCCGATTTGGGTCTTGGTCGCGGCGTTTTCTTATGGTGTTTACAGTACCTTGAATAGTTTGATCCGTGCGCAGGTCATTGTTCGAACTCACAATGCGCATCTCTCCGAACGCTTGTTTGAACGCTATTCAGATCGGTGAAGATGTTGGAGCTATTGCAACAAGATGCTACGGTTATAAAAAAATAACATTCCGTAGAGATCGCGGGGCAGGCGAATGAGCAAAACGGAAGACACGGATGACAGGGGCGACGACGATCTAGCGAGCGTTGTACCCAGTGCCATGTTGCATCTTCTTAAGAATTCAGCCGTTGGCTTCTTTCAGACCAGGCTGGACGGCAGCTATGTCTTTGCCAACCAATTTTTTGCTGAACTTATGGGCTTTGATTCCGTCGAAGAATTGATCGCGTCAGGCGTCAGCGCAGTAGATTTCTATGCTGATCCCGACGATATGCGGATTTTACGGGAAAGAAATGCGGAGGATGAATCCGTCTATGGCCATGTCCTTCAGGCGAGGCGGGTGGACGGAACAACCTTCTGGGCACAGGAACATTCAAGTTCTGTCCGTGATGATGCTGGACAGATTACCGGCTATGTCGGATCGGTGACGAATATTGATAATCTTATCTCAACTCAGCAGCGATTGAAGGATGCGGAGGCCAGTTACCGCCGAATCTTCGAAAGGGTGAGTGAAGGGATTTATCGGTCGTCGCTTGATGGTAAACAGCTTCGCTCCAACCCAGCGCTTTACAAATTGAATGGCTATAACAGCGAAGACGAGCATTTGGCTGCGGTCAAGGACATCGCGACTGAATGGTATGTCGACCCAAACCGCCGGGAGGAATTTAAGAGAGCGTTAGAAGAGAATGGTGTCGTCGAGGATTTCGAAAGTGAAATTTACCGGCACAATTCCCGGGAACGAATTTGGATTGCGGAGAACGCTTATCTGGTTCGCGCCGATGATGGCACGCCGTTGTATTACGAGGGCACGGTCAAGGAAATCACGACCCGAAAGCAAGCGGAAATTGACATGGCAGAGGCGCTGCATGCCGCTGAATCAGCAAACCGTGCGAAGTCTGCCTTCCTGGCGAATATGAGCCATGAATTACGGACACCCCTGAACGCGATTCTGGGCTTTTCTGATATCTTAAGTCAGGAAGACATGGTGTTCTCTCCTGAAAAGACGAGAGAATATGCAAAGGATATCCATGATAGCGGCGATTTCTTATTGGAATTGATCAATGATGTGTTGGATCTTGCGCGTGTGGAAAGTGGTACAAAGGCGCTTGATATACAGACTCTTTCAGTCAGAGAGACAATCGAAGAAACATTCGTAACCCTGCGCCCGATTGCAGAAAAAGCGTCGGTCTCGCTTTTAAATGCGATTTCAGGGGATTGTAATATAAATGCTGACGCGCGGGCTATTCGCCAGTGTATTCTGAATTTGATGTCGAATGCCATCCGTCATGCCCCTGCCGACAGTATCGTCACGATCTCAACCACGATTTACGCTGCCGAAGATTGCGTCGATATCATCGTGCAAGACCAGGGCCCCGGCGTTCCAGCAGATATCGTCAATCGGGTGGGAGAGCCTTTTGTCACCAATGCAAATGCGAAGCTGCGCAATTCCAAAAATAGTTCCGGCCTCGGGCTGGCGATTACGAAGTCTCTGATCGAAGCGATGTCTGGAACATTAACGTTAACCAATGGCCCGGATGGCGGATGCCAAGCAATTCTGACCATCCCGCTTGTGGCGTCCTGAGCGTGCATTGGATCAAGGCGTCAAAACAAAACGACCGGCTCGATTGAGCCGGCCGCATTGCTTTGAACAGAGCTGATCCCTCAGGCTCAGGCGCGAAGGCTGCCGACTTTATCCAGGCTTGCCGGCAGATCATGACCATACTGTTCCGCGATCGGAGCGACGATCCGCGTTGTTTCTTCACGGCCCAGGCTATCCATCAATTCACATGGAGCCTTGCCGAAGCGTAGGGCCAGCCCTGCACCCATGTCGATGTCGGCTGCTGTCGCGACGCCTTCATCCAGTTCCTGAAGGACCGGGAAGAAGGTCGCCGCCCGAAGCCGATCTGCGATCACAGCATCGCCTTCAGGGGTACCCGCAGCGTCTTCGCCAATGTCGAACTCATAGTCGCTGTCGCCTTTCTCGGACAGGCCACCTGCCAAGGCATAGAAAGCACCATGGGGTCCGAGGTTCCGCTGTGCATGGAACATGATTTTCGGCTTAACGAGGTTCATGACCATGAACGGCCCGGCCGCAACTTCCATGCATTCATTCGCGACACGGTCGATTTGTGCCGGTGTGCCGACACCTTCGTCCAGCATCCGGACGGCTTCGTTGCCATAGGGCACGAAGAAGCGGTTGATGGCGAATCCGAAGGCATCCTTACAGGCGATCGGCTTCTTGCGGGTATTACGACAGAAAGCCATGCATGTCTCATAGATGTCCGGATCTGTCTTCTCGCCCTTAACGACCTCAACAATCGGATTGATCGCTGCCGGGTTAAAATAGTGCAGGCCGAGGAAGCGGCTTGGATCGTCAACCGTTTCTGCGAGATCGGAAACGCGCAGAGCGGATGTGTTTGTCGCGACGACCGTGTTTTTGCCAACATGCGGCTTCAAGCGACCAAACAGCTCTGCCTTCACACTGAATTCTTCAAAGATCGCTTCGACGATCAGATCACAATCGGACAGGCTCGCCAGGTCCGTTGACCCGGACAGATTACCGAAAGCGGAAGCCGCGTCTTCAGACGACATTTTGCCTTTCTCTGCCGCGCGGTCATAGAATTTCTTGGCAGCGCCCAGGCCTCGCTCGACAGCCGCATCGGCGGTATCAACCAAATGGGCAGCCACGCCTTGTTGGCCGAGGCTGGTTGCAATGCCGGAGCCCATGGTACCCGCGCCGATAATGCCGACTTTTGAAAATGTCATGATGTTTTCCTCTTGCGCTGTCCTGCAGTGTTATCCCGGCGCGACGGAGTGATTGTCTTCCCACCCAGCGCCAATTTGCGCGCACAATAATGATGCAGCGCAACAATGTCGAGACTCTCCCCCCTGGACTTCGAGAGGAGGAAACGCGATACTTAGATATGAATTGGAAACGCATAACACAATCACTGCTCGCCGCCGTCCTGGGCGGCTTTTCTGCGTCCGCGACGGTCCATGCTGGCGCAAATATCGCCTCGCATGAGGCAAGCTATTCTTTGACCTTGCTGGAAGCGGAGCCCGGGTCCGAAACGACGGTGGAAGGGCAGTATCTCGTACGGGTTGACCGTAGTTGCCAAGCCAACCGAATTGCGACCTATCTGCAGGTTCATCTGTCGAATGTGAACGGTCGCCCCGTCTCTGTCGAAGATACCTATTCGATTTCGGAAAGCCTTGATGGCTCAGCGCTGACATTCAAATCGCGCCAAACCTTGAACGGGCAGGTTATGCATCTCGTCCAAGGGGAAGCCTCGAAGGGGAACGATGGCGGTAAGGTCGTTTTTGTTGAACCCTCATTGCAGCGTGATCTTCTTCTTGCTTCTGGGACGGTATTCCCCTTTGAAGCAATGGAGGCCACATTGGATGGCATGGCCGAAGGCAAGAAGGGCATCAATCAGATCATGTTCGACCCTTCGGTGGGGGACACGGTTATGGTGGCGGATCTCTTCGTTGGTACGCCATCTGCGCTCGACGCGCCCCCAACGGGTGATGTTGCGTTGTTGCAGGGGGACTTACGGCGGACGGTTTCGACCTACTATGAGCTTTATGCGACGGATGGCACGCCAATCACGACGGCGATTGTCGATATCCTGCCAAATGGTGTCTCTCCCCGGGCGGTTTTTGATCTGGGGAAGGTCAAGGCGCTTGCGGAACTTACCGGAATTCGGAAACTGCCGCCGCCGCAATGTGACTAAGGCAGCATCGTCCCAGCGTGGCTGTATCCTGAACCTTTGGGTTCAACAACAGATGCCCGAAATGGAAATATGAGGACATGATGAATTGTTTCGTCGATCAGCCGGATGAACGGACGCTTAGCCTGACCCCTGTGACGGGTGAGACGCTGGACGCCTGGCTAACCGATGCGCCGGCACCTGCTGCGGCGTGGGTTGGGGCACAGGATTTCAAGGCGAAGGCGGAAACTTTGCTGCTCTATCCGGGAGCGGATGGAAATCCGGCGGGCGCCTTGATTGGTGTCGATGGCGCTGATGATATCTGGTCTTGGAGCAAGGCGGCAAAAGCCTTGCCTGCAGGGCGTTATTCGATTGCCTCCGGACCGGTTTCAGTCGATGCGGAGCGCGTGTGTTTCGGCTGGGCCCTGGGCGGCTACAGCTATGATCGCTACAAGACACGGGATACAGAGCCACGGGAGCTGGTTTGGCCGGAAGACGTGGACCGGAAACTAGTCGACGCGCGGGTATCCGGTGTCTGCCTGACCCGGGACCTGGTCAACACGCCGGCATCCGATATGGGCCCGGGTGAGTTGGCAAGCGCTGCCTCGGCTTTGGCGCGGGAGTTTGGCGGAAGCTGTGAAGTAACAGTCGGCGACGATTTGTTGCGCGATAACTTTCCAATGATCCATGCTGTGGGACGGGCATCAACCCGGCATCCGCGCTTGATCGACCTCGCCTGGGGTGAGGCAGATGCGCCGAAGGTTACTTTGGTCGGTAAAGGTGTCTGTTTTGATTCCGGTGGACTGGATCTGAAGCCGTCCGGCGGCATGTTGCTGATGAAGAAAGACATGGGCGGCGCGGCCCAAGTCCTCGGCCTGGCCCGGATGATCATGAGCTATGGCCTGCCAATCCAACTTCGGGTGCTTATCCCGGCGGTCGAAAACAGTGTTTCCGGCGATGCCTTCCGGCCCTTGGATGTGTTGAACACCCGCAAGGGCCTGACGGTCGAAATCGGCAATACCGATGCGGAAGGGCGTCTGGTGCTGGGCGATGCCCTGGCCTTGGCATCGGAAGAACAGCCGGAGCTGCTCTTGGATTTCGCTACCCTGACTGGTGCGGCGCGTGTGGCACTGGGGACAGAGTTGCCGGCGATGTTTGCCAATAGCGATGGTTTGGCCGATGCGCTTTTGGAAGGCGGTTTGGCGGAGTCGGACCCGGTCTGGCGGATGCCGTTACACGCAGCCTATGACCGGATGCTCGACAGCAAGGTCGCGGATATCAACAACGCGCCGAGATCCGGCTATGGCGGCGCGATCACGGCGGCCTTGTTCCTGAAGCGCTTTGTCCCGGATGAGATTCCCTGGGCGCATATCGATCTGATGAGTTGGAACCTCGCCGACAAGCCGGGGCGGCCAGAAGGCGGCGAGTCTCAAGCGTCTCGCGGTGCCTTCGAAATGCTGCGCCGTCGCTATGGTGGTTGAAGTCGCGCAGCGCTTCGGTTAAACCCTCCCCCAACACGTTGATGAGCGGTGCTGTTAGCCGCCCTTGGTGAGGGCGAGGCAGCATCGGAACCGTCACGTCGATCTATATCAGGTCCTTTGCTGGGACCCCGTATGGTGGACGGGACCAAGGAAGGAGGGTTGCGGCATGGTCGCGATCACGCTCCCTAACGGCGATATTAAGAATTTTGACGGACCGGTCACGCCGGATGCCGTTGCTGCGGATATTGGCCCGGGCCTCGCGAAGGCGGCGGTGCTGTCTCGCGTCGATGGCACGGACTGGGATTTAAATCGTCCCATCGAAACCGACGCCAGTCTTGAGCTTGTTACCCGCGATCATGAAGACGCACTGGAACTGCTGCGTCATGATTGCGCGCATGTCCTGGCGATGGCGGTGCAGGAACTGTTCCCCGGTACGCAGATCACTTTTGGCCCGTCGACGGAAGATGGCTTCTATTACGATTTCCATCGCGATGAGCCCTTCTCGACCGATGACTTCGAGGTGATAGAGAAGCGGATGGCGGAAATCGTCGACCGTGACGTCGATATCGTGCGCGAAGTCTGGGACAAGGATAGCGTCCGCGCCTTCTTTACGGAGAAGAATGAGGCTTTCAAGGCTGAATGGGTCCAGGAACTGCCGGATAGCGAAGCGATCACGATGTATCGCCAGGGCGACTGGGTCGATCTCTGTCGGGGACCGCATTTGCCGTCCACGGGCAAACTGGGCAAGGCTTTCAAACTGATGAAGCTGGCCGGTGCCTATTGGCGTGGTGATCCCAAGAACCCGCAACTTCAACGCATTTATGGAACCTGCTGGCGCAATGAGAAGGAACTGAAGGCGCATTTGCTTCGAATCGAAGAAGCGGAAAAGCGCGACCATCGGAAGCTTGGCAAGGAACTGGGGCTCTTCCATATGCAGGAAGAAGCGCGCGGGTCGATTTTCTGGCATCCCAAAGGATGGACGCTCTATCGAATCTGCGAGAGCTATATGCGCAACCGATTGGAAGAGGGCGGCTATGTCGAGGTAAAGACGCCGCAGCTTGTTGACCGTGCGCTATGGGAAAAATCGGGCCACTGGGAGAAATTCCGGGAAAACATGTTCATCGCGGAAGTGGATGAGGGCGGTGTCGGTCTTGCGGAAGACCAGACGCATATGGCGTTGAAGCCGATGAATTGCCCCGGCCATGTTCAGGTGTTCCGACAAGGGGTGAAGAGCTATCGCGAGCTGCCGCTCCGCATGGCCGAATTCGGCTCGTGTCATCGCTATGAGCCTTCCGGCGCGTTGCATGGGTTGATGCGTGTACGTGCCTTTACCCAGGACGATGCACATATCTTCTGCACGGAAGACCAGATCGAAAGTGAGACGAAGGTTTTCATCGATCTTCTGGCCTCAATCTATCGCGACTTCGGGTTTGAGAGTTTTGTTGTGAAGTTCTCTGACCGTCCGGACACGCGGGCCGGATCGGATGACGTCTGGGACAAAGCGGAAGCGGCGCTGAAGGCGGCGACGGAAGCGGCGGGGTGTGATTTCACGCTCAATCCCGGCGAAGGTGCCTTCTACGGGCCGAAGCTGGAGTTTGTTTTGCGTGACGCCATCGGGCGGGATTGGCAATGCGGTACGCTGCAGGTCGACTTCGTCCTGCCGGAGCGTTTGGACGCCAGTTATATGGCCGAAGATGGGGAGCGCTATCGACCGGTTATGCTCCACCGCGCGATTCTGGGCTCTTTCGAGCGCTTTATCGGGATCTTGATCGAACAATATGCCGCGAAGTTTCCCTTATGGCTGTCGCCGGTTCAGGTCGCGGTGGCGACGATCACGGATCAGGCGGATGGCTATGCGGCTGACGTTGCCAAGGCAGCACAAGCGGCAGGCTTGCGCGTTGAAACCGATCTGCGGAATGAGAAGATCAACTACAAGATTCGGGAACTGTCGGTATCGAAGATTCCGGTAATTCTCGTCGTTGGCGCCCGTGAGGCTGAGGAAGGGACTGTTGCCCTACGCCGATTGGGGGGTAAGGCGCAGGAAATTCTTGCGCTGGACGAGGCTATCTCTATCTTAAAAGAAGAAGCGCGGATGCCGTCGGTGTGACGGCGTTCGTTATTGCTATCTAATTCAGAGTTTTTTGTATCAATGGACAAGGCCTTTTGGCGAGGCCGCAGGAGGATATCATACGCCGACCACACTACGCACCGCCGCCCGCAAAAGACGGGCCGCGCGTGAACGAAGAGATTAGCGCGCGTGA
>SPJK01061667.1_pt1 | contig 10406 bp, 13 predicted proteins | sample 3741771 | NCBI WGS metagenome assembly SPJK01 (sample SAMN10925997, study PRJNA522277) | cold seep metagenome | isolation source: Elba SIP-enriched marine methane seep metagenome, extraction at timepoint T2 | place: Italy: coast of Elba, Mediterranean Sea
TGATATTTATTATTATTTGGGTTTTTTATTTGTTTTATATCATTGAGTTGTGATTGTTTTTCTCTGTGTTTTATGGGGTTTAGATGGTAATAACTTGGATATAGAACTAGAAAAAAGCGGTAAATTGTTGGATAAAAACAGATAATACCTGTGCTTACCTACCGTTTATGTGCCAAATAACTTTGCCGACTAATTGTTCTTTAGTAAAAGAACCGAGGTTTTCGCTTGAAGTACTTTCTGTCACGTTATCACCGACAAGTATGAAAGTATTTTGTTGAATGTGTGAGACACGTTTGACAATACGGCCGTATCGTCGATGATCAGCGACGACTAAATCCCCTTTTTTGATGGTTCCCCACCGCCAGATAAATAAATAATCACCCGCTCTGATGGTAGGGAACATACTATTTCCTAGTACGCGAACTAGTTTAACCATCTAATTTTGGATAAACGACTTCTACACTCGGCGGAAACGGACAGGTTGCTGTATATGTTTCAACCGATTTAGTTGTCCAGAACGCTGTTGAAAATTCGTTGATGAGGTTTAGTAATTTTTCTCCTTTATCTCTTTCTGTACCTTGTTTACAGGCAGAACCTGCGAGCATGATTTGGTGCGTTAGCTCATGGATTTTAGGAAATTGTTCAATTTGTGGTGCTTTGAAGTAGTCACCCCAGATCACACGAATTTCTTGTTTTGCTTTTTCTGCATGAGCTTCTTTATCTTCAGTAAGACGTGCTAACTGGATCATATCTGTTACCGTTAAAGTGTCTTTAGCGCCGATTTCAGCAATTAAATCCAAAAAGCGAATAACACTAATAGCAGCGAATTGTGCCATGTATGGGTCATAAACTTTACAAGGGATATCGCAGTGAGCTGACACTGTTTCTAGGTTGTCAGTCAGTTTATCTAAAATTGAATGCAACATTATTTAGGTTCCTTAGAAGGTTGGTTTTTAACTTTCCACATTTTGATTAATGAAAATGCGATTACGCCAGCAGATATCACCATTGATACATAGAAAAAAATGTGAAGTAATGTACTCATCGGTGAACTATGATCGTGTCCAGCATGAGCCAAAACAGGTTGCGTAAATGTTGCTAAAAGTGCACTGATAATAAAAAGTGAGTTTTTCATCATTTTAGTTTCCTCTATTAATGAATATGAAAATTGAGAGAGCCAGTAAGCGTGGCAATAATATGTTTAGATGATTCTGTATTTATATTTAGCTGATTAGTCTTCGCTAATAGTTCTGTACCAAGTTTTCGCATTGTTTGTTGAAGCATTGGAAACATAGCCTCAAGCTCACTGTGTTGAAGATAAAACTTTATTAAAAGCTTATGAACTTGTTGGTATTGAGTTAAAGCAAGCTCTATTTTTTTTTGTGAAAAATACAGTTCAGCTAAATTTTGATAGCTAATGACAAGAGACGCGATCATGTCTTCGTAGCTGGAATCTTCAGGTGAAATTTCGGCAGCGAAATAACATGCCGTTTTGTAGCAGCTTTCAGCAGAATAGATCCTGCCTTTATTGTATGATTGGTTACCTTCGAGAGTGATTTTTTTCCAAATTTCCATTGGAGTTTGTGCGTCATTACTCAGAATATGATGGTTAAGACTCACTTCCATAAAGCGTTTCCTCATAAGTAATTACTGTCAGATTTTAGGGGCGAGGTACCCAAAATTATTTTTATTTAAATTAAAATCATCGGCTTGGTTTTTTTAATTAAAAAAAAGGGCTCCGAAGAGCCCTAGTTAATGCAGCGAAAAATTCTAGTTTAGTTTCGGAGACGTGGAGTCTAGAAAATCTCTTGCATTGAGAGAATATAAGCCTTCCTCAAGACTTATGGTTCTACTATATCGCAGTGTTTTTGGTTTGTAAATAAAAATAATTAGCATTTGCATTTAGAATTTATTGTGGCAAAATTTAATTATGTTTTACATGAGGTTAATTAATACATGATTGCTTTGATATATGGTTCTACAACAGGGAACACATCAGAAATAGCGCTGAAAGTGCAAAAAGTTATTGGCGAGGAGCAGGTAGAGTTATTTGACGTGGCTGACTCAGGGTTAGCTGCATTTGAATATTTTGACAATATTATTTTTGCTATTCCAACTTGGGACTATGGTGAAGTACAAGCAGATTGGCAGGATGTATGGGATGAGATTGATGAGGCTGATTTATCAGGAAAAACAGTTGCTTTCATAGGTGTCGGTGATCAGTTCGCTTATGCTGAATGGTTTTTAGATGCGATGGGCATGCTGCACGATAAAGTCGTTTCGAGAGGGGCGAGCGCTATCGGATACTGGCCAATAGAAGGTTATGATTATGAAGCATCAAAAGCAGTTACTGATGATGGTAAGCATTTTGTTGGTTTAGGTTTGGATGAAGATTGCCAGCCAGAGCAAACGGATGAACGAATTGCTGCGTGGTGTAAGTTGATTTGTCAGAAAATGCCAGAAACGGTCTAATTCTCAGGCACGATTCATATTCGACTAAAAGGCTGCATCTCTATTTAACTCATTCCCGGCTTGTTTTAAGATGCTTTAAACGTCCGCGGAAAAGTTATATAAATGAAACTGATTAATGTCGATTTAGGTGAATGTTTAAAGTCAGATCCTGACAGTGAACTGATGCCATTAACTGATATGGCCAATATTGCCTGTGGTGGCCACGCAGGGGATCAAGCAAGCATTATGAAAACATTGTCACTGGTGAAGCAATATAGTGTGGCAGTAGGTGCTCATCCTAGTTATCTCGACAAAACAAATTTTGGTCGCATGAGCCAGTCGCTTTCGTCACAGGAACTATTTGATGTTCTTCGACAACAAGTGATGTTATTTAAAGAATGTTGTGAGCAACAAGGGCTTAAGATTGGTTATATCAAGCCTCACGGAGCGCTTTATCACGATATGATGAGAGAACCTGAAGTGCTAGAGGTCATTTGTCAGTTTATTTTAGATTTTGACGCAAACCTTTCATTGCTGGTGCAAGCAGGGATTAATTCGGCTCAGGTGGAACAGGTATCCAAGAAAACAGGTATCAAATTTATCTATGAAGCATTTGCCGATCGTGCTTATGACGGCAAGCAATTGGTGTCGCGTAATCAGTCTGGCGCTATGTTGTTGCATGCTGAGCAGATCGTTGAGCAATATCATTCATTTTCTGATGCGCCTCCTTTTTTTGTTGATACCGTCTGTTTCCATTCCGATAACCCGGCATCAGTTCAAGCCTTAAAACTGATTAAGCAGCAATAGATGTTTACCATCAAGTTAGCGTCTGAAAATGCGGTTATTATTTACTTTGATGATGACGTAACGCCATTGTTGAGCCAAAAAATAGCATCAATTATGGCGGAGTTAGACTCGAAGTTTGGCCACTTATTAATAAATAACGTGCCGTCGTATAGCAGTTTATTATTAACCTACAGAGTTGATTTAATTGCTCATCATGACTTTTGTGAAAAAGTGACTGCAATTCTGAATGGGCAGCAACGAGAAACGGTTTTAGCCGACGAACTGGTCATCATTCCTGTTTATTATTCACAACAAACGGGTTTAGATTTAAGTCGCTTATTAAATGAAAAACAGCTTGATTTAGCCACCTTGATAGCATTGCACACGCAACCGACTTACTCGGTTTATGGCATTGGCTTTAGTCCCGCGTTCGCCTTTTTGGGGCATGTTGAGCCAATACTGGAAACTCCTCGGCTCAAAATACCACGCTTAAACATTCCTGCTGGCAGTGTTGGTATTGCTGATAATCAAACGGCGGTCTATCCAATAGAGTCAGCTGGTGGTTGGAATATTATTGGTCGAACACCGCTAGATTTATCATTAAACAACCCAGACTCATTAACTCGATTCGGTGTTGGCAAGCGAGTGAAATTTGAGGCCATTAGCAAACAAGACTATATCGACATGGCTGGCCAGTTATGAGTATTGAGGTCATCAAGCCCGGCTTTGATTCGAGTGTTCAGGATTTAGGACGGTTTGGCTTTGCTCATCTTGGTTTGGCAAGGTCGGGCGCGATGGATCAACATGCAAGCCGTTGGGCAAACCGTTTATTAGATAACGATCAGACAGACGCCGTGTTGGAAATTTTATTTGGGCAATGTGAGCTTTTAGCTAAAGCTGCGACCACCATCGCGGTTACAGGTGCTGAAATGACGTTTAAAATTAATGGTGTGGTTAAAGACAACTGGCAAACACACTCCGTCGAGGCTGGTGACACATTAACTTGGTCAACAGCAAAATCAGGTATTCGTGCATATATCGCGGTGAAAGGTGGTTTTCAAACAGATACTTACTTTGAATCACGCTCGGTTACTGTTCGTGAGCATATTGGAAAAGCACTTCAGTATGGCGAACAGCTGACATTTCCAGAACAGAAATCAACACGAGCACAGCGTGCAACACCTTTAGAGTTTAGAGCTGACTACGAATCACCTTTACGATTGCGATTATTGCCAACGTATCAATTTGAACAGTTTTCACAACAACAAAAAAAGTCGTTTTTTAAACAGAAATACCAACTTAGCAATCATTTAGATCGAGTGGGCTACCGACTTGATGGACAGGCAATGAGTGATGTTCCAACTCAGTTGCCATCAGAAGGTATGGCCTATGGCTGTGTTGAAATGACGTCAGCGGGTTTACCTATTATTTTAATGAACGATGCGCCAACCATTGGCGGTTATCCCAAAATAGGCACGGTGTTGTCATTAGATTTATTTAAACTAGCGCAGCGTCAGCCAAAAACAGTTGTTCAGTTTGAGTTGATTACGGTCGAGGAAGCACAGCTGTATTTAAATCAATTTATGCGGTTTTTTGAACACCGGCCGCTTTAACATGCTTACGCATATGCAAAAATTGGATTGAAGCGACAAACCAAGTTGCAATGGCAATCGACCACCAAATGCCGTAGATGCCGGTTTGGATTAAGGTTAATGCCACAGTAATAAAGGTTGCTGGTAACAAGACGGTTCGCACGATATTAAAATAGACCGGAACCAATGGTTTCTTAACTGCTTGTAATGTGGCTCCTGATACAAAGGTCAACACATAAGCCGGCAAAATCAGCATTTCTACTCGCAAATAACTGACACCTACTTTGATAACCGCAGGGTTATCAGTAAATAGCCCCACTAAAAACGGAGCAAAGATAAAGACCACTGCACCGCCAATCAGCATTACGGAGACACCTAGCTTGATCGCTTCTCGTGTGATGTGATCCATACGGTCATATTGCTTAGCACCAAAGTTGGTACTCACTAAAGACATCACCGCGATGTTTAGGCCAATGGTTGGTAACAAAACTAACTGTTCAATTCGCATCGCAATACCGTGACCAGCCACTGCACTTTCGCCAAACTGTGTTACTGCCGTTGTGATCACTAATGAGCCAATCGCGATTAGGAATAAGTTACCGCTGGCTGGAATTGATTGTTTTAATAAGGCTTTGTAGTGTTGCCAATCAGGACTGAGATTATGCATGTCTAAGCAATGTCCCAAGGTACTCTTTCTGACTTTGGTTGTCAGGTAAATAGCGCTACCCAATTGAGTAACAGCAGTGGCGGCAGCAAGTCCCATAATCCCCCAGTCAAATACAAATATAAATAAGGGATCGAGCAAAATATTGGCAAAAAAAGCCACCATCAAGCTATTACGCATTGATTTGGTATCACCTTGTGCATTCAATATCCCATTGGCTGCCATGCCATAAGACGAAATAGCCAAGGTTGGTAACATAATTGATAAATATTTTAAGGTTTCGCTGCTGTAGTTTTCTTCTGCACCCATTAGACTAAATAGGAGTGGTGCAAACATTAAAATGACTAGCCCAACAATTAATGAAAGTAACCATGAAAATGACAAAGCATGGCCTGCTAATTGTCGAGCAAGCACGTGATCTTCTGCACCTCGTGAGTTGCCAACTAAAGCATTGGTACCTTGACCGATACCGATTGAAATGGCTTGGCCCATAAAAAATACCGGCCCTGCTAAGGCGATTCCTGCTAGTGCAGTCGATGACAACATGCCAGCATAAAAATTATCCACCATGTAGTACATAGTGCTAAAAAACATACCGATACTGGCTGGCATCGCAATTCTGCGAATCAGTAAATGAATTGGATCTTGGGTGAGGTTCAATGTGGTTCCAGACGGCGCATGTTATTTCAAGCGACTACTATAGCTCAAACAAGCCCCGAGTTTGTTATTATTTAGGCTTCGATATTAAGAGATTAATGACGTGGCGCTAGAAAATGCACCCAGCTGGCAGGCTCACCTAAATGGTGAGTTTGACTTGCCTTATATGCAAAACTTAAAAGCCTTTTTACAGCAAGAAAAAGAGCAGAAAAAGGTCATTTATCCTTATTCTAATCATTGGTTTCATGCGCTTGAAACCACTCCATTGGATGAGGTTAAAGTCGTTATTCTAGGTCAAGATCCTTATCATCAACCTGGACAGGCTCATGGCTTATGCTTTTCAGTGCAGCCCGGCGTTAAGGTGCCGCCTTCGTTGGTCAATATCTATAAAGAGCTACACAGTGATTTGGCTATTGTGCCGCCGAATCATGGCTATTTAGAAAGCTGGGCAAAGCAAGGTGTTTTATTACTCAATGCGGTGCTGACCGTGGTTGATTCAAATGCGAATGCTCACCAAGGCAAAGGTTGGGAGCAATTTACAGATAAGGTTATTAGCGTAGTGAATGAGCACTGCGATAATGTGGTGTTTATGCTGTGGGGCAGTTATGCCCAAAAGAAAGGTGCCGTGATTGATGCCCAAAAGCACTTGGTATTGAAAGCGCCACATCCATCACCACTCTCTGCCCATCGTGGTTTTCTGGGTTGTAAGCATTTTAGTCAAGCTAATGATTATCTAGCTCAGCACAAAAAAACACCGATAACTTGGCAACTCGAACCAGCCTAATTAGAACAGCCGTAAGTTGACATTTATTTTTGATTTGTTTTAATGAAAACTAATTTAAATAGAGTGATACAGAGGCAGTCTTTGAGGCTGTAACGAGACACAAGAGTCCTATTATCTTTTTACAACAAACCATTATTGCTGTTGTTCGATCTTTTCTTCTATTGCCTGTCATTGCATTAACGGCAAGCTCCCTTTCTGCTCAACCACTCCTTAAAACCACTACTGATATTGCAACCGCAGGTTATTTTCAGTTGAGCTGGAATGGCAGTGATTCAGAGAGTAGTTATCAACTTCAGCAGTCTGCTGATGCTTCTTTTTTATCACCAATAACGATTTATAACGGTACTGACACAGCGAGTGTACTCAGTGGTTTATCAGAAGGGGCTTATCACTATCGAGTGCTTGATCAGAAAGGTGAAGCGAGCAATATCATCATGGTTCAAGTGACTCACCATTCTTTAAGTAAGGCATTTGCTTTCTTCGGTTTAGGCGCATTGATGTTTGTTATTTTAGTGGCGGTGTTAGTCTCTGCAAGCCGAACAAAGGACCCTTCATGAGTTTGTTAAAAATCAATAATCAGCGCTTAAAGCATGATATTGAAACCCTAGCCACTATTGGTCGAGAGCCAGATAATCAAGGTATTAACCGCCCTGCGTTTAGCGATGCTGATATGCAGGCAAGAGCGTGGTTGAAACAGCAAATCGAACTTGCAGGTCTTGAGGTATATGAAGATGGTGCGGGCAATATCCATGGCCGTTTAAATTGGGATGAAACCCAAGCCAGCGTGATGACTGGCTCACATATTGATTCGGTGCCGGGCGGTGGTCATCTCGATGGCGTATTAGGTGTATTAGGTGGGCTTGAGTGTTTACGCACATTAAAAGAATCCGGTATTGCGTTATCACGTCCATTGGAAGTCGTCGCTTTTTCAGATGAAGAAGGGCGCTTTGGTGGCTTATTCGGCTCCAGTGCCATGTGTGGTCAATTAACGCCTGAAGCGATTCATCAAGCGAGAGATTTAACCAGACAGAGTATTGTTGAAGCGATGGCAAAACAAGGACTCAATGCGATGGATGCCTTAACGGCGACCAGAAAGCCGGAAAGTCTGCATGCCTTTGTTGAGTTGCATATTGAGCAAGGCCCCATCTTAGAACAAAAGCAACTCCATCTCGGTGTAGTTGATGTCATCAATGGTTTGGTCAAATGGCAGGTGCGTTTACGTGGTTCAGCCGCGCATGCTGGCGCTGCTCCTATGGATATGCGTAAAGATGCATTCCAAGGTTTGGCCGAATTCGGCGTCGAGCTACCAAAGCTGGTTAAGCAATACGGCGGTGATAGAAGTGTCGCTACTATTGGACGCGTTACTTTGTCACCCGGTGCGGCCAATGTAGTGCCTCGCTTAGCTGAATTTTCATTGGATGTGAGAGATAGCGACCAAGACACCCTGAATAACTTAATTGATGCGATTCATCGCTTCTTGTCAGATATGGCAAGACGACGTCAATTGAATTTCGATTATGAATTACACAGTGAAATCGAGCCTGTGAATTGTGATCGTGAGATTTGTAATTTGATCGATGACACGGCATCGCGTTTGGGTATCAACCATACACGTATGGCGAGTGGTGCAGCACATGATACTGAGATCATGGCGAGCATTGTTCGCACAGGATTGATTTTTGTGCCGAGTAAAGGTGGCGTAAGTCACACACCGGCAGAGTGGACAGATTGGCAAGACATTTTCAATGGTACCAACGTGTTACTCAACACCCTTTTTCAACTAGTGAACGAAGAATGACAACAGATAAAGAGTTTATAAACATAGATCCATTAGCAGAAACATACCGCGAGTCGATTGCCGAAGCGCCTGATGTTACAGATTCTATTCAAAATCACCATACGGCTTTGCTATGCATTGATATGCAGTATTTAGATGCGGTACGTGGTTTTGGCGTGTTTTCTGAAGACAACCAATCTGGACTGCCACCAGAAGCGCAGGAATATTATTTTGATCGACTTGAAACGACGGTTTTGCCAAATGTAAGACGCTTACAAGATGTTTTTCGTGAGAAAAAATTAGAAGTTGTCCATACCCGCATTCAATCATTAACCCAAGATGGGCGTGATCGTGGGCCCGGTCATAAACGCTTAAAACTGCATGTAGCACCGGGTTCAAAAGAAGCTGAATTTGTTGATTTAGTTGCGCCTGTCGGTGATGAGATCATCATCGATAAAACAGCCAGTGGCGTATTCAACTCTACCAATATGGAATATGTATTACGCAACCTAGAAATCACCGGTTTGTTTATTGTCGGCGTATACAGTAACGAATGTGTTTCAACCGCGATTCGTGATGCCTGTGATTTAGGCTTTCACGTCACTCTGATTTCTGATGGCTGTGCGACCGTAACCGAAGAGCTGCAAAATGCGACCATCACCACCATGAAAGATCGCTACGCACGTGTATTAACCACTGATGAGGCATTGGTTGAACTAGCTCAATTGATTACCGATGAATAGAACCGAATAATGTTAGCAGAAGCGGTCATCCTACCCAGCCATATCGCTTGGGTTATTCTGGCAATATTCAGCGTCGCGTGGGTGTGGTTTGGCTGGTTTTTAGGCCGTAAAAACAATAGCCTAGAAACCGATATGTTAGCAGGGCGAAACGTTGGTTTAGCCTTTGCGTCTGCAACAGCCATGGCAACATGGGTCACCAGTAATACCACGATGGCTGCACCGCAACTGACCTTGCAATTAGGTGTGTGGGGCATGGTCGGTTATTCACTTGGCGCCGTTGGTTTATTGTTATTTGCCCCCATGGCAAAACGAATTCGTCAGCTGATGCCGACAGCCTATACAAGTGGTGACTTTATTCGCTTGCGTTATGGCAAAACCACCTGGCGTATCTTCCTCATTATTTCGCTTGCTTATAGTTTTGGTTGGCTGATTAGTTTGGGTATGGCTGGTGGCGTATTAATCAATGCGCTCAGTGGTATTGATTACCGAATCGGCATGACGGTGATTTTAACCGTTTGCACGCTTTACACCTTATTAGGCGGCTTAAAAGCGGTTATTGGCACAGACTTTTTGCAAACCATCATTATTGTTTTGGGTGTTATTACCATCGCCGTTATCGCCATGAATGATGTCGGCTTGCCAGAGATTCATGCAACGGTTGCCGAGCAACGTCCTGAATTACTCAATTTGCTATTGCCAGCAGCGATCATGTTTTTGTTCAATAATTTATTTTTCGGTGTCGGTGAAATCTTTCATTCCAATGTCTGGTGGAGCCGTGCTTTTGCCTTTGCGCCCGGTGTGGGTAGCAAGGCCTATGTGATTGCTGGTTTGCTATGGCTGCCAATACCTATCGTAGCGGGCTTCGTTGCCTTAGCTGCGCCGGCCTTGGGCTTAAACATTCCAGCAGCAGATATGGTTGGGCCAATGGTCGCCGCTAAATTATTAGGTTTAA
>SPJK01046242.1_pt1 | contig 10403 bp, 7 predicted proteins | sample 3741771 | NCBI WGS metagenome assembly SPJK01 (sample SAMN10925997, study PRJNA522277) | cold seep metagenome | isolation source: Elba SIP-enriched marine methane seep metagenome, extraction at timepoint T2 | place: Italy: coast of Elba, Mediterranean Sea
ACCAACATAAAAAAACAGTATAAAAAATATTTTTTGCGTGTGAAAAAGTTATATAGAAAACAGGGTGCGCCTTTTGCAGTGAGAGTAAAACGACAATTTATGAGAAAATGCGGCATGCCAAGATTTTTTTACACGTTTTTGCTTTATTTAACCTTGCCGTTTGTGCCACTCAAACTGTATTGGCGTGGATTGAAACAACCTGAGTACTGGCAGCACTGGGGAGAGCGTTTTGGGCGCTATGCGCAGTCGCCATCCGCGCCAGTGATTTGGCTGCATTGTGTGTCTGTTGGCGAAACCCATGCAGCGGCGCCTTTAATTAAAGCACTCAAACAAACCTATCCGAATCATCAAATTTTAATTTCACACACCACGCCGACAGGCCGTGAAGCGAGTGTGAAATTATTTGGTTCAACGGTGCAGCGCGTTTATTTGCCATACGACTTGCCGTTTGCCGCCCGACGGTTTTTAAAACACTTTAAACCCAGTGTTGGCTTATTAATGGAAACAGAGCTTTGGTTTAATGTCATTGCGGAATCGAAAAAAATGGATGTGCCATTGTTGCTGTTAAACGCGAGACTATCTGAAAAGTCAGCACAGGGTTACGCCAAGCTCGGGAAGCTCGTGCGCAACGGTTTAAGCAGTCTTAACGGCATTGCCGCACAAACTGAGGCAGATGCTCAGCGCTTAAAAAGCTTGGGCGCAAAAACAGTCAGCGTGGCAGGCAATTTAAAATTCGATGTCACTCCACCAGCGGATACAGTCGAAAAGGGCAAAGCTTTACGTCAGCTATTCGCTGATGAGCGCCCCATCTTTTTAGCCGCGAGTACGCGCGAGGGAGAGGAGGCGATGATTGTCGATGCCGTGCGTGGTTTAGATGTGCTGACGGTGATTGTGCCGCGCCACCCACAACGTTTTAATGATGTGGCGACTTTGCTCAGCCAGTCTGCCGTGACGTTTGCGCGTCGCTCAGCGCTCACGACCGCTGTATCAAAAGACACGCAAGTGATTTTAGGTGACAGCATGGGCGAGCTCTTTAGTTATTACGCAGCTTGTGATTTTGCTTTTATTGGGGGTAGCCTGTTGAACTTTGGTGGGCAGAACTTGATTGAAGCCGCCATGATGGCGAAGCCTATCTTGGTTGGTGACCACACGTTTAACTTTACGGAAGCAACTAAAAACGCCATTGAAAGTCATGCGGCCATTCGTGTAAGCAATGTGAAACAGTTACGCCAACAAATTGAAGTCTTGATGCAGGATGAGCTGCAACGAGAGGCGATGAGCAAAGCAGCTCTGGCCTATAGCCAGTCGGCAACTGGCGCCACAGAAAAGATGATGGCGATGATTAAACCACAGCTCGTTTAGCCTTTGTGACTAACAAGACAATTCATGCGTTAATGCACGAACACTTGTTCTACATACACTAATTCGCAAGCACCTTTCCCCGTATCATTACGCGTTGTAGAGCTTTTCCACTGCCAGCCATCATCTGCGCGAACATTAATCAGTGAGCCTTTAATACTAACGGTTTGACCTTGTTCAATGTTTTTCAGTGTTTGTTCTACCTCGCCATTGGCTGGCACCATATGCATATTAGCGCTGGATCTTTCTATTTCTTTACGTGGGATAGGAAACTGCAACACCCGCCAAAAATAAAAACGGCCTTTTTGCACAATGCTCACATCTTTTAGCACACCATCATCCGCCATTCTGCCCCAGCCTAAAGCCAAATCAACGGGCGATAAATCGGCTTCTCGATCTGAGGTGTAATGCTTGCTGGATAAAACACGCGCCTCTATGGCAAAGGGCGAAATTGGCGAAATGGTGTAGCCGTTTAATTGGAAAGCACCGTTAACTGTGCTGGCGGTTTTTTCAGCTTGTACCTGCGCGGCGGTTTTGTCGCCGTGAATCGGCTTGGTGCTAAAGTGTTGGTAGCCACCATAAGCAATCAATAAAACTGCAATGATCAGCTTCCAGTTCATAGGTTATTTGATCAGTTTTGACGCTTCTTTAAAGGCCGGGTGATTGGCATTACCTAGCCATTCGAAGACGACTGACTCGGTGTTGGTGATGATGCAGCCTGCTGCAGCTAAGCGAGCGACTGCATTAGATTTATTATCTGGGTTGCGAGAAATAATGGCATCTTGTACAACAAAGACTTGTTTGCCTTTACCGATTAAATCTAGGGCCGTTTGTAACACGCAGATATGTGCCTCTAAACCAGCCAAGATAATGTGTGATTTATCACGCTGTAATTGCGCTTTAAATTTTGGGGCTGCACAAGCGTTAAACGCGGTCTTGGCCACGGGGTTTACATGTCCAATATATTGCGCAATTTCTGGCGTCGTATTGCCTAGCCGCTCAGGATATTGCTCTGTCACGAGAATAGGCACTTCTAGCATTCTAGCGACTTGGGTCAGGGTGCTGCAGTTCTTGGTAACGACTTGCATGTCTGCTTCTGCCATCACGGTGCAGAGCTTGGTCTGCACATCTACAATGGCTAGCTGGCTTTGATCTGCATTGGCAACGGATATCGTTTTTGCCATATGCTTAATTGCCTGTGTTGGCTGAGATCAACAATTGTTGATTGATCTCTTCCAAGTCGGCTTCTGCCACCAGCCCAGAGGCTGTTTTTAAACGGATAATATTCACCAAGTAATTATAACGCGCTTGCAGTAAATCACGTTTGGCAGAGAAAAGCTGTTGTTGTGCATTCAGCACATCAACGCTGGTCCGCACGCCAACTTCATAGCCCAACTGCGTTGAGTCGAGCTGACTTTGACTACTAATAAGTGCTTGTTCTAAGGCCTTGACTTGCGCAACACTTGTATCAAGGTTGAGGTAATTGCGCTGCGTTTCTAAATCTGTTTGGCGGCGTGCCAAAGTTAAATCATCTTGTGCTTTTTGTTTGTTGTAGACCGCTTGACGTGCTTTGGAACTGGTTGCACCGCCTTGATAAATCGGGATGTCTAATTGCAATCCGATGGTGGCATTTTTTAACTGGTTACCCGCACTAAACACAGAAGGGCTGCCATTGCTGTAGTTGTCGGTATAGCTACCGACTAGGTCTAATGTTGGGTGGTGTCCAGCGTTAGCTAACTCGACTTCTTGCTCAGCCAGCTTTAATGCTTCTTGTTGAATCTGTATATTCAAACTATTTTGCTCTGCAATGGCTTGCCATGCTGCCATGTCTTGTTCTAATGGCTGTACATTGATATCAGCCTTTACACTGGCCAGGCTACTAGGCAACTTTCCAGTAATCGCTTGTATCGACCGTTGCGCTATTTGATGCTGATTAATGGCTGCAACCTCTTGCGAAACAATCAGGTCATATCGTGCTTGCGCTTCATTGACGTCGGTAATCGTTGCTGTACCAACTTCAAAGGTCGCTTTCGCTTGGTCTAACTGACTTTGGATTGCCGTTTTTTGCGCCTGAATTAAATCAATCTGGTCTTGTGCAATGAGGACTTCAAAGTAGGCTTCAGTTGTGCGCAAGATTAAGTTTTGCTGGCTTAAATGGTATTGTTTATCTGCTTGGCTCACTTGCGTTTCGGCTTGATCCATTTGCACCAAGTTCTGCTTACGATAGATTGGCTGGCGTGCTTCAACGCCTGCACGGTAGGTATCAAAATTTGAACGGCCTGATGGGATGCCTCCTTCTAAGTAGCGAATTTTGGTACGAGAGTTACTGGCACTCAAGTTAACATTGACGGTTGGACGGTATAAGGCTTTACCTTGTTCAATAATTTCTTGTGCTGCTTTATTGGCATTGAGCGCTGACGCCAGCGCTGGGTCACTCGCTAATGCCTGTTGATAGATGTCGAGCAAGGTCTGCTTTTGGTCGCTGACGGTGTCTGCAAAAGCAACGCTGCTCAACAGCGTTAATAGCACGAATAAAAATCGCATTGTTGGTTTAAAACTCAAAATTGCTCGCTTGTGTTGCATTGTCTAATTCTGGAATGCAGGTCTCAAATATGACTGTTTCTCTAAATGCCGTTTCTGAAACGCGCTCGATCAAAGTTGCTTCCATCACCGGCGCTGTCCCCAGCACAATAAACATAACGCCGCCAACTTTTAATTGCTGGCGCACGTGCGGTGGCTCTGCTGGAGATGATCCTGTAAAGACAATCGCATCATATGGTTTACGTGGGTTAAAGCCATTAATGCCATTGGCTAATTCAATGCTGACATTATTGATATTATGTTGCGCCAACTTATAAGCGGCTGTCGCGCTCAACTCGGCATTGATATCCAATGAAATGACATGCGCTGCCATATGCGCTAATAAGGCAGTGAAGTAACCACTGCCTGTGCCAATATGTAGGATCTCATCTGTTGGCTTAATACTGAGCGACTGCAAAATGCGCGCCTCTAACTTCGGCGACAACATCGACTGACCATAGGCAAGCGGTATCTCGATGTCCGCAAAGGCCAATCCTTGATAAGCTGCGCTAACAAATTTTTCGCGAGGCACATCATGTAGCAATTGCAGCACCTTCGGGTCTAAGACCTCCCACGTGCGTATTTGCTGCTCAATCATATTAAAACGTGCTTGTTCGTTACCGATATTTGTTTGTGCTGTCGTCATGATTTTATGCCTAAAGATATGCTCGATATTAAGTGTCCATTATACATTTTTAACCGCTATTCCATATGATGTTTATGTTGTTGTTTGATTCGGTATTTTTACTTTAAACCATGCTGCGTAGAGCGCCGGCAAAAATAATACAGTTAATAATGTTGCAACGGCTAAACCACCCATAATCGCCACCGCCATTGGGCCAAAGAATACGCTGCGCGTCAGCGGAATCATGGCTAAAATAGCCGTCCCTGCTGTGAGTGTAATTGGCCTAAAGCGTCGAATGGTGGATTCAATTACGGCTTGCCACTCTGGCATACCTGTCGCTTTGTCCTGTTCAATTTGATCAATCAAAATCACTGAGTTACGCATAATCATACCGGACAGCGCAATCGTCCCTAGCATAGCAACAAAGCCAAAAGGTTGATTAAACAATAAGAGGGCAATGGTGACCCCTATTAAACCTAATGGTGCGGTTAACAACACCAAAAACACGCGTGAGAAGCTTTGCAGTTGAATCATGAGTAAGGTCAAAACAACGACCAGAAATAATGGTGCGCCCTTCGCTACAGATGCACCACCTTTACTTGACTCTTCTACTGCACCACCTGTTTCAATGGTAATGCCCAATGGTAAGTTCGCTTTAATCTCTTGTAACTGTGCTTCAAATTGGTTAGATGCGACAGGCGCTTGAACATCACCACGTAAGTTAGCGCGAACAGTAATGGATGGAACACGATTACGCCGCCAAATAACGCCTTCTTCAAACGCTGAAGTAATGGTTGCTATTTGTGAAAGCGGGATAGCTCCTTGAGGTGTCGTCACCATTAAGTTTTGCAAACGAGATAATCGCGTGTGCTCTAACTGACTACCCCGTGCCACCAAGTCAATGCGCTCCTTGCCGTCTCTAAATTCCGTGACATATAACTCATGCAAAGCACCATTAACGGTATTGGATATATCAATGGAGTTGATCCCCAGCAAGCGCGCTTTCACTTGATCGATACTTACTCTGACCACTTTGCTAGGTTCTTCCCAACCAAGCTGAACATTCATTAGATTTGGATTTGTCCGCATAATCTCCGCAATTTGATGCGAAATTTCACGTAGCTTAGGAATGTCATTACCATCAACTCTAAACTGTACGGGGAAACCAACAGGTGGGCCGTTTTCTAAACGGTTCACTGACGCACGTAAACTTGGAAAGTCTTGTTCAAACAGGTGAATTAAATCACTTCTAACCGCTTCTCTGGCTTCTAGGTCTTTCGCTAAAATAACCATTTGTCCAAAGCCTTCATGTGGCAACTGCACATCTAACGGAAGATAATAGCGCGGCGCACCAGTACCAATATAAGACACATAATTCTCCAGCCCCTTATGTTGCTGATTCCAATCATGGAGCCATTGTTCAAGCTTCTTCACTTCAGCATTGGTGGCATCATACGAAGCGCCTTCTGTTAAGCGCATATCAACAACAATTTCTAATCTGGTAGAGTCTGGGAAAAATTGTTGCTGCACTTTACCAAAGCCAAACAGGGCTAATGCGAAAATGAGCAAAGTAATCGCAATCACTGTTTTTCGATAGCGGACACATGTTGTGAGGATGCTGCGGAATAAACGATAGAATTTAGTGTTATAAATATCGTGGTGATGGGTATTCGTATCACTTAGCTTCAGCTTTCTTTTTAACCAAGCCAGCACACGCGATTCTTGCGGCTCTTTAGAGTAGTCTGGTAATAAGTGATAGCCCAAATACGGTACAAAAATAACAGCCGCAATCCAAGACAAGGTCAGTGAAATAGCTGACACTTGGAAAATAGAGCGCGTGTATTCGCCAGTCGATGATTGTGCAGTTGCAATCGGTAAGAAGCCTGCCACCGTCACCATCGTCCCCGTTAACATTGGGATAGCAGTTGAGTTAAACGCAAATGAAGCGGCTTTAATTCGATCCCAACCTTGTTCCATTTTTGATGACATCATTTCGACCGCGATAATGGCATCATCTACCAATAATCCCAAGGCTAGAATTAGCGCACCTAATGAAATTTTATGCAGCCCTATGCCATAGATGTGCATGATTAAGAACGTGGCTGACAGCACAACCGGGATGGAAATCGCCACCACAAAACCTGTTCTTAATCCCAGAGAAATCAAACTCACACCAAGCACAATCACCAAGGCTTCTATTAGTGAGCCAACAAAGTCATTCACAGAAGATGCGACAATTTTTGATTGGGATGTGACCGTATTAATCGACACGCCGACTGGCAATGCACTCTCAATTCGATGCATTTTTTCTTCCAAGGCTTTACCCAGTTTAATGACATCGCCCCCCTCGCGCATGCTAACGCCAATCAGCAACGTTTCCTGACCGTTATATCTTGCTGAGTCTTTTGGCGGATCCTCATAGCCACGATAGATTTTAGCGACATCAGATAACTTAAAGTCTTGTTTGCCGACCCGTAAGCGCGTTTGTCGTATCTCATCCAATGTTTTATAACGCCCAGACACCTCGATACGAATGCGCTCTCTGGGAGAATCATAAGTGCCACTAGGGACAATCGCATTTTGCGCTTGTACGATTGCAACTAGTTCACTTGCGCTCATCCCAATGGTCGCGAGCTTGGCATTTGATAACTCTATATATATCCGCTGTTTTTGCTCACCAAAATAATTTACTTTTTCTACATCAGGTGTTTTTAGCAGTTCGTGGCGAATCAGATCAGCCTGCTCCTTTAAAGCAAAATTATCAAAGCCATCACCTGTTAATGCGTACATGGTGCCGTACACATCGCTAAACTCATCGTTGAAGGTTAAGCTTTCTAAATTTTGCGGGAAGGTATGTCGAATATCGCCAATTTTTTTACGTACCTGATACCAAATGTCTGGAATCTTATCTGAGAAGGTATCGTCTTTAACCACGATAAAAACAACCGACTCTCCTGGCCTTGAAAAGCTGCTGGAGTAAAACAGGCTATCAATTTCTTCCAGCTTTTCTTCAATTTTGTCCGTCACCTGCTGCTCAACTTCAACAGCACTTGCCCCTGGCCAAGTGGCACGCACTAACATGACTTTAAATGTAAAAGGTGGGTCTTCAGACTGCCCAAGCTTGGTATAAGCCAACATGCCTGAAACCACCAGCATCAGCATAAAAAACAACACCAATGTTTGATGTTTTAATGCCCAGTCCGATAAATTAAATTTACCGCTGTCCGCTGCTGCGCCAATGGGTTCTTCAGCCATGTTTATCCTCACCTTCTTGGATAATTGGCTTTACCTTCTGGCCTTTAATGAGGGTATGCACCCCAGCAATGGCAATCATTTCATCAACCGATAACCCGCTGATCACAGGTACACCGTATTCTGTAAACTGACCTATCTTGACGGCTCTTGGGTTTGCAATACCATTTTCATCAATAACCCAAACACTATTTTTCCCTTCATATTGCGTCAACGCCACACTAGGGATAATGATGTTTTCTGCATGCTCCCCTTTAAAGTTCACACCAGCAGTCATACCCAGTTTAACGTTAGCATCAGCATCAATAATCGCTACGCGCATGTCAAAAGCACGGGTTGCCTCACTCGCAGCAGGCGTTATTTCTCGGACTTTCCCTTGATACAGCTTTTCGGTATTGACCCACAAGGCCACGGTAACCATATCGTCGATTTTTACAGCCGACATCCGCGATTCAGGGACGGCTACCAACACTTCTAATTGATTTTGATCCACAATTTGCGCAATCATTTGCCCTGGCTCTATGACCTGTCCAGGCTCTGCCACGATTTGTGTCACAACACCATCACGATCAGCGATTAATGCGGTATACCGTGATTGATTATTAGACACAGCAGCTTGTGCTTTGACTTGTTTCAGTCGTGCTGCTGTGGTTTTTAACTGCGCTTCTTGCAAGTCGAGTGCTGATTGCGAAATAAACTTTTTCTCGACCAGTTTCCGTTGACGTTCTACTTCCGCTTTGGCTAACTCATAATTCGCTTGTGCAGAAGCGACATCTGCTTTAGCCGCCTGAGAGCTTAAGTTACTATCGGTTGCATCAATCCGAGCAAGTACTTGGCCTTTTTTAACAACATCTCCTACTTCAGCCTTACGTTCAACAATCTTGCCTGAAATTCTAAAGCTTTGATTAGATATGTAGCGTGACTTGACCTCGCCAACCAGCAACATGTCTGCACCATTCGTTGTCTGTCCCACTTTCATGACTAAAGCTGGTCGCGGTGGCAGCGGCTGCTCTTCTGTTTTTGTGCAGCCATTGAGGAGTAAAGCCGCCATGCTTAGTATTCCGATTATTTTCATTGTTTTTATTTCCTTATTAGTCCACGTATTAAAACTTCCTGCATTAGTTTTAATCGATCTGAAACTTCAGTCCATTCTACCCATTCATCACCTGACATGGTAATTTCTAAAGAACAAACACCATGCATACCTGCCCAAATCGTCTGGGCAATTAAATCAACATCTGTTAATTTTCTTCTAAACCTACCAGCGTCATAAACGGCTGTCACAACAGTCTTAAGCTGCATATAAGCATCTTGTTCCGCGTTGTTTTTTTCAACATTCGGATTCTTTAGATCACACGACACATGTGGTGTCATAAACATAAGTCGATAATGGTTAGGGTGCGTTAATGCAAATTCTGTATACCCCTGCCCCAATGCAATCATGCGATCAACAGGGTCTTTAATCTGCAAAATATTGTTTAATGAGCTCGCCAACGCTAAAAAATCAGCATCACATATCGCGCGCAATAAAGCTTCTTTATCTTTAAAGTGTAAATAGATGCTAGTCGCAGAATAGCCAATAATCTTAGCAATTTCTCGCATGCTGACCGCTTCCACCCCTTTGCTGACAAATAAGTCGCGCGCGGCATCAATAATCAGTGATTTAAGTTGCTGTTTCTCTGCTTCCGTTTTAACTTTTGGCGGCATTACTTTTTGTATTAACCCTTCTTGCTTAAGTAGCGGTATAGACATCATCCAATAGGGATTGATGATCATAAACTTAACGTTGTTAAGTTAACAGTGTTAAGTTTTTTTGTCAACGATTAGTTATTCTCATCCTTTGCTTTTATTTAAGGTCGTATTGGTCCAGCTTGTTCCACAGCGAACGCTCGCTGATTTCCAACAACCTAGCAGCTTTTGCTTTATTACCCTTACAATCTGCAATGGCTGCAATCATCAGCTTCTTTTCTAACTGTTTCGTATGTGCCGGAATAGAAAAGTGATTTTGAATATCTGAGCTTGTTTCAGTTGTGGTGGCTATGTTGCCAACAATATCACTCGGCAAGTGCTCTGGCTCAATCGCACCACCGCCAGACAAAATAGCCGCGCGTTCAAGCACATTCTCTAACTCACGTACATTGCCAGGCCAATCATAGCTTTCTAGTAGTGCCATCGCTGCATCACTCACTTGACCTTTGCGCCGACTGATAAAAAAGTCGCTTAATAAACGGACATCGCCTTGCCGCTCTTTCAGCATGGGTACGTTGAGTTGAAAGACATTGAGACGATAATAAAGATCTTCTCGCATCTTGCCATCTTTAACCGCCTGCATCGCGTCTCTATTTGTTGCTGCAATAACCCGATTATCCAAATCAATTTGTCTATTACCACCTAATTTTTCAATGACTCCTTCTTGCAAGGCACGTAGTAGTTTTGCTTGTAAATTAATCGGCATTTCAGTAATTTCATCTAAGAATAGCGTACCCTTATCTGCCAGCTCAAACTTACCAACACGTGCTTTGACCGCACCAGTAAATGCACCCTTTTCATAACCAAATAATTCTGATTCCAGCATGTCAGCTGGGAT
>SPJK01044471.1_pt1 | contig 10402 bp, 7 predicted proteins | sample 3741771 | NCBI WGS metagenome assembly SPJK01 (sample SAMN10925997, study PRJNA522277) | cold seep metagenome | isolation source: Elba SIP-enriched marine methane seep metagenome, extraction at timepoint T2 | place: Italy: coast of Elba, Mediterranean Sea
CAATCCCCTCCATGCAATGCAATATGCGCAGCAGCGACAAAGGTTTCCACATTGTTAACCACGGTCGGGCGGTTGCGATAGCCGGAAGTCACTGGAAACGGCGGTCTGTTGCGCGGAATGCCGCGTTTGCCTTCAAGGGATTCGATCAGCGCGGATTCTTCACCGCATATATAAGCTCCAAGCCCCAAACGGATTTCAACATCAAAGGCGACATGCTCATCAAAAAGATTGCTGCCCAGCAAACCGGCGGCTCGACGTTCCTCGATCACCGCCTGCAATTTTTCATAAAGATGCAGGTATTCGCCACGCAAATAAATGAAGCCCTTTTTCGCCCCGGTGATGATGGCGCAGACGGTCATGCCTTCGAGCAATTCATGCGCATAGCTGTTCAACAGCACCCTGTCCTTGAAAGTCCCGGGTTCGCCCTCGTCGGCATTGCAGACTACATAGCGTTTATGTATGCCACGGGCTTCGAGGTCGCAGACATCCTCATGTTCCTCTTCGCTTTCATAACAGAATTTCCATTTCCATGCGGTGGTGTAGCCCGCCCCGCCGCGTCCGCGAAGTCCGGCCTTTTCCAGCTCGTCCAGCGTCTCCATGATGCCTCGCTTCCAGGTCGCCCGCATCGCCGAACCATTCTCCAGATGCGAAGACAGCAGCAATGTTTTTTTCTTGATATTGTCCTTGACCTTCAACAGCTTCGGCGGCCAATCCGCCAGCGGAATTTTCTGTTCGACCAACCCTGCAATCTCGTCGATGCGTTCACGGCTCAACAAACCTATCGCATGACCGTTGACCAGCATCGCAGGCCCCTGTTCGCAAAGGCCGGTGCAGGAAGTGTCGGCGATGCTGACCACTCCATCGCTGCGCACCGTGCCAAGCGGGGTGTCCAGCCTTTTGCACAGATAATCGGCCAGATCGACTTTGCCCAGCATCCTGTCAGTAATCGAGTCACTTAGATAAATGTCATACTGACCGCGTGGCGTGTCGGACAGGAAAGCATAGAATTCGATCACGCTGATGATGCGGGTGCGCTCGACATCAAGCTCGCCGGTCAAAAGCTCGATGGCCAGTTTCGGGACATGAAAATACTGCGCCTGAATCTCGCGCAATATCATCAGCAGATTGGTCGCCTGATGCTTGTATTTACGGGTTAACTGCTTGATAAATGCTTCCATATAGCCCTCGTCATCATGATTAAGAACAGTGGACATCTCGACCACCCATTGCAACGCAGACCTCGGCGGTTTTTGAAACCTCCGAGGTCTTCATATTTCTCGCGCCCATGCAAAGCGTGGAAACGAGGAAAACACGGTACACCAGACCCATCAGGTCTTTGAGACCTGACGGGTTTTCATTTCAAATGTCCCGCCTTAAAGATCACTACAATCTCAAATCCTTGACCACACGCACGATTTCGCTGTCGCCCGCCACCGTCTCGATGGAAAAGCCCAGTTTTTTAACCAGTGACAGCATCGGCTTGTTGACGGTCAAGACTTCGCCCTCAAAAAAAGATACGCCCTTGAATTTGGCCGCCTGCATCAGCGTAGTCAGAATTTTCGCACCGATGCCCATTCCTTGACAATCATCGGATACCACCAGCGCAAATTCGACGCTCAGGCCGTCAGGATTCATGATGTAACGCCCGACACCCAGTTCCTTGGGCATTTTTTCCTGCTCGGTCACCGCGACAAAAGCAAGCTCCCTGTCATAATCTATCTGGGTGAAACGCACGATCATTTCCGGGGTCAGTTCCTGCAAGGATTGCATGAAACGCATATATTTGCTGCGCTCGGACAATCTGTGGACGAAATCCTGCTCCATGTCCGCATCTTCGGGGCGTATCGGCCTGATGGTGATGTCCATGCCGTTCGGCAATTGATAATCACGGATCAGTTCGGACGGATAAGGATGAATGGTCATGTGCGAATACGGCACGAGCTGGTGCGAAACTTCGGCTCTGATACGGGCATCAACCGCCATCACGCCGTTTTCATCGGCAATCAGCGGGTTGATGTCCAGCTCCAGAATCTCCGGCAATTCGCTGACCATCATCGAAATATTCAGCAGCACATTGACCAGTGCCTTACGATTCACCGGCGGCAGTTGCCTGAATGCCTGCAAATACTTTGCCGCCTTGGTCTTGGCGATCATTTCTTCGGCCATGTATTCGTTCAACGGCGGCAACGCAACCGACTTGTCACGCAAGATCTCGACCATCGTGCCACCAAGACCGAAACTTATCGCGGGGCCGAACACGGGATCACGCACCACGCCTGTCATCAGTTCCCGCCCGCTGTAAGTCTGATACATCGGCTCGACCGTCATCACCACTTCCTGCACTTCGGGGTGTTTCTGCTTGATGAGCGTCTCCATCTCCACGAAATGATGCGACACATCATGGGCGCTGTTGATGTTCAGCCTGACTCCGCCGATATCAGACTTGTGGCTGAACTCGACCATGTTGACTTTCAGCACCACCGGAAAGCCCAGCGTTTCGGCGGCAATCATCGCATCCTTGCTTGAAGAGACCTTGACGGTCTGGGTCACCGGAATGCGGAAAGCGGCGAGGATGGCTTTCGATTCCAGCGTGGTCAGAACCTGCCGCCCTTCGGCCAGCACCCGCTGAATAATCAATCTTGCGCCACTGATGTCGGGTGCATCGCTTTCTTCGGTCAACGGGGACGGAATCTGTTTCAACAGAATCTGGTTGCGAGTGTATTTTGCCAGAAACGAGAATGCATCGACCGCGACTTCCGGCGTGGTGAAATGCGCGACCTTGCTGTTGGCAAACAACGCCCTGCCCTCTTCGACCTTTTTGCCGCCCGTCCATGAAGCCAGCACCGGCTTGGAAGTCTTTTCCGCCGCCTCGATCAGAAGCTGTGCGACTTCGGTGGGATTGGTCATCGCCTGCGGGGTCAGGATATTCAGCACCCCGTCTATGTTTTCATCTTGCAGGCAAATTTCCATCGCCTGTTTGTAGCGTTCGGAAGTCGCATCCCCGAGAATGTCTACAGGATTCGCATGAGACCAATGCACCGGCAACACCTGATTCAGGGCTTCGATGCTTGCTTCGCTCAACTCGGCCATGCTGATGCCGACATCTTCGGCGCGGTCAGTGCTCATCACGCCCGGACCGCCTGCATTGGTAATGATCGCCAGCCTGTCCTGCTTCAACGCATAATTGTTCGCCAACACTCTCGCGGCGGAAAAAAGCTGGGCGATGCTATAAGCCCTGACCACGCCCGCCCGCTCGATGGCCGCATCGAACACGTCATCACCGCCGACCATCGCCCCGGTATGCGACATCGCCGCCTTGCTGCCCGCCTCATGCCTGCCTGATTTTATCAGAATGACGGGCTTCAAACGCGCCGCCGCTTTCAGACCGCTCAAAAAACGCCGCGCATCGCGGATGCCTTCGACATACATCAGGATGCCGGTGGTCTTGCCATCGGTGGCCAGATAATCCAGCACTTCGCCAAAATCAATGTCGGCAGCCCCGCCCATCGAAACGACGGTGGAAAAGCCGATGTCCTGCGATTTCGCCCAGTCCAGAATCGCGGTGCAGACCGCGCCCGACTGCGACAGCAATGCCAGGTGGCCGTCCGCAATCACGCCATCACCAAACGTCGCATTCAGGAATGCACTGGGACGAGCCAGCCCCAGACAATTCGGCCCGACAAGGCGAATGCCATAACGGTGCGCGATTTCCAGAACCTCCTGCTGCAATCGCTTGCCTTCATCCCCCAGCTCCGCAAAACCTGCGGTAATCACGATCACCGAACGCACACTTTTCGCACCGCATTGACGGATGATAGAGGGCACGGTCGGAGCCGGTGTCGCGACCACGACTAACTCTAAAGATTCGGGGACAGATTCCAGATCAGGATAGGCTTTAAGACCCAGAACCTCCTTGCGCTTATGATTGACAGGATAAAGCCCGCCATTGAACCCCGCTTCCTGCATATTCAAAAGCAGCCTATGACCTACACTTTCGGGACGTTCGGAAGCACCGACTATCGCAACCGACTTCGGGGTGAAAAACGGACTCAGATAATGAGGACCCATGACAACTCCTGTTCTTTATATGGTTCACATAAAGAAATATTTTATATTGTTCTTATGAAGAATATGTGACCAATTTCCGCCTTTAGACTTCTGGGTTTCAACAAAAGACTACCGGCCATGATGATGTACCGCTTCCGCAACATCTGCCAAGAATAAAAGGCCCATGAAATCAAGAGAATAAACCTTTGAAAACAATGGGTGCCGATTTTTGGCTACCCACTTAAGGCGGGACTGTTACGACTGGCAGTCTTTTAAGGACTGCCAGTCACGATATACGCTGTCCCGTCTAAAATTGGTAGCCCGGTTTTTGTACAATACAGTCAATTGCCATCATTTCGACAGGCATTAACGGAAATATTTGCCTGACAGTGAAAACAGCCGCACAGATGAACCATTACAGGCCTCAAATCAGGCAGTATCTGCTATGCTTTGTTCTGGAATCCCGGCTTTTCCGTGACAGACCATGCCCAAGACAAACAGTTTCAACACCGCAGCGGCCTATAACAATCATCTTCTGGCAAACTATCAACGCCAGATAAAGTCCCAGCAACGCCTGCTGGGCATGATAAAGAAAGCCTTGCCGGAAGCTCTGGCAGAACATGTTCTGCATTGCACGCTGTCATCTAAAAAACTGCTGCTCTATACAAGTTCGGCCTCATGGTCTTCGCAATTGCGTTTCTATCAGCAGGTGATACTTGACAGTGTCAATGAAAACAACGTGAATGCCGAATTTGTGCAAATCAGGCTAGTTAACGAAAACAGTGCGCCCCAGAGCGAGCGGAAACTGAATATTCCGTCAAAAAACAGCATCGAGCTGGTGAAAAACTGCGGGGAATCTGAAGAGGATGAAAAATTGAAGCAGGCTTTGCTGAACTTGAGCCAGACGTTGACCAAGCTGTCTTCTTGAAGGCGGGAACGGGAGAAAACAGCTCAAAAACCTGCAACACGAATCTCTTTATGCGGCGGAAGCCTGTGACTGTATCGGTTGCATGAATGAAATCGGGGCTTTTTCCTCGTCTTCAAAGGTGACCATTTCCCAGGCATCCTTGTCGTCGAGCAGAACCCGCAACAGCTTGTTGTTGAGTGCGTGGCCTGATTTGTGACCCTTGAATTCTCCGATCAGGCTATGACCCAGCAAATACAAATCGCCAATCGCATCGAGAATCTTGTGTTTGACGAACTCGTCGGCATAACGCAGGCCGTCTTCGTTCAGAACTTTGTCATCGTCGATGACAATCGCATTGTCGAGGCTGCCGCCCAGGGCGAGATTGTTTTCCCGCAGAAACTCTATGTCTTTCATGAATCCGAAAGTCCGTGCGCGGCTGACTTCCTTGACGAATGTCGTCGATGAAAAATCCATGGTTGCAGTCTTCAGGTGATCTGCAAAAGCAGGATGCTCGAAATCAATCGTGAACGTGACCTTGAAGCCATCGAACGGCTCGAATGCAGCCCACTTGTCGCCGTCATCGACCCTGACCGCCCGTTTTATGCGCATATACTGTTTAGGGCAATCCTGCTCCACCACACCCGCCGATTGAATCAGGAACACGAAAGGCCCGGCACTGCCATCCATGATGGGAACTTCCGCCGAGTTGACATCAATGATCGCATTATCTATGCCCAGACCTGCAAGCGCGGACAGCAAATGCTCTATGGTTGAAATCTTGATGTCACCCTGCACCAGCGTCGTTGACAGCATGGTTTCCCCGACATTGTCGGGAGTCGCCTGAATCATGATAGGCTTGCCCAGATCTGTCCTTCGAAAACGAATGCCCGTGTTCACTTCGGCCGGGTGCAAGGTCAGGTATACCTTATCCCCTGTATGCAGGCCGACACCGGTCGCTCTGATGGTGTTTTTCAATGTTCGTTGTTTAATCATAAGATAATGCCAAAACCCGTGGGCAAACACTGAATTCTATCATAAATAGGGTGCATTTTGCTCCATGATATATCAGCTTCAATCGGCTTGCCGGCGTAAAAAGGCTGGAATGTCCAGATAATCCATGTCTACGTCGCCATCCTTTTTAGGCTGCACGCCAAAGCGTTTTTCCTTGGTTTCGGGCTTGTTGTTGCGAATGACGGTCGGCTTGTCCAGCGCATCATAATTGACATCGCCGACAGCAGCCTTCTGCACCAGGCGCACCGGTGCCTCCTGCGCTTTGGCCGTGTCGCCCATGCCGGTCGCAACCACCGTCACCTTGATTTCATCCCCCATGTCAGGATTGATCGCCGTGCCGATTTTCATGTCCGCATCATCCGATGCAAAAGAGTGCATGATGTTGCCGACTTCGTTGAATTCGGTCAGATCCATGTCCGCCGCACTGATGTTGACCAGAATGCCTTTTGCACCCTGCAAACTGATGTCTTCCAGCAGCGGACAGGCGATGGCTTTCTCGGCCGCCTCTCTTGCACGGTTCTCGCCGGAAGAAGAGCCCGATCCCATGATCGCCGCGCCCATGTTGGTCATCACGGTCTCGACATCGGCAAAATCGACATTGATGAGTCCTGGATGGGTAATCAGTTCGGTGATCCCCTGCACCGCATCAAGCAGCACGTCGTTCGCCGCCTTGAAAGCATTCATCAGCGACAGATTATTGCCCAGTACCGGCAACAGCTTCTGGTTCGGGATGATAATCAAGGAATCGACATATTGCTCCAATTCCTTGATGCCCTCTTCTGCAACCGCAATCTTTTTCTTGCCCTCGAACTCGAAAGGCTTGGTGACGACCGCGACGGTCAGGACACCCAAATCCTTCGCGATCTGCGCAATCACCGAAATCGCCCCCGTCCCTGTACCACCGCCCATGCCGGCCGTCAGGAACACCATGTCCGCCCCGTCTATCACTTCTTTCAGACGATCCGTGTTTTCCTCCGCCGCCTGCTTGCCGATTTCAGGGCGTGTTCCAGCCCCGAGGCCTTTTGTCAACTCGACACCAATCTGGACGACGGTATCGACACTCAGCCGTCTCAGAGCCTGCGCATCGGTATTTGCACAGATGAACTGCACTCCGTCAATACTGCTATCAACCATGTGATTGACGGCATTGCCTCCGCCACCACCGATCCCGATGACCCTGATGACTGCATTTTCATTGCATGCATCCACTAATTCATACTTCATTTTACCCGCCCCCTAAAAAAGCTTGTCGTAAATTTTAAAAGTTACCTTGAAACCAGTTTTTTATCACTGATAGCAACCCGGGAGTCTCGTCTCTGACTCCATCCACACCGCCATGATGTTCCCTGCCGTACAACAATAAGCCGACACCCGTCGAATAGATCGGGTTCTGTACCACATCGGTCAATCCCGCCACATGCTGGGGTATGCCCATGCGCACCGGAATATGAAATATTTCCTCCGCCAACTCAATCAGCCCTTTCACTTTCGAGCTGCCTCCCGTCAACACCACGCCTGCGGCGATCAGGTCTTCATAGCCACTACGCCTCAGCTCCGCCTGCACCAGCAGCATCAGCTCCTCATAACGCGGCTCAATGATTTCCGACAGATTCTGCATCGAAATCTTGCGCGGCGACCTTTCGCCGATGCTGGGAACCTCGATCATTTCCTCGTCACTGGCAAGCTGGGTCAGGGCGCAGGCGTATTCGCACTTTATCTTTTCGGCATTCTTGGTCGGGGTGCGCAAGGCCACCGCAATGTCATTGGTGACCTGGTCGCCGGCAATCGGAATCACCGCCGTGTGCTTTATGGCTCCTTCGGCGAAAATCGCAATGTCGGTCGTCCCGCCCCCTATGTCGATCAGGCAGACCCCCAGATCCTTTTCGTCCTCGGTCAAAACCGAGGTGCAAGAGGCAAGCTGTTCCAGCACGATGTCATCGACATCAAGCCCGCAGCGGCGTATGCACTTGATGATGTTCTGCGCCGCACTCACGCTGCCGGTGACCATGTGCACCTTGGCTTCAAGGCGGATGCCGGACATGCCGATGGGTTCCTTTATGCCGTCCTGCTGGTCTATGACAAATTCCTGCGGCAGAATGTGCAATATTTTCTGGTCGGCCGGAATGGCGACGGCCCTTGCAGAATCTATGACCCTGTCTATGTCATACTGTTTGACTTCCTTGTCCTTGATCGCGACAATCCCGTGCGAATTAAGGCTCTTGATGTGGCTTCCGGCAATGCCTGCAAACACCGATTGAATCTGGCAACCGGCCATCAGTTCGGCTTCCTCGACCGCACGCTGTATAGAATGGACGGTGGATTCAAGATTGACCACCACACCCTTTTTCAACCCCCGTGATGGTGCGCTGCCTATGCCGATGACCTCGATTTCATCATCGCGGCCATATTCCCCGACTATCGCAGCGACCTTGGAAGTCCCTATATCCAACCCTACAACTATATTACGCTCTGTTTTCTTTGCCATTTCACATACTCTTTACAAAAGCATTCTTTGCCAATCATTTTTGTTATTGTTTGCTTATATTCTTCCAGTTGACTCTATGTCCCTGTTTCCATGTAACAGCATAACCATTAGGATAGCGTAAATCCACCCTTTCCATAGCCATAACCTGCTTCTTCCCCAGTATTGGCAATGTCGCCAAAAAGCGATTAAACTTCTGTAGCGGTTCTTTTTGTCCCAGTTTGAGTTCCAGTCCGTCTGCAAGCTTCAAGGTCCATGCCCTGCGCTCGTTCACATTGAATTCCAGCAATTCCAGCGTCTGCTCGACCAGCCTTGCCTGCAAATCCTTCATGATCGGCATCAGTTTTTTCTCGGCCCCTTTTGGGCCTGCCAGCAACGGCAGCTTCTCAAACCGTGCAAGATTGTCCGGAATGAACAAGTCCCCGTGTTCGTTCAGCAAACCGATATTCCCCCAGCGGACAACGGGGTATTGTTCATAGACCTTGACCTCGATGGTATCGGGCCATACCCGTTTCACCTTGACCTCGGCAATCCATGGCAAATCCAGAAGCTCCCTGCGGATGGCCTGCATGTCGGCATTCAGGAAACCTGTCATCACCTGCTTCAACAAGGCCTGTTGTATCTCATTTTTAGCAATATATTGAAAAATCCCTTCTATCCTAACATATTTTATCGGGAGTAAATCAGCCCCCTGCGCTTTCAATTCTTTCCAGCCAGCAAAGCCTCCCCCGATAATCAGCGTGCCCAGCAATAATCCTATCAGTCCTGAATGTTTCATTTAGCTCATGGTGGTTTCCAGGATTCTCCATACCAGTTCGTCAAAATCCATCCCTGATTTTGCCGCCGCCATCGGAACCAGACTGTGACCGGTCATGCCGGGAACCGTATTGACCTCGATCAACTGCGCCTGATTCTCATCATCTATGAACACGTCCACCCGCCCCCAGCCCCTGACATCAACGCCTTCATAGGCCCGGAGCGCGAGTTGCTGCAATGCCTGTTCCGACTCTTCAGAAAGGCCGCAGGGACAATGATACAGGGTGCTGTCCAGGTTGTACTTGGCATCATAGTCATAAAAGGTATTCGGCGTTTCCAGCCTGATGACCGGCAATGGCTCGCCATTGAGAATCCCGACCGTGTATTCTTTCCCGTTCACCCAGCTTTCGGCATACACATCGCAATCATATTTGGCCGCCAGGGCAAACGCCGCCTGCAACTGCTGCCTGTCATCCGCCTTGCTCATGCCAATGCTGGATCCCTCTTTTGCAGGCTTGACGATTACCGGAAAGCCTAATTTTGCGACACAGCTCTCAATATCGTCAACCTGTTTCAGCAAAAACCATTCCGGTGTCGGCAATTCCATCCCCCGCCAGCAAAGTTTGGTTTTCAATTTATCCATGGTCAATGCAGAAGCCATGACCCCGCTGCCGGTATAGGGAACCTTCATCACTTCCAATATCGCCTGCAACACGCCATCTTCACCGCCACGTCCATGAACGACATTGAAAGCCCTGTCCATCTGCACATTTTTCAAGGCCAATAGAGGATTATCGCCGACATCCACCGCAATGGCATCAATATTTTTGCGTTTCAGCGCATTGAACACCGCCATCCCGCTATTGCGTGAAACTTCCTTTTCCGCGGCCGCCCCACCCATCAGCACCGCGACACGCCCAAAATCGGCAGGGTTTTCAACTTTCATCCGATTCATCGCATCACCCCCACCCTGCAAACTTCGGTCTGCAAACTGACTCCCTGCCGCTCTTTCACCTGTTGTTGCACATAGTCGATCAGTGCCTCTATGTCCGCCGCACTCGCCTTGTCGGTATTAACAATGAAATTGGCATGTTTTTCGGAAACGCAGGCACCGCCTATGCGATAGCCTTTCAGGCCGCAGCTTTCGATCAATCGCGCCGCATAATCCCCTGGCGGATTCTTGAACACCGAACCGCAGC
>SPJK01007213.1_pt1 | contig 10396 bp, 5 predicted proteins | sample 3741771 | NCBI WGS metagenome assembly SPJK01 (sample SAMN10925997, study PRJNA522277) | cold seep metagenome | isolation source: Elba SIP-enriched marine methane seep metagenome, extraction at timepoint T2 | place: Italy: coast of Elba, Mediterranean Sea
ATCTCGCAAATCTATGATGCACGGGGCGACTATGAAACGGCGCTGAGCTACCTGGAGCAATCGCTGGCCATTCGCCAGGAAATCGGTGATAGTGCGGGTTTATGTGCCACATTATTTAATATGGGTCATATACATTTGCAAAATGAACAAATTCAGCAGGCTGTCTCGGCATGGTTGACTGTTTATCGACTGGCTAGCTCCATGCAACTTGTTCAAGCTCTACAAGCGTTGGCTGATTTGGCGCCGCAGTTAGGTATGCCGGAGGGCCTGGAAGGATGGGAGACGCTGGCAAAACGTGTTGATGAACAAACGGAATGAATTTGTATTAAGCGGGATAAATCTACAATCATTTTTTTGAGTTAAATTGATCCTGATTTCCAGCAAAGTCAATACTAAAATGCAAAAACCAATGTTTGCACGGCTATACGCGATACAGTTGTAAATAGCAAAATATGAATGATTTGATGCGATATAATGCCAAAAATAAATCCATTTTTTTGAATTTTATCAAACTGTTACTGCTTCGATGCGAGAAAAATTAATTTCTACTTATCAAACGCTGACTGTTCAAGAACAGCGTATTTTACAAGCCTTGTCAATCATTTTCGAACCAATTGGTCAAACACGGTTTCAGGATACAATCCAATTGTCACAGGCTTTTTCTGCTGGCGTATCGAATCTGATCAATAAATCATTACGGTTGAGACTGCTGGAGCTGAATTTAATAGACGTAAGTCCGGCTGGATGGAGATGCAAACGTAGCATCATGGAATACCTTATTCGTGAGGCAGCTAAGGACCCGGGTTTTTTTACTAAAATCAATGCAGCTTCGATATCCCCTCATATCGGTTTTAACCCGATGAATCAGCACTTTAGAAAAATCAAGGAGTTGAGGGTAGCCCTTTATCAAGGCAAGGTGAAAAACTTTATTTCAGAGTTTCAAAAGTTTCGCGATCAATATCAAGAATATATGATCGATACTTTGAAATTGATGTTTTTTGAGCATTTTGATACTGATTGGTTTAATCAATTAGATCCGGTTATTCGTATGACCGTGACCAGCAGTTATTTAGAAGTCAGTCGGTATAATTTATTAGATTGTGACCTTCAATACCGGTTGTTGTTGGACGATTTTGAACAATTCGGTGTGGAGTATAGCCAATTTCTACCGGCATATATGGAATCCAGACTGATTAGAGGTGACCTGGACGATTTAGAACACATACAATTCGATGAACAAAATTCCACCCATATGGAAAAAAAAGCGATGCTGTGTTTTTTGCAGAATCGCAACGAACAGGCACTGCAGTATTTCCAGGCGGAAATTAAGCTGATAAAAAAACAAACCCGAAAAAGAAATGTGTTTTTATCTGGGTATGCGGGGCTGTTTTATAGCTTGGCCCTATTTAAAAGCCGCTCGAATCAGGATTTGGCTTTATTGAAAACCCAAATAAAACATTCAGCCAAACAGGGTCATTGGCAGAATATTTTTACTTTGGCTCAGGAACGGTTATTGAAAGCCACTGAAATTCTAGGCATGAAAACCAATTTGGATGACCCCCATAGTTTTATCCTCTTCCGGCGTTATAACAATCCATACGACTCGCTGCTTTATATTCTGCTACATCATTGGTTGAATGAATTAGATCGAGTTGTGGTTGATTTTCCGGACATTATCGAATGTCTAAATCAAGACTGTATCAAGGCGGAAAGATTTGGGTATCACTGGTATGCCGCTGTATGCTCTCAGTTTTTAGTTCGATATTTCAATAGCAATAAAGACGTCAATGCCATTGCCAAGCAATACCGGGATAGTGGCTTTACAGAATTGATCGATTGGGTGCCGCACGTTGATGCCTGGCAGCGGGCATTAGATGCTTTGACCTTGGTAGCTGATAAGACTTCTGATGTTCAGGCCAATGAAACCGGTCAACAGGCTTTGCGCATGGTCTGGACAGTCAGTATTGCAAATCAGCAGGCTACTTTGGCCCCAAGAGAGCAAAAACGCAATAAAAATGGTGCCTGGACTAAGGGTAGGGCGGTTGCGTTGAAGCGTTTGTATGATGACCCGGATTCATTTGAATATCTGACTGAACAGGACCGGCGAATTTGTAATCATATTAAAAAAAATAGTGATTCATATCGTTCGCATTATTATTACCGGGAGGATTCGATTGAATTGGAGCCACAGGCAGTATGTGAAGCCATTGGTCATCCACACATCTATTGGTCAGGCATAAAAAGCTATAATCAACCTGTGCAGATTGTTGAAGGGCAATTACAGTTACTGGTATCTGAGCAGGATGAGCATTTACAAATTGCCTTGGCGCCATTCCCAGACCCGGATGAAATAGTACTTGCCGAAAAAACCGCGACCGGTGATTTACTGGTTTATAAGGTTGATAAACAACATTTACAAGTAGCTGAAATACTGGGTATTACCGGTTTAACAGTGCCTAAGTCTGCAAAGCAGCAGGTCATTGATTCAATTTCAGCGATTGCTTCGGTGGTCACGGTTCAATCCGATATAGATGGTCAATCAAGTCAGGTTGAATCGGTCTCCCCGGATAGTCGCATTCATGTGCATCTACAGCCGCTGGGTGAAGGATTGTTAATTGAATTTTTCGTGCAACCCTTTCAGTCAGGAGGACCGGTCTATAAACCTTCGGCTGGCGGGGTCAATGTATTAGCGGAAATAGACGGTAAATCATTTCAGACCAAACGTGACCTGGAGCAGGAACAGCAGTACTTGGATCAGGCGCTACAGCAATGTGGTGCTTTATCTGTCAGTCATGACTTGAAATGGACATTGGATGATCCTGAAACTGCTTTAGAGACTTTGCTGCAATTGCAGCAGATGGAAGATTTTATGGTGCTTGAATGGCCTAAAGGTAAGGCTATTAAAATTGGTCACGAAAAAGGTTTGACCAGTGCGTTGTTTTCGGTCCGAAAAGAACGAGACTGGCTTTCTGTGACTGGCGGTATCCAGCTTGATGACGGTCAGGTTCTGGAAATGCAGAAGCTGATTGGTTTGTTGTCAACTTCACCAGGGCGGTTCCTGAAGCTGGAGGATGGTCATATTATTGCCTTAACCCATGATCTTAGGCAGCGGCTCGATGATCTGCAAGGCTTGGGTGATCTGAACGGAAAAGATTTAAGGTTACATGCCTTGGCTGCGCCAACCGTCGATGAGTTGACTGATGGCATGGAAATCAAAGCAGCAAAATCCTGGCAGCGACAGATCCAGACTTTACAACAGGCCGCTGATTTTAAGCCGGAGATCCCCAGCACCCTGCAAGGCGAGCTCAGGGAATATCAGGTACAGGGGTATCAATGGTTGTCCAGGCTGGCTTATATAGGGGCTGGTGCTTGTTTGGCCGATGATATGGGGTTAGGGAAAACGGTACAGGCATTGGCATTGATATTGTCCAGAGCGGCTGATGGGCCGACTTTGATTATTGCGCCTACTTCGGTATGTAATAACTGGCTGGAAGAAGCACAACGGTTTGCACCCACATTGAATGCAATGTACTTTGGGACGGGAAACCGGCAACAGTTGCTGGCTGATGCAGGTGCATTGGATTTGGTGGTTTGTAGTTATGGTTTATTACAGACTGAGGCTGAGATGCTGATTGAAAAAACCTGGCATACCATCGTGGCTGATGAAGCGCAGGCAATCAAAAATCCGCAAACCCAGCGTTCAAAGGCTGCTATGGCTTTAAGCGGCAATTTTAAGGTGGTGACCACCGGCACACCCATTGAAAATCATTTAGGTGAATTGTGGAATTTGTTTAATTTTATCAACCCGGGTTTGTTGGGGTCGATGAAAAAGTTTAACGAGCGTTTTGCCGCAAAGATAGAAAACCAACAGGATTATGTGACTCAACAGCGTTTAAAGCGATTATTACAGCCGTTTATCTTAAGACGACTAAAAAACGATGTATTGACCGAATTACCGTCCCGGACGGAGGTGACACTGCATGTTGAGCTAAGTGAAAAAGAACGGCTGTTTTATGAAGCGATGCGCCGTACAGCTCAGAGTAAGATGGACAATGAAATCGAATCGGAAATAGGCCATAAACAGTTGCAGGTGCTGGCGGAAATTATGAAGCTTCGCCGTACTTGTTGTCATCCGAAACTGGTGTTGAAAAATAGTGAAATCAGCAGTTCTAAACTGTTAGCCTTTGAAGAACTGGTGGAGGAGTTGATCGGGAATCGTCATAAGGCTTTAGTATTTAGTCAGTTTGTCGATCATTTAGCATTAATTCGTGAATTATTGGATAACAAAGGCATCAGTTATCAATATCTGGATGGCTCCACTTCAATGTCAAAGCGTAAAAAAGCGGTGAATGCCTTTCAAGCTGGCGAGGGCGATCTGTTTTTAATCAGCTTGAAAGCAGGTGGCGCAGGTTTGAATCTCACCGCAGCCGATTTTGTAGTTCATATGGACCCCTGGTGGAATCCTGCGGTTGAAGATCAGGCATCGGACCGGGCGCATAGAATGGGACAGAAACGCCCGGTTACCATTTACCGCTTGGTTGCCAAGGATACCATCGAAGATAAAATTGTTGAACTGCATCGACACAAGCGAGATCTAGCTAACAGTCTGTTGGAAGGCGGGGATGTCAGCGGTAAAATGAGTATACAAGATATGCTGGAACTGCTGCGTGGCATGGAAGGCTAAGTCCGTCTGCAGGGAACTTAATGGATGAGAATTGGACATAGGCTCGAATTGAATTATCAAACCAAAATGTCTTCTGACTGGTTTGGTATTTTAACAAGCTGAACTTTTTGCTGATTTTGGACTCTGTAATTTAGCGTTTTACCGAAATTTTAAGGGTAAACTAATTTATGAATCTTAGAATCACAGCGTTATTTTTTTTATTATTGACCCCGTTTTCATTCGCCGTAGCAGAACACGAGCCGGTATGTAATAACGGCTGGTGTACGTTAGACCCCAATGCGAATCCAAATTATCTAAGATTACAATATCGGGTTCCAGGTGCGGAATGTGGCGACCTGGATAAAGCCGTAATTATGTTACATGGGTCTTTGGCTTATCATACCGATGACCTGTTGTCCGGCAGTCATAATTTAATTAATAATCCAGACCTGCAACCATTATTCAATTACTTAACCGAACAGTGTGTTTTAGTTGTATTGCCTAATTCCAGTTTACATGTTCCACAGTTAACGTTAAATAATGGCCTTCTGGGGCAAACCAGTATAGTAGGTCCATTACTGCGCTGGGATACGGATAATACAGCTTTGACCGGGGATAAACAAAAGCTGATCAATTTAATTACTGATTTACGTAGCTTTTATGATATTCCCGAAGTCGTTTTGATGGGGGGATCTTCTGGCGGGGTGATGGCGCATCAGGTTGCTTCAGATCCGGCAGCCCGTGCAATGCTTTCGGGCTTAGTTTTGGCAGAAGCTGTCAGTGCAAATCAGCTTAAATATTTGGATCGGGCTTTTTTAAGCGAATCGTTACAATATCTTTTTTTATTGGAAACTTTTGCCATTGCAGACGGTTATGTTTCCGGGTTTGAACCGTCAATTGATGAAGAATGTGAAAATAATTCAATACATTATCTACCCTATTATCAAGATGAGCGGTATATCGTGCCTTCTGTATTTGCGGTTGAATATGGGCATTATTTAGATGAATTCAGGGATGTTAATTTTAATTTTCATGACCTGGGAGTTCCGGTATTAACGGTTTTTTCCATACAAGATAGCTTGATTCCATGTGCTTTAAAAATGAAATTTGCGCATCAGCTATTCATTCGCTCAAATATACGAGGTTCAGGTTCCTTTGCTGAAAATAGCGTCAATATTGCACAAGTTGGTGGAGATCATGGGCAACATGTTTGGGATATTATGACCTCCGGTGAAAACCAGGTTAACGATGTCCATTCAAATAGCCTTAACTGGGTTCCGATCGGTGAATCCGGGATACCTACTAAATCAGCCTTGAAATTGTTTATTGAATCGGTTTTGTTTGACTAGCGCTGTAATAGATCGATATCATAAACTAATGAATTATATGAAAATATGTAGGATGTGCTGAGGCATGAAGCGCATCCTACAATAAGAAAATATTGTTGTCGAGACTGATTTGTTTGCTTCGAAGTTAATGATAACTAAACAGCTTGTTGCGCCAATTCTGTGCTTTTTCCAGTAGTTCGGTTTCATCAATGGTTGTTAAATTACGTTGTTTCATCAGTTGCTTACCCGCTACCCAGACATCGGTAATTTGATCCCGGCAGCTACTATAGACGACCTGTGATACCGGGTCGTACAAAGGTTGGCATTCGATGCTGTTCAGATTGATGGCTATGATATCCGCAAATTTACCGAGTTCGAGGCTGCCAATGTGTTGTTCCAGCCCCAGCGCTTTGGCACCGTTAATGGTCGCCATGCGCAGTGCCGCAGGGGCAGGAATGGCGCTGGCGTCTTTGGCAACTGCTTTGGCTAATAGGGTGGCGGTGCGCATTTCACCGAGCATATCCAAATCGTTGTTACTGGCGGTGCCATCGGTTCCTAATGCGACATTAATACCTGCTGAAAGGCATTGGGCAGCAGGAAATAAGCCACTGGCCAGTTTTAAATTGGATTCCGGGCAATGCACAATACTGGCACCGGTTTTGGAAAATTGTTCGATTTCAGTTTCGGTTAATTGAGTCATATGCACGGCGATAAACGATGGGTCGATGATATCCAGGTCCAGTAACCGTTGCAGAGGCCGTTTCCCGGTTTGCTGTTCCGCGGTATTGACCTCATCCGGAGTTTCGTGAAGATGCATATGGATGTTGGTTTCCAGTTCGTTAGCCAAGGTGCGGATTTTAACTAATGGTTGATCGGAAACGGTATAGGGCGCATGTGGTGCAAAGGGTGTGCTTATTAGTGGTTCATGGCGCAGTTGGTCATGAATGGTAAGACCCTTTTCGATATATTCATCGGCATGCTCGGCCCAGACTGTTGCAAAGTCTATCAGGATTAACCCGACACTGGCGCGGATGCCATGTTGAATGGCTTGTTGTGCAGTAATTTCCGGATAAAAATACATGTCGTTAAAACAAGTAGTGCCGCTACGGATCATTTCCGCTATGGCCAGATCGCTGCCGTCACGCACGAAATTTTCGCTCATCCATTTTTGCTCCAGCGGCCAGATATGGTTTTGTAACCAATCCATCAAGGGCAGGTCATCAGCAATGCCACGCATTAAGGTCATGGGGCTATGGGTATGTGCATTGATAAAACCCGGTAATAAGGCGTGTTGGTCGAGAATTTCTATATTATCCGTTGTATACTTAGCCATTATCCGCTCATTTGGGGCCAAATCGATGATTTTCCCTTGATTTATGGCTAAAGAATGCTGCTCAAGGATTGTAAATTTTGGTTCAACAGGTATAATCCAGCGGGCTTGAAGGATACTATCGATTTTCATGATTGTGTTACGGCTTTATTTAACTAATTTTCAATGGTATAACAATATCCGATGAATCAACGGGAGCAATTATCGGTCCGGGCTTTGCAATGGCATAATGATACCCTAAAGGTCTTGGATCAACGAAATTTACCAGCAGAAATTCGTTATGATGTTTACACCGACGCACAGGGTGTCGCCGATGCGATTGCATCAATGCGGGTCCGTGGCGCGCCGGCAATAGGTATTGCTGCGGCTTACGGTGTATATTTGTCGGTAAAGCGGCATTTTGGACAAGCTCCAGAAACCTGGCATGATGCAGTTCATGCGGATATTGAAACCTTGAAACGATCCCGACCTACTGCAGTGAACCTGTTCTGGGCAATCGGGCAAATGCAAGAGCATATTAATGGCAACCGGAAGCAGCCATTGTCCGGCCTATTGGAAAAGGCCAAGCAGATTCATCAACAGGACATTGATGCCAACCATCGCATGGGTGAGTTTGGTACGCAATTATTAGATGGCGCACAAGGCGTTTTAACTCATTGCAATGCCGGAGCTTTAGCCACAGGTGGTTACGGAACCGCTTTGGGAGTTATTCGCAGTGCGGTTAAAAATGGTTTGGAAAACGTTTATGCAACCGAAACCCGGCCCTGGCGGCAGGGCGCCAGATTAACGGTTTGGGAGTTGCAGGAAGATGGCATTGCAGTGACATTGATTGCCGATTCTGCGGCAGCCTGGCTTATGAAAAGCGGTAAAATTCAATGGCTGGTGGTCGGGGCAGATCGAATCGCTGCGAATGGCGATGTTGCGAACAAAATTGGTACTTATGCATTGGCGGTTTTAGCCAAACAGCATCAGGTCAATGTCATGGTGGTGGCGCCCACTTCCACCATAGATATTAGCACGCAATGCGGAGAGGAAATTGAGATCGAGCACCGCAATCCCGTGGAATTGCTTGATCCGGTTTATTTACAAGAAAATTCACTGATTCAAGGTTGGAATCCGGTTTTTGATGTCACACCGGCAGCTTTGATTTCAGCGATTGTTACAGAAAACGGGGTGGTAACCAGCCCAACAGAAAAAGGTGTTAGGAGTTTATTAACGTGACTGAAATTAATTTTGATAAAAAGGGCAATAACCCGTTATTTGCCTTTAATTGTTTGCTTCAGGGTTTGAAATTACTGGGACGTAAAGAATTGAGAAGTTTTTTGGTTATACCAATTTTGATCAATATCTTTTTGTACTTTACCGCTTTTTTTGTCAGTACTTATTATATATCCGAGCTTATTGATAAATTTATACCTTCTTGGTTGGATTGGCTAAGCTGGTTACTATGGCCATTGTTTTTTATCAGTTTTTTTATTGCCGGATTCTTTACCTTTACGCTACTGGCGAACCTGATTGCAGCACCCTTTTATGGCAAATTATCTGCCAGAGCACTAGCGTTAGTCAGTGAGCACGATACTGAAATCGCTGAACAACCAGTTGTTAAGGTATTGTTTTCAGAATTAAAACGATTAGCTTATATTTTGTTGAGAATACTGCCATTAGTGATTATTTCAATAATTCCCGGTATTAATGTACTTGCACCGCTGCTTTGGGTGTTATTTGGTGCCTGGAGTCTGGCTTTGGAATATTTTGCCTATCCTTTGGAAAATGCCGGATTATTATTTTCCGAGCAACGTAATTCTATCAAATCGGTTCGTATGGGCTCTCTTGCATTAGGTGGAATGGTGGTTGTCGGTCTAGCTATTCCGGTGTTGAATATTTTAATCCCACCGGCTGCTGTAATTGCCACAACTTTGTTTTCTTATAAAGCTAAAACCTGATGTGGCCTGGCACTTATAAATCCTTACTGGCGTGACTGAGCCCTTAAAGGATGTTTATACGCAGGATTTTATAGATCACCTGGGTTCTGAAATTCAGGCGGTCTATCCTGCATTCGATCAAACCGTTTCATTCAAACCTCATTTGACTAAGATTGCGAAGAAAAGTTGTTAATGCAGCGCATGCGGCATATCAACACCTCTCTCTAATGCTACTTAACCGATGTTTATTAAATGACGTGTTTTTGGGTGCTTGACATGAACAAACAACCCCCGTCATACTGGCGCATGTCGGTATCCAGGAGGTACTGGTAGGGCGACTCTGTATTGAAGCCACTGGATTCCGGCTAACAGCCTGCCGGAATGACCCGTCTTTCGATGATAGACCCCATGAACGTATAGCGGCTGAAGTGGATAAAGTTAAATGTTAGATTATGTTCATCATTCAGCGATAGTGATACCGAAGAGGTTGCAAAAGAGGTAATCTTTTTAATTTTAAAAAAAATAATCAAAGAGGTGTCTATGAATATCAAAAATCTAATCTCATTGCTGTTATTTCTATGCGCCACGGCCCCCCAAGCGGCCTTATTCAGCCGTGGTGGCGGCACGATGGTTTACGACGATGTGCTTGATGTCACCTGGCTGGCCGATGCCAATTATGCGCAAACTTCGGGGCATGATGCCGATGGTCAAATGAATTGGGATAATGCGGTGGCCTGGGCAGATGGTTTAAGCTTTGGCGGCTATAACGACTGGCGTTTACCTGGTTTTACCGGAAATACAACTTGTGGTGGCTTCAATTGTACGGATAGTGAATATGGCCACATGTTTTATAGCAATATGGGCGCTATGGCTTTCAACAGTATTTTGACTGGCACAAATGCAGCCAATCTTGCGTTATTTTCAAATATTCAATCCTCTGTGTACTGGTCTGGTGTCGAGTACGCGCCTGATCCAACCAATGCGTGGGTCTTCGATACCCAGGATGGCATCCAGGGCATCAACCTTAAGAATTTCCAGTTTTATGCCTGGGCAGTTCGTTCCGGCGATGTTACCGCTTCAAGCGTTCCTGTACCCGCAGCATTTTGGTTATTTGGCAGTGCTTTAATCGGTGTAGTCGGGCTTAAAAGAAAGC
>SPJK01104575.1_pt1 | contig 10395 bp, 8 predicted proteins | sample 3741771 | NCBI WGS metagenome assembly SPJK01 (sample SAMN10925997, study PRJNA522277) | cold seep metagenome | isolation source: Elba SIP-enriched marine methane seep metagenome, extraction at timepoint T2 | place: Italy: coast of Elba, Mediterranean Sea
AGCGATGGCAGCCTTGATGCCGGTGTTGAACAGTGCGCGGGAGCACCAGGCAGAACTCTATCGGAATGAAGAATAGTTTGTAGATAGTTCTGCAAAAGAAAAGGCCCCAGCAGGAGTCCTGCTAGAGCCTTTAAACTATTTCAGCCGTCTATTGCCTAGAACGGTATGTCGGAATCGTCTAGGGGTGGGGGCTCGTTGTTTCCGCCACCGCCACCGCCACCGCCGTAGTTTCCACCACTGCCGCTTCCGCCGCCGTAGCCTCCACCACCGCCACCGCGGTTGCCTCCGCCTCCGCCGCCGTAGCCTCCGCCACCGCCGCCGCGGTTGCCTCCGCCTCCGCCACCGCCGTCTTCACCACGGCCACCTAAGAAGGTGACGCGATCGGCGACGATCTCTGTGGTGTAGCGACGCTGACCTTCGCGGTCTTCCCATTCACGGGTTTGGATGCGTCCTTCGACATGGACCGAACGGCCCTTACGTAGGTAGGAACCACAGTGTTCGGCTTGTTTGCCCCAAACTACAATGCGGTGCCACTCGGTGCGCTCCTGGCGATTACCTTCGCGATCGTTCCAGACTTCTGTGGTAGCAATGCGGAAGTTGGCTACCGCGCTGCTACTGGCCGTATAACGTACCTCGGGATCTGCCCCGAGATTTCCAATCAAAAATACCTTGTTCAAGCTGGCCATTGGCTCTCCTTAGCCCCTCCATTAAGGGGAACATCTGTTCTCGATCCTTTCAGCCGACTAGTCAATGGCAGAAGCTCCGGAATTCGTTGCAAATCGGGTTTGCCGGGAGCCGTTCAGACCACCTGAACGCATTTCGAGAAATCTCGGAAGGCGAGCTATCAATAGTTAGGCGGGAGGCTCGATGGATATAGTTTCGGCTAGGTCGAGGACCTCGCAATCGCTGGCACTACTATCTTCGTAAACCAAGCAGGCGAAGTCGGTGGCTTGTCCAAGAGCAACCATCGGATGATGCCAAATGCCTGGGCGATAACTAAGTCCCACCGCACCTTCGAAAACGAAGGCTTGCAAAGTGGAAAGATCGGGCTCCTTTTTTCCTAGTGAAACTATCCCTAGATACTTTGCAGAGGGATTTAACGCCCAAAATATCTGCGTAGAGTGCTCGTGGCGCTCTAATAGATTGATATCTATCCCTTCCAAGTAGGGTTGACAACGATAGATAGATAGATGTGGTTTTGCTTTGGGGCGGAGGTTTTTCAGGTCGGCTAACTCTGTGAAGCGCACGGCGGTACCCATATTGGCGGATACTTGGGGGCCCAGAGCCTCAGCTCTGAGCACTTGTCCGTAGGGCGCGTAGTTTTCGGGCGTGACCGCAGTGGCTTTGATGATTGGCATTACTTCCAAGCTGTTCCTATCATGGCCTATGGACTTACCGGGGCCGATAGAAGCGCTTCCTCTATGGCAGATTGCCGCTGCTTTGCGAAGCGGCAAACTTTCCGCCGAAGACTTGGCGTGTTGGGCGATCGAGAATCAAGCGACGCACAGTGCCGATGCCTATCGCTGCTTCGACGCGGAAAAGGGGCTTGCTCAGGCTAGAGCAGCAGATAGTTTACTGAGCCTAGAACGGGATCTTGGCCCCTTGATGGGCATCCCTGTTTCGGTCAAAGACCTCTACGGCGTTCCCGGTTTTGATACCTACGCGGGTACTCAAAAAGCGCTGCCCGAACGTTTCTCTCAGCCGGGCCCTTTACTGCAGCGACTCTTGGGGCAGTTGGGTCTCGTTTTTGGCAAGAGTCATACCGTGGAGTTCGCTTTTGGTGGCTTGGGCACCAATGCCCATTGGCCTACCCCAAAGAATTTGCGCTCGGCGGATGGGCATCGCTTGCCGGGAGGTTCTAGTAGCGGGGCAGGGGTGAGCTTGCAGGAAGGGTCTGCATTGTTGGCTTTGGGCACCGATACCGCCGGTTCCGTGCGCATTCCAGCTTCGATGACCGGCAATGTTGGACTCAAACTCACTAAAGATAGATGGTCCACCGAAGGGATAGTTCCTCTTTCCACAACTTTGGATACTCCCGGGATACTTGCACGGTCGGTAGAAGACCTTATCTATGCCTTTGAAGCCCTAGATCCCCATCGAGGGATAGTTCCCAAGGGAAGTTTGGCGGGTTTGCGTCTAGGTATCCCAGATAGTTTCTTTTTCGACGATTGCGACCTTGGCGTAGCCGAGCGGGTCGAGGAGGCGGTTTGTGCTCTTTGTGCCGAGGGCGCAGTTTTGGTCGAAGTGAAAGTTGCCGGGGTTCAGGAACTGCTAGAACTATTTAAAGCGGGTGGTCCTACCGCACCTGAACTCTATCACTTCCTCAAGACCATGCTTCCTGAGTGGCTAGATAGTTTAGATCCCAACGTGCAAGATAGATTGAGAACTGCCGGAGAGTTACCGGCCTGGAAGTATCTAGAGCGCCTTTCCATCATGCGTCGTTTAGGGGCTGAAGCCAGTCGGGTCTTTGAGCAGATCGACTTCTTGGTGAGCCCTACTTGCGCGGGAACGCCTGCTTTGGTGGAGGCGTTAAAGGTACCCGAAGCGTACCAAAGGGCCAACTTCCAAGCTCTGCGTAACACCAGCATCGTCAGTTGCATGGGCTGGTGTGCTTTGAGCCTTCCAGTGGGGCTCGATGCGCAGAATATGCCGGTGGGTATGCAGCTTATCGGAGCGGCAGGAACGGATTTGAGTCTTTTGGCCCATGCTCGGGTGGTTGAAGAGGCTTTATCAGCCGAGTTTTGCCTGCCAGAAGTGAAAAAGCCGATGAACTCCGGGTGACAATAGGGGCTCAGGCTGATCTTCTGGCCCGACCCCCTGATGTAGGTGGTATGGGGAACCACACTAGAGGTCTGTCTGTATGAAACTCGTTCTGAAATCTTGGAGGCGGTGGTCGCTTCCGGTCGTGGCAAGTTTAGCTCTTGGGCTTACTGCTTGTAGCGACGACGGCTCACCCAAAAAAGACACAGGCGTTGCTGATGGCGGCGTCAATCAAGATGGTGGCGGCAACAACGCTGACGGCGGCGGAAATGCCGACGGCGGCGGAAATGCTGACGCTGGAACCATGGATACCGGCGGTGGCAGCACCATCACCGAGTGCCAAAATGACGCCATTCCGAACACTGGCGCCGGCACTTGTTCTCTCACGGGCAACGGTCCAACGACTTTGATTCGTGGCGACATCGTCGCTCCCTCCGGATTGCTCAAGAACGGGCATCTGCTCATCGACGCCCAGGGCAAGGTGGCTTGTGCCGCCTGTGACTGCTCCAATGCCCCCGGCTTCCAAGGCGCCACCATAGTTGCTTGTGCCCAAGGCGTGGTCTCACCCGGCCTGATCAATGCGCACGAGCACATCACCTTTGCAGAAGGTCCCGCTGTAGGTCATGGCACCACTCGCTACGACCATCGCCATGAGTGGCGGCGCGGCGTGCGTGGAGCCATGGAGCTCAACACCCCCGGCCGTTCCAGTGGCAATGACCCCGTCTCCTATGCAGAGCTACGCCACCTCTTTGGTGGTGCTACCTCGATCAACGGTTCCGGCGGCGCCGACGGCCTGCTGCGTAACCTTGACCGCTCCGGCGCTCAGCAGGAAGGTTTGGAGCAAGCTGCTGCTCGCTACTCCACCTTCCCCCTCGGCGATACCGGCGGAACTCTTCGCTCTGACAACTGCAATTATGGCAGCCGTCGCGATGAGCCCACCGCATCCAACATTATGAACTCCATCGCTTACGTGCCCCATATATCGGAAGGTATCGATGCAGAGGCTCGTAATGAGTTCGTTTGTATGTCCAAGGACACCGATGGTGCCAACGACTTGATTATGCCCAAGACCGCCATCATCCACGGCGTGGGTATGCACGCTCAGGACTACGCCATTGTCGCTGGTGAAGGCGCTTCTTTGATTTGGTCGCCTCGCACCAATATCGACCTTTACGGTCACACCGCTCCTGTAGCCATGGTTGATACTATGGGCGTAAACATCGCTCTGGGTACCGACTGGCCTGCTTCTGGCTCGATGAACATGCTGCGTGAGTTGCAGTGTGCTGATGAGTATAACCAGCGCAACCTGGGCAAATACTTTAGCGACCGCCAATTGGTGAATATGGCCACTTCTGGTGCTGCTCAGGCCCTAGGTTCTGGCACCAAGCTGGGTAGCTTCCGCCAAGGCGCTGAAGCGGACGTGACTGTCTTCAACAGCTCTGAGAATAAAGAATACCGCGCCATCCTCGATGCTGAGTCCAAGGACATTGCTTTGGTTCTCCGCGGTGGTACCGCACTCTATGGTGATGACGCTCTAGTTTCCGGTTTGGGCAATTCTACGGGTTGTGAGACTCTGGATGTTTGCGGCGTGCAGAAGATGGTTTGTGCCGAGCGCGAAACCGGCAAAACCGTGTCAGCGCTACGGGCTTCGGTTCGCTCCGATACCGTCGAACTATATACTTGTGGCAAACCTATGGTTGAGCCCTCATGTATCCCTTTCCGCAGCAATGAGTTCATGGGTATGCCCACCGCCAGTGATATGGACGGCGACAGCGTGCCTGATAGTATGGACAACTGCCCCAGCGTCTTTAACCCAGTGCGTCCCCTTGACCTGGACATGATGCAGGCCGACACCGACTCAGACATGGTGGGTGATGCTTGTGATAAGTGTCCACTCAACGCCGATACTACCGATTGTACTCCTCCAGATCCCAACGACCGCGATGGCGACATGATCCCCAACGACATGGACAACTGCCCCGATAAGTCCAACCCCATGCAAGAGGATGGAGATATGGACATGATCGGTGATATTTGTGACCGCTGCCCCATGGTATCTAACCCTGGTAATAGCGCCTGTCCGGCAACTATCTATGACATCAAGCAGGCTAAGATCATGGGCGAAGTTCGTTTGGAAAACGTCTTGGTGACCGCCGCTGGCTCCAACGGATACTTCGTGCAAACTATCGAGGGTGATGCCAACTACGACAGCACTCTAGGTGCTAACTATTCTGGTATTTTCATCTTCGACCGCAGCACTCCAGCACCCGCTCGGGGCGACCGCATCGACGTGACTGGTCCTGTCAGCGAATACTTTGGTCAGACCCAAATTTCCGCCAGCAGCCACATGGTGAAGTCTTCTGGAAATGCAGATCCTCAGCCTCAGGTAGTGATGCCCGCTGAGATCGCCACCATGGGTGCTAAAGCTGCTCAGCTCGAAGGTACCTTGGTTGAGGTTCGCAACGTGACCGTGACCGACCCTGCGCCGGACATGGGCCAGTACAACGAATTCATTGTAGATAGTTCTTTGCGAGTAAATGATAACTTCTATCTGCTCGACCCCTTCCCGGTTCAGGACCAAACCTTTGGTTATATCCGTGGTATCTTGCGCTTCGCTAACGCGAACCACAAGCTTGAGCCTCGCGATATCCAAGACGTAGACCTGCGCCCCGCAATCCTGCGCCTCGACCCAGCAACTGTCGTCATTCCTGCTAATCAGACATCCACCGCAGCTTTGACTGTGATGATGAATCGTCAGATGCAGATGCCTGTTCAAGTCACCTTGAGCAGCAGCAGCATGACCACCACCGTGCCAGACACCGTGACTGTGCCCATGGGTGCAGATCGCGTGGTGGTTCCAGTGACTGCCGGCGCTGCTGAAGCCAGTGCGGTAACTATTACCGCTACCTTCAATGGCGAGTCGCGCATGGCCAGCGTCACCGTTTTTGATGATGCAACTCCTAGAACTATCAACAGCCTCACTTTGGCTTCCCCCTCAGTGATGCCTGGCGGAACTGTTATGGGTACGGTAACGCTTGATTTGCCTGCACCTACTGGTGGCGCAACGATTAACTTCGCTGCTACCCCCACCGATTTGGTGACCATTGCTGCCCTAACTATCCCTGCAGGCATGACTTCGGGCAGCTTCACCGCGACCGCAGGCATGATGGAGGGTATGGGCAATATCACCGCAACCTTGGGTATGAACATGCAGCAGGTGGCCATCGTGGTCAGCGCCGTCAGCATGGGTGTCCCCATGGCGGCCGGAGATATTGTGGTTTCCGAAATCATGAAGGACCCCGCAGCTATCGGCGATACTTCTGGTGAGTATGTGGAGCTGTATAACCCCAGCGCCAACGTGGTGTACGACCTGCAGGGCTGTGTTCTTCGCGACCAAGGCTCCGACAGCCACACCATCGGCAGCAGCGTTTTGGTGCAGCCTCAGAGCTACGTAACCCTAGCCCGCAGCAGCATGCCTGGATTCACTCCAGACTATGTCTACTCAAGCTTCATCTTGGGTAATGGTACCGACGAAGTAAGCCTGTTCTGCAATAGTGTTGAGATCGACCTGGTGGTCTACAGCGACGCCATGTATCCCGACACTCCCGGCGCTAGTGCTAACTTCAACGTATCTGTACTCACCGGCATGAACCCCCATATGAGTAACGACAACGGCATGAACTGGTGCCCCTCCACCGTAGCTTCTATGGGCTTCACCAGCGGCGACAGCGGTTCACCCGGTGCCGCCAACGAAGCCTGCCCCTGATCTAAGCAAATACTTCGGGCTCCCTCAGGAGCCCGGAGTGCTTCCTTCCTCCCTGCATTTCTCGAAAAATAGTTTCTAGATAGTTCTGGTATATTATCCCGGATGGATAGGATTGTGTCTATGGTATTTTGCTGAGCTATGATAGTTAGAGGCTGTAGATGGGGCTTATCAAGGCTTTTGGGCGTCGGGCTTCCCCAAAAAAGAAACTGAACTTAAAGCCTGGCGCTAAGGTTGAGCTCAAGCAGTTACTTAGGGAGCTTAAATTATCGGATTTCCCCACTCGAGTTGCTGGCCCGGTCACCCAGTTTGGTGAGGTTTTGGTGGTTAATGTCTCCCAACTAGACAAGCACACCTACTTCGCTTTTGAGCGAGCACTTCGTTTCGATGGTTCTGAGCTACTTCGCTATCATATGCCGCACAGTCGTTTCCGCTGGACCTTGAATCTAGGAGATAGTTGGGACGATGAACCTATCGAAATGGTTCATATCTTAGTGGCTTCTAAGCCTGGGGCGCCTTTGATCTATGTCAGTAAAGGACGGCTTGGTAGCTATTCAATGCACGGGGAGGGGCCTCAAGACTGCTCCTATAGTTTGAGTGATGATCTGCCTATGGCCCTGGATTCCTTTCTTTGCCAAAAAATAACTCCTCCAGGCATGGACGGTATCGAAGCCTCGAAACTCTTAGCGTCTGGGGTAGACTTTACCTCTGTCCGGCGGTTGGCCGAGAGCTGGCTGGGACCCCTACCGTCGTCAGATCTATCGAAGGTTCCTGCACATACACCGATGATGGTTCGCCTGTGGCACCAGCTGTGGACTGAGCTTTCCCTATTCAATGACTATCCCTGGGCATGTTGGCCAGCAGCGTGGTCTCCTGGCAGCCCAGTGAGCTATTTCCAAGATGAATGGCAAACCGGAGATATTTACGGACTCCATCAAGACGGTTCGGTTCATTGCCAGGTCTTGATGACGGACCAAGATGAGGTGGTCTTTCTTACGCCCGATATGCCAAGCTTTGCCCTGGGCTTCTTCCTCGAAGGCTTGCTTCAGGGGGCATATGGTCTCTACCTCTTTGTGACCCCTGAGGGCATGTCTCATATATCCTCCAAACTTACTAAGCTTCCCGTCGAAGCCTGGACAACCCATCCATTTGCGCCCGAGTATGGTCCGATTGAGTTCGTTGGTGGTTCGGGCGTGATTGGCACCAAATCCCTGCAAGGCATTACTCTTCGTTGTGCCAACCTAAGCTCGGCAGCAAAACTTGTTGGCTATCCACAATCTTTGCGCTGGGAGCATCTAATCCAGGTCGACCCATCTAGCTATTTTCGCTGGGGTTAAACTATTTCCCATAACCTTGCCCCTCACACCCCCCAATGCTAACTCACCCCCTATGGATCAGCACTCTCAGAATATTCCGAGCAAGGTAGAGTTGATCTGGATCTTCATAAGCTCCAGCGCGCTGATCTCCTGTTTTCTAGCTTTCGCTTCTATACTCGCTTACCGCAGTCCTGCTTGGGGCTTGAACCAGCTGTCGTGGTGGCCGCAGCTACTATTGGTGGTCCCTTTTGCCTTGATGGCTGGGGTGCTTCTGAGTTTCACAAGGCTGAGTTTCCCCACCAAAGAAGACTTTACCTTTTGGCTTTTCAAACTAATACTTCCTATTAATAAAGGCGCTCTATGGGTTGTTCCCATCGTTACTCTAGCTTCTCTAGGCATTTATCAACTATCCCAGCTAGGCCCGACTAAGACAGACCAGAAGATAGATACAGCTAGCCAGAAGTGGTGTGAAGCCAATATCTACAACGAAGCGCTAGACGTTTACCGGCAGCGCCAAAGTGATGCTCGATTTCATGCAGAATTGGCGGAGTAGATAAGCTTGAGAAACTTCATGATAGTTTCTCTGCTTTGTCTCGTCGGCCTCTATTGCACATTTCGAATGAGGAACCCTACTCAACGAGTAATGAAACTCGCCGGTATTGCTTTGATTGCTTGCTCACTCACAGCTATGTCCAAATGCACTCGAGGGCTTTCTGACTACGACGACCAGGTTTATGCTCATGCGAGTAGTTTGAGAGATGTCGCTAAGATCTGCCTTACAGTCTTTCAAGATGCAGAGGCTCACTAGATACTTCCGACTAAGGAATCCCACTCACATCTATCTATTTCCATACTCTCTTTCTCACTTCCCATAGACTAATGGTCCAGGTTTAGCGAAGAGCTCTAGACTGTCTCACTGTCTCACTTCTTGCACGAGCTAGTCTCAGGTGTTAGCCCCCGATGCTTATGGATATGCGAGACCATTCTCAGCGAAGTAAAGCTGAGTTAATTTGGGTTTTTGTTGCCTCTAGTGCCCTTATTTCCTGCGTTTTGGGTCTAGGGTGGTGCATTGCCTCGATGCGTCCGAATATAGGTTCCTTCCTTCTACCTTGGTGGCCGCATTTTCTGATTTTGATCTCCGGAGCACTCATCGGAGGCATGATCTTGAGCGTGATGAGTCTTTCTAATATTCGTGTTTTTCCCTTTTCCTTGGTGCATCGACTAATACCCATCAAGAAATCTGCTTTTTGGATAGTTCCTATGGTTGGCTGGATGAGCCTGGGGATCTATCATCTTTCCGAAGAGACGGTGGCGACTCCGCCAAATACTATTGAATCAAAATGGTGCCAGGCTGAGAGTGCCCGGGAGGAGTTAGAGGCTTTCAGAGGATACCAGGCGGAGCTGGCAGCGGCTGTAGATAGTTTCGAAACCATCGGTTTAGTCTCTATTATGATAGTTTCTCTGCTGTGCCTGTTTGGACTCTATATGACCTATAGAACCACGGTCATTGCTCCAGAAAAGATTAGAGCCGCGGGTAACCAGATTTTGGTGGCATTGCTGCTGGCCTCTTTTGTAGCGGGCTTTGGTCTATTGGGCCATATGAATTTGCGGAGGGAGCACATCAAGCTCTCAGCGGAAGCGGCTGAAGCATGTAAGGTCGCCTATTTGGCCTTTTTGCGGAAGTAGATCAATTTGCTTGGGCTTTTTCAGCCTATCGCTTAGCTTGGGCTCAGCATGAGCCTTTCCCCTTCCGAACTATCTTTTGATAATAGTTTGCTACGTGAGTTACCGGTAGACCCTGAGTCTGACAACTATCGTCGCCAAGTGAAAGGGGCGGTGTGTTCCCTGGTGGAGCCCACGCCGGTCAAAAAGCCGGAGCTTATTGTGCATTCGACGGATATGGCTCAGAAATTGGGTTTTTCAGATAGTTTCGTCAAGAACCCGCAGTTTGCTGAGGTTTTTTCGGGCAATTTGCGTACCGAAGGCATGCAAAGCTGGGCGGCTCGCTATGGTGGACATCAGTTTGGTAATTGGGCGGGACAGCTAGGGGATGGTCGGGCGATTTCTTTGGGGGAAGTCATCGACGCTCAAGGCCATCGTCAGGAGTTACAACTCAAGGGGGCAGGGCCCACGCCTTATTCGCGATCTGGTGATGGTCGGGCGGTCTTGCGTTCGTCAGTTCGGGAATACTTGTGCAGTGAGGCCATGCACCATTTGGGCGTACCCACCACTCGGGCGCTTTCTTTAGTGCGCACTGGGGACGAAGTATTGCGTGACATGTTTTATGATGGTCACGCGGAGATGGAGCCAGGGGCTATCGTTTGCCGGGTGGCGCCTAATTTCATTCGTTTTGGCAACTTTGAGATACTTACCGCCACCGGTGAGGAAGGGCTGCTTAAGAGGCTACTCGACTATACTATCAAGACCCATTTCCCTAAGCTTTCTGATGGGGAGGATAGTTATGGTGATTGGTTTAAGATAGTTTGCCAAACCACTGCGGAACTCATGGTGCATTGGATGCGAGTGGGTTTTGTGCACGGGGTGATGAATACCGAC
>SPJK01065472.1_pt1 | contig 10393 bp, 8 predicted proteins | sample 3741771 | NCBI WGS metagenome assembly SPJK01 (sample SAMN10925997, study PRJNA522277) | cold seep metagenome | isolation source: Elba SIP-enriched marine methane seep metagenome, extraction at timepoint T2 | place: Italy: coast of Elba, Mediterranean Sea
CAGTAATAGCAGACGTAATCCGCAAATGGTCATATAAAGAGATATCCGGGTGCAATACGTTTGTAGCTGCCGGTACCTGCGTCAGATGATATTCCATCAAACTTAGTAAGCTTCTTACGACCGATTGAAAAATATCGATTTTATCCGTGTTTGCCTGAAACGATTGCAGTTGATTAATTTCTTCCAGAAAAGCCATCGCTATTTTTTTATAATCATCAACCAGCGATTCACCGGATAACCAGACAGTACCCTGTTCATTCTTTTTTTGTACCATGCCCGATTCCAAAGCTTCTTCCGGATATATCGCCTGTTTAGACAGTTGCGAACTGGCCAGCGGTAAAAAACAATCATTATCGCGTGGATTTTCCCCCATCGTTACTCGACCCAGCAAAGACTCCAAGCGTGTCAGTTGGTTTATCTTCTTTTCATAATAATTACCCTTTTCCCGCTCAGCACTAGCCAGGTGATCCGCTGCCTGTACCAATTTTTCCAGTTTAGACATTTCACTTGCCGAAGGGTTATGATGCAAAGCCGCAAGATTTATCCAATGTTGATCTGCTTTTTTATGGCGTTGATATTGATCTGGTTTTATTTGTGGAATATGCTCAGCTAATTCTTCGCAAAACTTGAGTGTGTTTAATACGTGACGATGACTATAGTAGTTATTCTCAGTATTCCACGGGCAATATTGCTGTTGTTCATTATCATCTGAGCGATAGTCACCTAATAATTCGGCACGTTCAAAAAACTTGCCAATATCATGCAACAAACTCCCTAAAATTACTTGATCTACATCTTTCATTCTATATCCTCAAATACTATTGGCTTTTAAGTCGTTTATTTTTTACTTTATCAATCATTCTTTCTCCTGATACTCAATCTGATTCGCTTCAAGTCGGGTAGCATAGCGACTGTAACCGCGTTTTCCATATGTGTGAATCTGGTAACTGTCGGCGTGAATGCTGAGTGCATTTTCTATGGTTTTGTTAACGGTTGATTTGTGCTGTTCAAAAAAGCCTTTGCTCATGCCTTTTTGCAAGGTTTTTTCTGTACGTTCTTGTAAGGTCATTTCATTCAGGTTGGTGTGCCAGCATCGTATGAATTGTTCAGCGTATTCTTTATTGTCTGCGCCTTCCGGTGGGCAGCTGACGTCCTTGTTTGTAAACTGGCATTCCAGAATCCACAGGTAGAATACCCAATCAGCTGGTTGAAGTGGGATGTTTTCTCCTGCTGCATTCATTGTGTGATGTTTCAGATTGATACATAATCTGGGCGGTGCCAGATTTTTCTGGGCGCGTGCGACCGTTTCACTAAAACTGGACTGGCCTTGCAACAGTTTTTCATCCAGCCCGTGTCGCAGACGCACAAACGGTATGTCTGCCAGCATGACTTCTGCCTGCTGACTGTCCAATGGGGTGTTATCGCGTGCATAAATGACGCGTGAATAAGGCGTGGGGTAGTAGAATTGCGGGTCTGATTCAAACTTTTCAGAGACCAGTACATGGCTGAGGCTATCTTGCGGTCTGCCATACAGTGAAAGCGCATAGCCGGCATAAAAACCCATAGTTTTGCGACCTCCTGCAATGGAGACGTGCAGACTGATGTTAGCGTCCCCGGTTAATTGTCGAATTTTTTCGGTAATGCCGTTTGCCATCAAGGTGTTATGCTGTTTGCTACGGATATCTTTTAATAACTGACCTGCGCTATCTTTTATGACCTCGATATTCAGCAGTGTGTCGCCAGGATAAGCGATCTGGTAATCCTGGTAAAATTTTTCCAGCCATTGGTCATTGAGCAATGTCAAACGGGTACGCTCTGCGCCTTCACGGGTAGTGACAATGTGTATTTCTTCAGGCAACGGCTTTTGTGCCATGTGCAAAGCACAGAGTGTTTCAGTAATGACCTGTGGGGTCATGCCGATAACGCATAAGAGAATGTGTTTCTGTTCCATGATGCTATTTTCTCTGTTTTTTTCTACTTTTATTCCTTTGACAAGCTTGTCGTCTGAACGCTGTATTGTCCTAATCCCATACTGGTGGCTTTGCCTACATGGGTGTATTGCCCTAACCAGATATAGGGCCACAATGGTTCAAGTCCTGCCATATTCAGGGTTACTTGTCCTATTACGCCCCCCATTTGCATTTCTGTACGCTGACGGTTTGAATAACGACTCCAATCATACCAACAAAGTGTTTGTTCACTGAAGTCTATTTCTTTTGCCTGTTGTGTCAAACAGGCAAAATCAGTTTCCAATGGTGTGTCGCTATGAAAATAGGTCAACATGGATATTCTTCTCAGTAGTGAACTGAAAAAGGCACTGAAATTGAATGTGGTCTGTGACAGGTTATGCCCGTTTTGTTTTATTCGTACTGGCGTAATAAAGTCTATATGGATTATTTCGGGTAAGGGTGGTGGAGTAATACAGGTGTTGCTCTGATCCGTTGTCAGGGTCTCTTCTTCATATACGGTGATATTTTTACCTGAGACTGTTTTATTTATTCGTTTTAGCTGGAATGGCTGCCGCTGTTTTCCTATGCCATCCTCACCTGCTTTTTTGAGTGCATAGACGATATAAGGAAAATAGTGTTGCCCTTTACCAAAAAGATTGAGGTTAAGCTGATAGCTTGTAGTGGATTGGTGCTGAGGTATTTGCAGTATAAATGGATGCTGAATGTTTGAATATTTGCGCATTTTCCCGCCATTTTCAGGGGGCGGGGTTTCAAAAACATAGGAATAGGCACAACTGTTTCTCAGCATGCACTCAGCGCATTTTGTATTTCGTACTACGCACACTGTTTTTTTTAACGCATGCCCAAATGCACCTCGCCAGGTTGAACCAGCATATCGGGGTAATTTAGCGGGTTCATCCATTTGAAAATGTATCTGGTACTGATGAACGACTAGTTTTGGTTGGTCTAAACTATTTAAATTATTTGTCATGGTAACCTCCTTGTTTTAACCATAAGCGATACTAGCAGTGAATGAATGGTTTAACAAGCTTGTTGCCGGACAGAGAAATATCAGCCTTGAACACATAAATTCTGTCGGCAGAATGCCTTCATATTTTTATGTGGTTATACCATGACCGTTGTGCTTTGTTAATGGCCGATGAAATAATTCCGTTTTGCTACGTTTGCCCAAACAACCTGATAATTTTTAACCATTGTCTGAATCTATTAGTGCTTCCAATTTGATCAGCTCACCAGTGAATGCTTTTTCTAGTATGGGGTATTTTAGGTCGTTTAGGGCCGTTAGTTTTTGTTGGTAGATGGTTTAAAGTTTCCTTGCTTCACAAGACAGTTCATCCAACTGTTTCACTCTATTACCTTGAGTTTCTAGTGGTGGAAGTGGAACCTTAAATGTGTCTTGTGATTTTTTAGGAATGGGGTTTTTGTTTTGTTAGTTGATTTCATTGGCGTCCCGAGAGGGAGTCGAACCCCCGGCCTGCCCCTTAGGAGTGTGATTTAAATATAAAATGCAATAACCCATAACAAACAATAACAATATAAATCAATTGTTTAGTGTTTTTGGTTGTTGCTGTTAATTGTCTTTTTTTGCTCTGTATTGTCATTAAATGGGACAAAAATGGGACAAAAAAGTATAATCAAATCCTAGATACAAAACGGGCTTAGAGGTGTTACCAGCACCAGCTAAGCCCTACCAATAACTTTAATTTGAGTAAAGTCATGGATTCAACAAAGCATATCAAAAAAGCTTGTGATTGTCTTCAAGGGGGCGGTCATGGCACGCATTAAAACTCGAACAGCAAAAGACGGAACAAGTAGATATACAGCTGAAGTGAGGCTGAAAGGTTTTCCGCCTCAAACAGCAACATTTAATCGTATAACGGATGCTAAAAAATGGATTCAATCTACTGAGTCGGCAATTAGAGAAGGTCGGCATTTTAAAACAGCTGAAGCAAAACGCCACACCTTTGCTGATGCAATAGACAAATATGAAGCTAATATCTTGCCTGTTCGGTTTTCCACTAAAGAACAGCGAAACAGACGACCTATTCTTACATGGTGGCGCGATAGTATCGGCCATTGTCTGCTTAGTGATTTAACTCCTGCCATATTTGCTGATTGTCGAGATCAGTTACTCAAAAAACCTAGTAAAACCCGAAAAGGTCAGACGTTATCAGCTGATAGTATTAAACGGTATTTTCTTACTGCTAATACGGTTTTAAAAGCATGTGTTAATGATTGGGCATGGTTGGAGCAGTCACCTTTAAAAGATGGGCGTGTTGAATTGCCTTCTTTGCCTACTGGTAGAGTTCGATTTTTAGATGATGATGAGCGTGCTCGACTACTTACAGCATGTAAAAACTCAGAACAAGAGTGGCTTTATCTTGGCGTAATCTTGGCAATAAGTACCGGGATGCGACAAGGTGAGCTAATGAACCTTTACTGGAAAGCACCACCAATACCTCCGACTGAAACGGCTTGGGGCGTGGTTCATTTAGAACAATCTGCAATTATCCTTCATGACACTAAAAATGGTTCAAAAAGGCGCGTCCCTTTAGCAAGTCTTGCTTTAACCCTATTAACAGAACACGCCAAAGTTAGGCGGTTAGATACCAGTTTATTATTCCCAAGTCCTAAGGATCCACAAAAACCGCTTAATTTTAAACGTTCCTGGGCTACTGCTCTAAAAAATGCAGAGATAGAAAACTTTAAATGGCATGATTTAAGGCATTGTACCGCTTCATATTTAGCTATGAACGGGGCAAGTTTAGCCGAAATAGCCGAAGTCTTGGGGCATAAAACCCTGCAAATGGTTAAACGTTATGCTCATTTGTCGGATGGGCATGTATCAAGCGTGGTTGAGTCGATGAATACTAAGTTGTTTGGGGGTATTGATGGATAACTCGCGCTTATTTAATGAGACAGAGCTAAAAGAATTAAACGATGCAAAGCCTTTGAGTAAAAAAGCAGAAAATGGCAGTCTACCTGAATATTTAAGCATTAAAGAAATATGTGATTTTCTATTCCCTGTCCCTAAATGGAATACTAAACCCAAAGAACAGAGTAAATTACTGGAGTGGCGAGAAGACTGTAGAGAAAAAAAACAGCGTCACAAAAAGTTTAAAAAGAAATTGATTAATGCCTGTAAAAATAATGAATTAATTTTTGAAGGCGAGATAGGCGGATGGGAATATTATGGTGTTAACCCACACCCATTATCTAGGGATGGGGCAAGGGAAATATTTATTCCCGAGCCAAACAGAGAGTTTTATTTTGACTATAGAGATATTCCAGGAAAAGAAAGGCCAAAAAAATATACTTGTACCGTTGATCATTGCACTATTCATAAAGAAGTTTTTAAATCTTATCTGCAAACTATAAAAGCCTGGCCAATTACAGGGAAGTTAGCTGGATGGTGGGTAGATGATAAGATGATAAACCGAACAGATAAGCGTATAGAAAGAATTCTCGAAGTAATAAACCAATTAAAAATTAACCCAATGGAGATTCCGGAGGGCAATAAGCAAAAAATTAAAAATGAATGCCTAAAAGATACTGAACTTTTTAATGATTCAGGTTTTGATCGCGCATGGAAAGAAGCGACTAACCCTAAAAAAGAAGGTAATAAGCAGGTGATTAGGATGAAAGACAAGGAAAAATACCTTAAAAATCAACTCTAGGCATCTGGGCAGTTAAATAAAACCAATTGCCCTCTCTTTACTGCCCACACCAATCATAAGCTTTAATTCACCACAAGCCACAACAACCAGTTGTGGAATTTGTTAAATAACAAACAAGGTGAATTATGAAGACTCAAGAGCAAAAAACCGCCATAACAACGGTTTATATTTATTCAACAATCAAACAATTCTGCCAACGACACCAAGCCTTTACTGAAGGTGGTATCCGGCACAATATATTTCATGAAAAAACGAACGGTCTTTCTGAGTCTGGTGCAATTGTAAGAAATGGCCGGCGTGTCTTAATAAATGAAGGTAAGTTCTTTATATGGCTTGAAAGTCAAAATGAACAAGTTCAGGGGGAATAATGAAAGCCCCTATAAGATTCAAATTAATGAGAAAAAAACTTTCTCATGATGTTGAAGTTAATGAATTAAAGAAAAATCAAGCTGAGGCTTTAGGTTTTGTTAATGCAGCACTTGAAAATTTTGATAACAAGGTGTTAACAGATAGCCAAAGAGTCTTAGGTTTAGAATGTTTAAAGTCCGCACGTGCTCACCTAGTAAATGGTGAACGACAATGAATCAACAACAATCCATAGAACAAGCAGCCCAAGAAGCCTGTATTGAAGTTGAGGCAGAATATAAACATGTCCCCAATGATGGGGAGTTTCATACGCTTAATATTGCTAATGATCCGAAAGGAAAAAATGACGCAAGACTGAAAATATTTAGTGATCGTCAAGGCGGAATCGTATGGAATCACAAAACAGGCGAGCGGAAATTATTCTTCATCAATACAAAAGCTGGCGTATCTATCTCTGATGAAGAGCGTGTCAAAATTAAAGCAGAACAGCAAAAACGAAAAGCTGAATTGATAGCCAAGCAAAATAAAGCAGCATCAAAAGCCCATAGTTTATTCTCTAGTGCTGATTTAGCCCCGCCCGATCATCCGTACCTGGTTAAAAAGCAAATAAAGCCGTACTTGGCGCGCCAGGCAGGTTGGGAAAAATGGGTGTTAGATGATGCTGATAAGTGGAATAAGATTATTATCAAAGATGCATTATTAATCCCAATATTTAATGCAGAGGGAATTATTCGCAACGTACAAGCCATATTCCCTGAAATTCCTCCCGAACTAGAGAGAAACAAAGACTTCTTACCAAAAGCTGAATTATCAGGTTTATTTGGTTGGATAGGTGAAAAAACAGGAACGGTTTGTATTTGTGAAGGTTTTGCTACGGGTGCAACGATACACGAGGAAACGGGCTGGCGCGTTTACCTGGCATTTACAGCTAATAACCTGCTTTCGGTTGCACAAATCACCCGAAAACGTCTACCAGGGGCAAAGATTATTCTATGTGCTGATAACGATACCAAAAGCAAGGGAAACCCTGGCTTAACAAAAGCCACTGAAGCAGCCAGAGCGGTTGATGGTTTAGTAGCTGTACCACCAATAAGCGGTGATTTTAACGATTATGCGATTTATTTAGGTAAGCAAAATGACATCTAAACCAAAAACGGTTTTAAAAGTGGTTGAGTCTGCCAAGAAGCCCAAGGGGAATAAGAGAAGTGGTTCAGGTGGTGGTACAGGGGGTGGAAGTGGCAAAAGTAAAAACAAGAGATTTGGAGAATATGAAATTATCAACGGGGCTTTTTATCAAATAAAGGCGGTTCGTTCTGGGGCTGATGATCGTGGTTTTGTTGAAATACCTTTATGTGATTTTACCTGCAAGATTATTGAAGAAGTTACCCATGATACTGGACTGGAGGATCAAGCCTTTTTACGTGTTGAAGGGGTAAGAAATGATGGGCTAAAGCTGCCTATAGTAGAAGTGCCTTCCAGTAAGTTTTATTCAACCCAAGCCAACTGGATAAATGAGTTTTTCGGCACATCTGCTTTTGTTTATCCTGGTAATAGTAAGCGTGATAATTTACGTGCAGCTATTCATCTTTATTCAAAATTAGATGGTGATATACCTAAAAAGCATGTCTACCAATATGTGGGCTGGAAAAAGATCAATGAGCAGTGGCATTACCTCAGTGGATCAGGTGCAATTACTTCAACTGGATTGGATGAGGCTGTACAGGTGGATTTAGGTAGTGGCCACATGGCGCGTTATAGTCTACCAGCACCCGTAAATAATGAGCAGCTCAAGCCAATAGCAAGCTTGGTGCTTGATTTGTTGCAGATATGCCCGGGCAAACAGCAGATAGGCGCGGCTTTGTTATCCTCAGTGGCACGTGCCCCTTTAGGTGAATGTTATCCCACTGACTTTGCTCTGTTTGTTCATGGGCTTACAGGTTCAATGAAGTCTGCAATCAGTGCAATTCCACTGGCGTTCTTTGGTGATTTTAACGCCAGGCGCTTTCCTGCTAACTTCAGTGATACCGACAACGATATGGAAAGCAAAGCCTTTCAAGCTAAGGATAGCGTGTTTATTATTGATGACTTTAAACCTAGTGTAAGTTTAACTGAAGCATCAAAGATACACGCTAAAGCAGAACGGTTTATCAGGAATACTGGGAACCAAGCTGGTAGAGGAAGAAGAGGTGCTGATATGCAAGCCAAAGCAGCACCCTTTAATAGATCAATGACAATTATTACAGGTGAAGACCTCCCCAAAGGTCAATCCCTGTTAGGTCGCTTATTAATATTGGAATTAACTCGAACCGATGTTGATACTACCGTATTAACCAGGCTACAACAAGCTTCAGAACAAGGTGAATTATCTTTGCTTATGTCTGCTTACCTGAAATGGTCAGCATCCCGTATGGATGAATTAAAGAAAACTTTTCCAAAGTCAGTAACCGCTTTACGTGATGCAGCGATTAGAGATCGTATAGCACCATCACACCCCCGTGCCCCTGAAATATTCGCCAATATGGTAGCGGGTGTCGAAATATTCATGGATTTTATCATTGATTCCGATTTGTTGACAATCGAGCAAAGCAATATTGTTTTATCTGATATTGAGGATAATTTGAAGAATGCCTTTAATGAACAAGCCGCTTATCAGGTGGAACAAGATGAAACAGTACGCTTTTTAGAGTTATTACGTGCCACTTTTGCCAGTGGTAATGCCCATATTGCCAGTCGATTAAAACAATCCCCGCCATTATCACGCCCTTATTCATGGGGATGGCGTTCAAATGAAGTTGACTTATCAGGTGAGAAAATATACAAGCCCATGGGGGACTGTATAGGCTGGTTATGTGAGGAAAAAAGGGAGTTATTAATTGAACAAAATGCAGCCTTTAAAGTGGTTCAGCAATTCGCCAAAACCCAGGGAGATGCTTTCTTATTATCAGCACCTAGTTTGTGGCGAAGAATGGGAGAAAAAGGCATGGTATTAGCCATTGAAAAACGCGCCAATGGAACAAAACAGTTGGCAGTTAAACGCAAAATAGCAGGAGTAAGTAAGCGCGTTATGATCCTGTCTGCTGATTTTGTCGAGTCAGGAGAAGAAAAAAGTATAGGGGGGTAGTGTTTTATTTTGAGGGAATTGAGGGAATATAGCCTGTATCCATTATATTTAAAGGGTTTATTGCTCCCTCAAATTAAAAATAAATGAGGGAAATTCCCTCAAAATTGAGGGAGCAAAGAAGAAAGTAAATTAAACAAACATATAGACCAAATACCCTGTTTTTATGGTTGTTCCCTCAAAATAGAGTTAAATTGAGGGAGTTCTCCCTCATTATTCCCTCACTTTTTTAGCAATTGAGGGAGCAATAAACCCAGTTATAACAAGGTCTGCAAGGCTATCTCCCTCAATTCCCTCAATTCTGAAGGGTAGGGGGTATAAGTATTTATTTGTTGCTAAAAAATAAAAAGACTTCTAGATAAGCTCTGTTTGGTTGTTTTTTTAGTAAATAATTTTATGCTCTTCTTTGTTGCCTATGTACCTAATGGTATTTTGACACTCGCATCAAACCCTAAGTAAAAGGTACTTCCAGGGTTTTTATTGCTGTGCGGGTAAGGAATAGCGCGAGTTAATTGAGTTTTTGTGGTGCTATAGTTCTCGACTTCAGAATAGACAAACCTTCTATATCTATTGATATATATGCTCTGTAGAAGTTTTATTAATGTATGATCCAAGAATATACTTACCTCTAATTAATAGATGGTAAATTACCCCCACTACCTTATGGCGCGCTTGTCTTGGGCGCGGGGGGGTTTATAATATTGCCGGGGAAATAAAAAACATTTAAATAATGGATACACCTATCTATTTATGTTTGACATTAATCACAAATAAGCCTACCTTAAAGAGGCACTTAGCAAAATCTAGGTGTCGGGATTAAGACCCCGTTTTATATCTAGGCGATAAACGCCACTTAAACCAGTGGTTTTTTTATGCCTATTGAAAAGGCATGAGTCCATTTATCTATTATGGTGGGCTGTATTGGGCATCCTTTGGGGTGGCCGTTCCTAGATACGGTAGTCTTAACCTGATATAGTCCGCCACCCAGCGATTAAGACCAAAGGGGGGCGGTTAATTTATCCATCTAGGAGAAACCGCAATGCGTAACCACACCCTAAAACCCAACACACCTGTAAATAGTGTTACCCCCACAAAGGGTAGCGAGATAAAACCAGGCTTGTATCAAGATCAGCAAAGCATCAACCAAGCTGAGACACCAAACCAAACACCCAAAAAGCAAAAACTACAGGCAATTTTTAACCTTGTTAAGTCCATAAAAGGCAAGCAAGCCGTCATATGCTCAGCTTTAACAGGCGAACAAG